>Ga0209726_10003212_pt1 | contig 22724 bp, 23 predicted proteins | sample Subgrocontami54m_FD_187453 | JGI IMG/M metagenome (GOLD analysis project Ga0209726, IMG submission 187453) | Subsurface groundwater microbial communities from S. Glens Falls, New York, USA - GMW46 contaminated, 5.4 m (SPAdes) (version 3) | ecosystem: Environmental > Aquatic > Deep subsurface >... | reverse complement strand
TTTTCACCAACGCGTGCCGTTTCGCCATGCGCTGGACGCCCATGGCCAGAGAGAGCGTCACGGTCGGCAGCAGCCCTTCGGGCACGTTGGCAACAAACAGGCCGATGAAGAATACGAACGCTTCAAGAAAAGTGAGTCCCGCGACCAACCAACCGAGCAGCAGAAATGCCAGGCCCAAGCTTCCGGCCAGGGCCGTAATGGCGTACACCGTGGCGCGCAACTGTTTTTGCAGCGGGCTCTGCTCGACTTGGATTTCTTGGGTTAGGTTGGCGATCTTGCCGATCTCGGAGTTCATGCCGGTGCCGAAAACCACGGCGCGCGCCCGGCCGCGCAGCAACGCAGTGCCGGCGAACAGAATGTTGGGCAGCTCGATCCAAAGAAATTTTCCCGAGATCAGCACCGGCTGGTCGGACTTATAGCGGCGCGCCGGTGACGATTCGCCTGTGAGCGACGAATTGTCGACTTCGACTTCGAAAGCTTCGGTCAAGCGCGCGTCCGCTGGAACCAGATCGCCTTCTTCAAGGACGATCACATCACCGGGTACCAACTCGCTGGCGTCAATCTCCAGCAGCGTGGCGTTACGGATGACACGAGACTTCTGCGCGATAAGTTGCTGCAGCATCTCCAGCGCGCGGTCCGATTTATATTCCTGGAGAAAGGCGAAAAGACCATTGACGACGATGACTGTCAGGATCGCGATGCCCAGTTGTGGCAGATCGACGCCGGGAACGAAGCAAAGCAGCGCCGCGATCCAGAGCAAAATCGCGAAGAAGCTGAAAAGATTCTTTACCAGCTTCACATGCCAGGGAATGCCCCGGGCGCGTCGCAGCAGATTTGCGCCGTAATGTCCGAGACGGTTGCGGGCTTCTTCAGCACTCAGGCCGTTGGCGAGATCGGTTTGCAGCTCGAAGCCGATTTGCTCCTGTGTCAGATTCAGATAGGTGGGCAGCGCCGACTGTTGCTCGGCGCGCGCGATCGCGCGGATGACGCGCTCGGCGCCGCGCTGCGCAAGCAGCTCGACGCGGAGCGCCGGCAGCAGCGAACCGATGCGCTGCAGCAGTTGCAAATGCTGCGCGGCCTGCTCCGCCGGGGTGGCGAGCACGAGGATGATTTTCACGAGATGATCGTTTAGAGCGATGCCTTGCGGCGAAAGGCCGAGGATCAGCTCCGGCGCGGCAAGACCGTCGACGCGAAGATGCGGCACCGCGATCCCGTCGCCGATGTAACTGAAACGCTCTTCGTCATGATTGCCGATTTTCTCGCGCAGTTGGTTTGCCAGTTCGGGAATGGAGGATTTTCCGCAAAGCGTTTCGATGGCCTGGGGAAAGCTGCCTTGCAGTCCGAAAACAACCTTCGCGGGGTGGAGCAGCTCCGCGATCATGACGGTCCTCGGTGCGGCGCATTGGCAACGGGCGGCCGCCGTTGCAGGGTGCGGGCGATCGAATGCAGTAAGGTGGCGGCGACTACTACGATGAAAACGGCGATCTGGGCGCTGAATGATTTGCCCAGGGTCCCGCCGATGATCAGAACCGTGGCGAGGAGGGCCAGGTGCTTGGCGAGCCTGGCGAGAATCGGAGCGACGGCGCAAGCACGCCACGGGGGCGAAGCGGAATTTGAGCCGCCGGCAATGGGTTGCAGGCTCCGTTGGTCGCGCGGCATCGGCAGCGGTTCCATCCCATCGGGATCCCTATCCCGGACGATGCACCGCTGAGGCGCGGAGGACGCGGAGGGGGAATTGATTCTAGCTCTGCGAACTCTGTGTCTCCGTGGTGAGTAGGGTTCCGATGGTCTGTGGTTGTTCGTTCTCGTATCGTGAATTATCCAGGCTGTCTTTATCCCGCCAGTCTTTCGACGTATCGCAAAATATCGGTGGTCGTTACCAAACCGACCAGTCCGCCGTCGCTCACCACCGGCACACAGCCGATCTTCTTTTCCGCCATCAGATGAACGGCTTCCTTGATCTTCGTGTCCGGCGCCACTGTGATGACCTTTTTCTTCATCACGTCCTTAATCAACACGGTTTTCAGTAGCGCGGACTTGCTTTTTTGCTTGAGCCCGAAGATCTGGTTGGCGGCGGCCCCCATGAGATCCCTTTCGCTGAGCAACCCTACCAGCCTGCTGTTTTCCACCACGGGAATGTGACGGATCCTTCCCAGCGCGATCACGTCATTGGCCAAGTCCAGCGTATCCTCCGGCTTCAGACTCACCGGCGAACCCATCATGATTTCCCGCACAACGTCCTGCTTGCCGTTCTTCATAGACTTTTCTCCTTCCGCCCTGGCTCTTAACCGTCTGTCGTGCCGTTCTCAGACATGACTTGAGCGAAGTCTATGCCAACCCAGATAGCCGGTTTTCCGTTGAAAAATTGGCGTTTACAAACTCGGCGCTTGGGATCGCTTTGCATGTTTGAGAAAATTTTATTGCGATTGGTCAACCCTGCGATGAAAGAAGTGTCTTAAACACCGAAGTCTAATTTTCAAGTCGGTGGCGGTAAATCAGGTAATAGACCAGCGCAACCATAAGGCCGCCGCCGGTGATCAGTACCGTGGCGAGGAGCGCCAGATGCTTGGCGAGCTTGGCGAGAATCGAAGCGACGGCGCAAGCGCCCCACCATGGCGGACTCGGATTCGGGCCGCCGGCAAATGGCCGCTCGCTCCACATCGGGACCGTGGGCTGATCATCTCTGTAGTGTCGCCAGGTACTCGGCGATGACCTTCGCCTTTAGGAGCGCGGTGAGCTCGGTGTACTTTTTTTTCTCCACATCTTTTCGGAACACCTCGCCCCACACCGGCATTTGGCGATCGCCATGGGCACGGACCACGCGGCTCCCATCGATCGCCGCCATGACATCGCTCAGGGGATAAATCCCTTTGTGGTGTTTTTTCAAAAGGCTCAGGTCGGGGACTTTTAGCTTCAGGTAAGGTGAGACGGTACCGTTTCCTCGGCCGTCAATCCCGTGGCAGGAGCTGCAATACTGCAAATAGAGCTTTTGACCTTGATCTGTCTCCGCGCTCCAAGCCGGCGTGCAAAAACACCACAGCGCTATCATTGCCGCCGAACAAATCGAAATGCTTCGTCTCATTTTCGCTCCTTCCGTGGAAACTCGTCGACCGCACACCCCGCTGAGATGAGCTTAACGCAAATTAGATGCCCCGGTGGAATCGTATTAGTGCGCGCTAGGATAGAAGGGTCAGCCGGGGTTTTTCTTCGCAGCCTTGCAATGGCGGCTGTTATTTTTTTGCAGCGGCGCGAAAGCCCGTGACCCTCGCTGCTTTGGTGCGGGATAAATGTTTGATTCTCTTGCCCTAGCCATGCCGATACTCTTACCGATGACTGGCATTGATCCTGCGTCTCTTAGAACAGTGAAAACCACAGGAGGGACGAGTCATGGCAGACGAGAAAGATCGCTTCGGCGAGACCATGAGATTGATGGAACGGGCGCAAGAGGACATCTATTTTTCCAAGCGAGACCAGGAGCTGATCGCAAAGCTTAAGGGCAAACTGCAGGCGGTCGGCAAACAAGAATCGAAATTGAGCTGTCTCAAGTGCCCCGGCGAGATGGAGACCTACAGCTTCGAAGGATTCATTCTGGACCGCTGCCGAAGTTGCGGCGGCATCTGGATGGATAAAGGTGAACTCGAAGGGGTGATCAGAAAAATCACCCGGGGCCCCCTGGGCGCATGGCTCGACAAGCTGGCGGCCAAAGAGGAAGTGAAAGCTAAAGAAGGCGTGACAACATGAAAGCCGCCGCCAAGAAATACAACACGACGTACAAAAAGAAAATTGACGTTCACCGGGACACGTTCCTGCCCCGGATGTCTCCCAAAGAGATCATCCAGTGCAGCGGATGCGGCGCCTTTTATCACCGGCGTCACTGGACGCTGGTGTCTCCGGCCGGCTTTAATCCCCCGGTGCATCTCCACCCTATTTATTGCCCGGCCTGTAGGAAAATCAAAGCGCGATGTGCCTCAGGGGAAGTGCATCTGTTGGGCGTGGCAGACGGAGATCGAGGCGAGATTCTGCGAATCCTGCGAAACGAGGAACGGCGGGCGCGGGAGAAGAATCCGTTGGAAAAGATCATGCGGTTGGAGGGGACCAGCGAGGGCTGGAAGGTCGAAACGACCACTGAGAAGCTGGCGCAGCGGCTCGGGCGCGCGCTTGGCAAGGCGCGGGGAGGCAAGGTCGCGTACCGGTGGTCGCACAATAATAAATTCTTGAGAGTCCTCTGGCACAATGAAGCGGCGGGTCAGGTTGATCGAGGATAGAGCTGAACCGGCGGATCAGACCGAACTCCTACCGCGATTCGTATGGGGGGTGGAACCGGAGATCGCCATGGACAATAAAATCCAGCAGGTGGTGGCGCTGGAGGGACCCCGCACGCCGCTTTTCCTACCGATCCCGATGCAAAGCGCCAAGGAATACAGCGATGAGACCGCCCGGGTCATCGACGCTGAAGTGAAGCAGATCCTTGAACAGGCCCATGACAAGGTGAGAGAAATCCTGGCGTCGCACCGGCCCGCCCTGGAAGAACTGGCGAGCCTGCTGCTAAAAAAGGAAGTCGTCGAAAGGCCCGAGCTCCAGGCGATTCTGAAAGTCAGAAGCATCGATCGGGCCAAGGAGCGAAAGAAAGCTCCCGAAGTAAAGGAAAGCGAACAGGCTCAAACGAACCGACCTAAGGATAAGCGCTTACTCCTTGCCGAGAATTCCGAAATCAAGGCCGGCCGCTGGATAGGCTGGAGAAAGTGATGCACGCAAAGGAAACGCCGGCGCAGAGGTAGGAGGGGTGGGAATCGGGATTACTTGCTCAAGTCTTTAATAGGTCAACCTCTGCGCTAGTCCCGGTGGCGATATTCTCGACGATCAACTTGCCGGCTTCCCGGCCGCGCAATTGTTCGTTGGCGTTCAACAACTCAATGCCATAGACCGTCCCATCTGGCGCGAGGTCAACGTTGAGCGATTCGCTGACGTGGACCGTCTCAACTTGAGCTGTTTTCTCTTGCAAGTGAAAATAAGCGATATTGTGTCTAGGGTCGTAGGTCAGTCTCATCGGAACCTCCCTCTAAAAGAATCGGATGACAAGCGTGATGGCCAGCCAGTCTTCCCCTTCTTTAACAGCATACACTTCCACCTGCTTGGTAGCGTAACTCTTTCCTTTCCAGACCTGACCGAAGGCGAAATTTCTCCTAAAACCTGTGCGTCCAAACTTTGCTGGAAAGGTTTCACCCGTCTCGACGGTAACGATCACTTCGGCTTCGGTTGCCCCTCTTTCGTTCAACCGTTCTTTGGCGTGTGGATGCAATCGAACACTCATCCCAGTTTACCACGACACGTGCCATAGCAGACATGGACTATCAGCTAACATAAACGAATGTTACTTGGGAAGAAAGGGGATTGCGCCGGGTGTGCGACAAATTTGTGGGTGGCAAGAACCAACCAACTGCAGGAGCCTCCCAGGTTTCTTCTTATGTCTGAATGTTAATCAAGCAGTCAGATAATGCCGCGACACGACGGAACGGCAAATTTCTACCCATAAATTTGTCGCACACCCGATTGCGCCAAGAAAACTTGGGAAAGGGGGAAGAGATGTAGAAAACAACTCGGAAACCTTTCGGTGAAACCTTGCAGGTAAACAAGCCTGCCCGGGAGAACTTAACCCGCTCCCGGAAGCGAGTCTTGCGCGGCAGTGGGGTAACCCACGCTGCGAAGCGTAGACAGCGAGTGCCCAGGCCCGGCTAATGAGCTTCGAAAGTTTCGTTGTGTGGGCCTTCGTCGTTCCCCTCACGGGGGCCATGCGGCGCGCATCGCTAGGGTGAGGAGCGAGCCGTCACGCCGGAGTCGAAGAACCGGGCATAGGCACAATTGAGGTTTCCCAGGAACTTGGGAGAGGCTGGCGTCTCCACGGGATCAAGTCGGTTTTTGGGAGTGGCCGAACACAAAGGACTCCTGGCCCGCCGTGGTTGCGTTTGGACACGGCGGGAGCGAACTTCAAGACGCACCGCGTGGTAGCGCCAAGCGAAGGAAACGAAGCGCGGCGCGAAGGACGGCAGCAAGTCGTAGCGCCTTGATAGTACCAGAGAAAGGCGGGAACGGGACCGCCCGGACCGCGTGGAGGGAAGCGAGGCGTCGGATCGTGGAACCGTTGTTGGGAAAGACAGCGAATGCATCGAAATTCGAGTACTGTCTCAACGAAACAGCAACGGGTAGCAAGCGTAGCGAGTCCATGATCTGAGGAACCGTATGCATCAAAAATGCACGTACGGGTCTGTGGGAGCCTCGGGCGGGCAACCGCCCGAGGCCACCTGGCCGCGAACCTTTTTCTTCACCAGGCCAAGCGGATCGATGTAGCGTTGCTCGACGCCTCGACGAGCATCGTGTCGGCCCTTCTTTTGGGATTTGCGTGCATCACTAACGTCGGTAGGCGTGTTGTTTGCCCGAAGGCTATGAGTTAGGTACAGTTTGGTTCGAATAGTATTGAGGTACTTCAATGCACGTTGTGAACATTGATGAAGCGAAGCGCAATCTGTCTCAATTCCTCGATCAGGTTGCTCAGGGCGAGGAAGTGGTAATCGCACGCGCGGGGAAACCTCTTGCAAAACTTGTCCCATATCAGGCGGCTACGGCGCCACGGGAGCCCGGCTATTGGAAAGGTAAAGTTCGCATCGCTGCTGATTTTGACGTGTTGCCGCCAGGCCTCGCAGCCGCTTTTCGCGGCGAGGCGCCGTGAGCCCGCTTCTAGACACGCATGCCCTGCTCTGGTGGCTGTCGGATGACCCGGCACTGCAATCTGCGGCCCGCGCGGGGCCATTCGCGAGGCGTCGGCTGTCGTCTATGTGAGCGCTGCAACGGCCTGGGAAATCAGCATCAAGAAAGCGCTGGGAAAACTCGACGCACCTGACGACCTCAAGCAGCGCTTGCCGCCAATCAATTCCAGCCATTATCGATCACTCTTGCACACGCCATAAGCGCCGGACCATTGCCACGTCATCACGATGACCCATTCGATCGAATGTTGATTGCTCAAGCCCAAACGGAGGATCTCACATTGGTTACGCATGACTCGCTCTTTCGACCCTATGGAATCCCTATTCTTTGGACCTGAGCAGACGACGTGCAGTATATTATTTGCGGGTCGCGTCTATCGGTGCAGCGAAAAAAAGACAGGTCACTCTGCTCGGGCTTTCAGATCTCGACCCTCTTGAAATTCATGGGCCAACGAGCGCTGGCCCGTGAAAACAGCCGACTGACTGCATCATATCCCGTCGGAAGAAAATCTCTGAAATGTCAACTGAGGACTCGTAGAGATTGACATTTACTGGAGTAGTTGGCTCTGACCGTTTCGAGTTGAATCCGCAGTGGCCGATTTGGAGCAAGACACTCTGTCGATTGCACCCTCGCCCAGAGGGAGGGGAAGCAATTACGGAGAGCAGTGAGATTTGCCGGTATAACCGGCCAGACCGCTTTGACCGGGTCACAAATCAAGCTTGGGATCTACCGGAGGTGCATGACTTTTTCGTCCCCAACGCTTGATTGCCTCGACGAGAAAAAAACTGATCACCCCGGCGGTGAAGCAAACCGCCAGGTCATTCGGGTGCAAGGCGGTAAAGCGGAAGAGTTTTGATAGCGACGGAATATAGAGGACCGCCGCCAGAAATCCCAAGCCTCCCCCTACGACCCACCAGAACGCCGGATTTGCCGAGCGCCAGGGGAGAAGGAGCTGGCGCGACCAGGAGCGGTTGGCGGAGATCAAACCGAGCATGCCGAGCACCAGAGTGGAAAAGGTCAGTGCCCGGGCGTCGTCGGCGCTCTGGCCGCGATAGAGCGCGACGCCAAAGACCAGCAGAACAATCGCCAGGACGGCGCCCCCCTGCAGGAGGCTGTAGAGAATATCGCGTCCGCTCAAGAGGGGCGTGTCGGGTGCGCGCGGCGGTTTTTGCATGATGTTCGCCTCCGCCGGCTCCGCTTCAAAGGCGATGGAGCAAGCCGGGTCGATAATTAGCTCCAAGAAAACGATGTGCACCGGAGTAAGCACGAGCGGCCAGTTAAGGATTAACGGCACCAGCGCGAGCCCGGCGATGGGCACATGGATGGCGAAGATGAAAGACATCGCTTTCTGCAGATTGTCGAAGATCCGCCGCCCCGAGCCAATCGCCTCCACGATGGTGGCGAAGTCGTCATCGAGCAGAACCAGCGAGGCCGCTTCCCGCGCGACGTCCGTGCCGCGTCCTCCCATCGCAATACCGATATGGGCGGCTTTCAGCGCCGGCGCGTCATTGACGCCGTCGCCGGTCATTGCCACGATCTCGCCGTTGGCTTTGAATGCCTCCACCAGATTGAGCTTTTGCTCCGGCAACACCCGGGCGAAAATATTGGTCTTGGTAATGCGGCGGCGCAACTCCCCCTCGTGCAGGGTTGCGAGTTCGGGACCGGTCAAAATGCCTCCGTTCGCCGCGAGGCCGATCGCGCGACCGACGGCCTGCGCGGTGGACGGATAGTCTCCGGTTATCATCACGACCTTGATTCCCGCCTGAGCGCATTCTTTGATTGCCGCCGGCACAGCCGGCCGCACGGGGTCGGCCAAGCCGATGAGCCCGAGAAAATCAAAATCGAAATCATGCTGAGTCGGCGGCCAGGCGTCGCCGTCGAAGCGCGCTTGGGCCACCGCCAGGACGCGCAGGCCGTCCCGCGCCATGGCATCGACTTGGGCGGAGAGCCCTTGCATCTGGTCTGAATCAAAATGACACAGGTCGGCGACGGCTTCGGGCGCTCCCTTGGTCGCGATCATGTGCTCGTCGCCTTGCGTGGTGTGCCAGACATGAGAGAGCGCGAGCAGTTCCGGAGAAATCGAGTACTCGTGAGCGAGCGTCCAATTTTCAAACCTCGCTCCATGATCGAGATAGCGGTCCCCCAGCGCTTTGAAGGCTTTCTCCATGGGATCGAAGGGGTCGGTTTCGCTGGCGAGAACCGAATAGCGCACCAGCCTGTGAAACTTCTGCGGCAGTGGCTGGTCGGTTTGACCGTCCACGTCAAAGTTGTCGGGGCCGACGCAAAGCCGCTTCACCGTCATGTGATTGAGCGTCAGCGTCCCGGTCTTATCCGCGCACAGAACGGTCGCCGAGCCGAGGGCCTCGATGGCCGCCATGCGCCGGGTCAACACCCGCTTCTGCGACATGCGCCAGGCGCCCAGGGCCAAGAAAACCGTGAGAACGACGGGAATCTCTTCCGGCAGGAGCGCCATGGCGAGCGCAACGCCGGCCAGAAAACCATTGATCCAGCTTCCTCTCGTCAGGCCGTAGAGCACCACGGCCAGGGCGCAGACCGAGAGTCCCACGGCGGCGAAATTGCGGATCAGATTGCCGGCCTTCCGTTGCAAGTAAGTCTGGTCGGTTTCCACCGATTGGAGCGCCTTGCCGATGCGTCCCATTTCCGTGCGCGCGCCCGTCGCGACCACCCGGGCGACGCCGCGTCCCTGGACCAACATGGTGCCGGCGAAGACAAAGGGCAGATCGTCGCCGCCCGGACGAGTGATCTCTTGAACGCCGTTCCAGGCGGCCTTGCGCACGGGCACGGATTCTCCGCTGAGCAACGATTCGTCCACCATCAGGTCGTTGCACGAAAGCAGCACGGCGTCCGCCGGGACCCGGTCGCCTTCGGTGATGATGAGGCAATCGTCGCGCACGACCTCCCGCCCGGCGATGCGTTTCTGCTCGCCGTCGCGGATCACCAGCGCCCGCGGGCTCGACAGATCGCGCAAGGCCTCGAGCGCCCGTTCGGTCTTTCTCTCCTGAAAGATGGTGATGCCCATGATAACTATAATCCAAAAGGCCAAGACCAATGCCTCGCGCACGTCGCCGAGGGTCAGGTAAATGACGGCGGCGATGATCAGCAAGAGGAACATCGGCTCGCGCACGACGCTCAGGGCGATATCGATGGTGCGGCGGCGCGTCGATGCATACAGCTCGTTGTAACCGTCCTGGAAGAGCCTTTCTCGGGCTACTTGCGTGGAGAGGCCGGTGGCGGTGAAAGCTGTCTCGGAGTTGTGCGGGGCGGGGGTCATGTTCGAGGATTGTCACCGATGATGGTATGACTGTCCGCATTCATTTCAGTTAAGCTTAGGTGAGTGGTTCGCGCCGGGCGCCACTCACTTTTGCCAATCGGCGCGTTTGGGGCCGGTAACATGTTCACGGTAGTGAGCCTCGCACCACCTCGACCGAACAGTCGGCTCGGGCGGCGACCGCGGAAGAGACGCTGCCGATCAAAAATCGTTCAATCCCGCTCAAACCGCGCACTCCGATAAAGATCGTATCGGCCTTCCAACTTGCGGCGGTCTCGACGAGAGTGTCGCGTGGATTGCCCTGCACGATCGCGCGGGAAACCTCGAGTCCGGTTCCCTTGAGCGCTTCCACGGCGGCATCCATCATCGGCTGCAACCACGCTCGATTGTCCGCCGCGGATTCTTTCCCTCTGTGCCAGCGCGCGAGGCCCGGAATGAGAGATGGCACCGCGACGGCGAGCCTGCCGTCCAACACGCTAATCAATCGGACCTCGCCGCCCTTAGGCCAGCGGCGCTCCGCGACCGCGTTTATAGCCCGTTCGGCATAGGGTGATCCGTCGAGACCGATCAGGAGCCGGACAGGCGCGGTGGCGACTGCCTTGCTGCGCCGCGCCACCCGGACCGAGCATTGGCAGACCGCGAGGACCTTTTGGGACACGCTGCCCAATTGTAGACGCTCCATAAAGGAATGCTCGCCGGCACCGACCACCACAAGGTCGGCGGCCCACTCTTCCGCCTTCTTGATGATCGCCCATCCCGGCCAGTCGATGGTCGTTTCCGCCCGGATCGCCCAGGACGGGAAAAACTCCCGCAGACGAGAAACCGCGCGGCCCGCGTAAATCTCGCATTCCTTCAGCGCGCGCATCGCCCGTTGCCGCATCTCCTCTCCGCGGCACAGGATCTCCTGGTCGAAGGGCGTAACTGGCGGTGAGGCGGCATCAGTCGGGGATGGATAATACCAAACATCGGCGACGCTGAATACGACGGCTTCGGCGGCTTCAGCCAGTCCTGCCCGCGGCAGATCCTCAATGGCTGCGTCAGCGCTTGCCGAGCCATCGTAGGCAATCAGCACTTTTGTTTTTCGGTTCATGGGCGTCCCTCCTTGTTGCTCACCGGACGGTTCCAAACTCGAGGGTTTTGGCCCGTCTGTCCTCTCGAACCCGCGAGCACTGTACGGACATATTGTGCACAAAGCCGCTTATCACGTCGGCCAGGTCGGGGCGGCTGATTTCCTCCAGATCGTAACGGACGCGGCAATAAGGTTTAGTAAAAGGAATGAGACGAGCCAAGTCTACCGGAGTTGCCACGACGATACTATCGCAGGGCGTCGCGTTGATGGTCGCGGCCAGGTCTTCGAGTTGGGCGGGGGAATATCCCATTGCCGGCAGGGTGTTGCCGACCCAGGGGAAGTGTTTGAAGATGTTGGCCAAGCTGCCTGTTGCGCCGGTCGCGGATCGACGATTTCGGCGGCGCCATGCTTTTGCGCCGCAATCGTTCCCGAACCATAGCTCATTTCGCCGTGCGTGAGCGTCGGGCCGTCTTCGACGGGCCGCAAGCCGCGTGCGATTAGAGTTGCCCGCGCCCATGATGAGAACGCGCTCCCGATTAGCCGCCCCCGTGACGTTGTCGTTGTTCAATCTTACCCTCCTGTCCGTCGCGCCTAATCTCGGGATGGTATCCTCAGCAAGATATATGCCCCCCAGTTGAACCCTGAAATAGCTTGCCGGGCTGCCGGCCGAGGTAATCTCAAGGACGATTGTTTCCCGCCGTTGGGGTATTGGAGCGCCAAAATTTCTCAGCCGTGCGAACCCCCAAAGCGGAGTTTCTTACCGGGGTGAAATAATACCGTCGAATCGGCTCCCGCCGCGAATGGCACGGACCGTGCATTTTTAAGCGCACATCGGGGACCTGGCCGCGTGCGATGCTTGAGTATTTTGAATTATGAATGTCCTATTAATCGAGGCGATCCTGGACAGGTACGTGGCGCAGGTTCAAAGGCGAAAGAAAAATTGGAGTCCGGCGGAGATCGAAGCGCTGCTGCTGAAGCTGAGAGAAGAGGTCTTGGATTGCCTTAAGTAAACCATCGCGAAAAGCGGAGCAAATCGATTTCCGACAAAGGGCTGCTCCCGCAGATTTCATTGAGACAAACCGAGAGGAGAAAAGCACATGCCGGTTAAGCGAATCCTTTGGGCGAGCGACGGATCAAAGGAGTCGGATAATGCACTGAGGTGGGCGAAGATGTTCGCCACTCGGTTTGATGCAAAAGTGACCGCCTTGAACGTTCTCGAGACCCTGAATCTTGACACTTTAGAGGTTGCTGATGATTTAGAAACAGAAGTTTCGCGCATCGACTCGGCAATAAAGAAGAAGCAAACGAAGCGGCTCACGCATATCAGAACTGTCCTTGAGAAACGGGGAATCAAAGCGGAGATACGGATTGCGAGGGGAGTTCCCCATCAAGAGATCATCAAAGCTGTTCAGAGTCGTGCCATTGATCTGATTGCTATGGGGAAAAGGGGTCTCAATCTTTGGGGCAGAATGCTGCTTGGGAGCACGACGAGCAGAGTGCTCCGAGAAGCGCACGTACCGGTTCTAACCGTGAGGCCGGCCGCGAGAAAACTGTCTGTGAGGAAAATTCTCATTCCCGTCAGTTTTTCTCCTGGGGATTCGGCGTCTTTGGAGTGGGCATTAGAATTAGCGAGGAAGTTCGGCGCCGCGCTTTTTCTCCTGCATGTCATCGAGGTTCACAAGTCTTACAATGGGGTGACAGGGGGGTTCATGGGCAGACTGCGTGATTCTGCGACCAGGCAATTGCAGGCCATGCTAAACGCCATCCCAAGTCGGAAGCTGAAAGGAGTCACCCTGACGCCGAAAGTAAAGGCGTTCCCTCGGGCATGGTCCGGCATCGTTGATTTTGTTCGTCAGGAAGGGATCGACATAATCGTTATGAGCACGCACGCGAGAAAAGGCGCGCCAAGGTTATTTTTAGGGAGCGTGGCAGAAAGTGTCACCAAAGAAGCTCCCTGTCCCGTCATTACCGTCACGCCTCAAGCAGTCACAACGTGACAACTGGATCGGGATGAGCTGACCCGGGGCTGACGGATACCTTTCTACGATCCAACGTTGAACCTGTATTTTGCCTGCGATTCCCTTGCTACACTTTTAGATAGAGAATCATCGTTGTGATTACGTAAAGCATGACGATGCCTAAGGCATCCCAGGCGATAAACAGAGTCTTTTTCGACGCTCGAAAAGTTAATCCAACGATGGCAACGGCGGTCATGGTCATGGCGGCAACGGCAGTAACCATGTGATTCCCGGAAACATGCGCAAGAATTGGACCTTTAGTATATAGAACATCATCAAGCGCTAATATAAAAATGTTGAACAAGTTGCTTCCCAAAATGTTTCCGAAGGCCAAATCCACGGCGCCGATTTTTAGAGCGGCGACCGATACCACCACTTCCGGGAGGGACGTGGCCAGCGCAATGAAAATATTCCCGACGAAGGTCTGACCGAGTCCCGTTCTCTGGGCAATGGATTCTCCAACATGGGGAAGATAGGAGGCGGCGCCGATGATCAGTGCGGCATTGACGCCGCACATCGTAAAAGCCTTCGTCTTCGATATGTGCGTGTACCGGTCTTTTTCCGCCAACCCTTTGACGAACTCGGCTATCTGCGTTTTCTCGTAGGAAAAGATCGTCCGCATTCCCGCCACGTAGATCGCGACAAACAGAAAACTGTAGAGGCCGATCCAGCCTATCGAAGGCATACTCTTGCCGGCAAAAATGCTGATGCTTACGAGACCGAGCAAAAGGATTCCAAAGGCGCCTGTCAACACATGTCCCTGGTTTGCGCGGGCCGAGATGGGGGTGGAACCGTGTAGGATATCAAGCAGGGCAATGATGAGAATGTTGAACATGCAGCTACCCAGCACGTCTCCCGCCGCGATATCGGGAACGTCAAACAGGGTTACGGCGCTTATCCCCGTAATGAGTTCCGGCAAGGAAGTGACTGAGGCCATCAGCACCACGCCGATCCACGTTCTCCCCAGACCGGTCTTTTCGGCGATGATGTCACCATAGACGGTCAGCTTTGTCCCCGCGTATAAAATCAGGCCGGTACAGGCGAGAAACTGAAGCCACAAGATCATGTTTTATGTTTCCCTCAATTTTTCGAACTGGCTGGCGAACCGGATCATGGCTTCAGCTTGCGCAGCGTCGCGGCGATGACTGGGCACCAGTAGTATTTGCGCAGCGCGGTCTCTTCGTCCTGTGTAATAGGCTGGTAAGAATTTACTTAGATTTTCAGACTCGACGACGAACGGCTAGCATGGCTTAATCGGGCGGGTCGAAAGTGCGGCAGGGTCCCAGTATTGCCATCAAGATGATTCCGCGCCGTATTTCCCGCCTGCTTCCTAAAGTCAATTTCTTTACAGAACGTCTCCTCGGTAGCGGCGTGGAAACCGTTGGCGCCTGCGATCCATGGACTCGGTTGCGGGACGCACGAGGTGTTGGTGGAGGCGCCGGGGTTGCTTGCGCCAGCTGTGCTACTTTCGGTCCGAACTCATCCTCCGGGTGTTTATCCTCGGAACGCCTCTTGGCTCGCTGAAACAGCATGTTGAGCAGCGGCAGAACGATGAACATTAGCAGGATAAGGATCTGTTCCAAACTGGGAGTTTTCATAGCTGTCTCTCCTACTTCCTCTGGGGTGCGCCTGGCTCGTCTCCGGTACTGGCAATAGCATCGCGCATACTTGTATCGGCCTGCACGTTCTTCATCTTATAATAGTCCATGATCCCCAGGTTGCCCTGGCGGAAGGCTTCGGCCATCGCGCGCGGCACCTCGGCCTCCGCCTCAACGACGCGTGCCCGCATCTCTTGTTCGAGAGCTACTGCCATCGCGCGCCGCTCTTCCGCCTTGGCTTGAGCGATCTGCTTGTCGGCATTGGCCTGGTCGATTTGAAGCTTTGCGCCGATGTTCTCGCCTACGTCTACGTCTGCTATGTCGATGGACAGGATCTCGTAAGCCGTCCCTGCGTCCAAACCCTTGCTCAGAACATGCTTGGAGATGTGATCGGGATTCTCGAGCACACTCTTGTGCGTCGTCGCGGAACCGATGGTGCTGACCATGCCTTCCCCGACCCGTGCGATGATGGTCTCCTCACCAGCCCCTCCCACCAGCCGGTCAATGTTGGTGCGGACAGTCACCCGAGAGACAGCGATAAGCTGAATGCCGTCTTTGGCTACGGCGGCGATTTTCGGCGTCTCGATCACTTTGGGGATGACCGACATCTTCACTGCTTCCAATACATCACGCCCGGCCAGATCGATGGCCGCAGCTCGCTTGAAAGGTAAAGCGATGTTGGCCTTGTCTGCCGAAATCATGGCGTTGACCACCCTGACGACGTTTCCGCCCGCCAGGTAGTGGGCCTCCAGGTCGTTGATGGAGATGTCAAGGCCGGCCTTAACCGCGCTGATCCGCGCCGTGACCACGGTGCCGGGCGGCACTCGGCGCAGGCGCATGCCGATAAGGGTGAAGAGCCCCACGTACGCTCCCGACGCCCAGGCGGCGATCCAGAGCGGGAGGGGAACGAAATATAAAATAAAAACCAACCCCGCCAACAGCAGTATTATTAACCCGAAGCCTCCCGCTATACCGGTCTCTAATCCAAGCATGTTTAACTCCTTTCGTCTGTTAAGGTGCGGTGTCGCCGCACGACGATGCGGTTACCATCCACGTGGGTCACCACAATTGGCACTCCCGGTTCGATGAGATCTCCGTCAGAGACCACATCCACGCGTTCACCTTCAATCTCTGCAATGCCTGCGGGTCGAAGTGGCGAGAGCGCTGTCCCGCTCTTTCCCAGCCACCTCCGATCACTCTCGGGCGCCGAGCCGCCTGCTGCGCCCGCTAGTAGCTCCGTCTCCAGGATCAACCGTCGCCCGAAAGGCAGGCGCGGCAGGAAGCGCAGGAGAACCAGACTTGCAATCAATGCTGCGAGCAGGGAAAAGACGACGCGGCCCACCGCTCTGAGGACGAACTCCCATGTGGCTCCGGTGCCGATGAGGCTCAGGCTGATACCCGAGAGGACCGCCGCTATCCCCAGGACTCCGGCGAGTCCGAAACCGGGAGTGACAAAGATTTCAACGGCCAATAGAACGAGGCCGGAACCCACCAGCAGCAGCTCCTCCCAGCCGGCCAACTGGACCAGCCAGTGGCCCCAAAAGAAAAGCGCCAGGCTCGTGATGCCTAGGGCACCCGGCACGCCGAAGCCGGGTGTTCGAATCTCGATAATTATCCCAAGCATGCCGATGGTGACGAGCAGTGAACTGATAATCGGATGGGTGAGGAAGCGGACTAGATTCTCCGCCCAGTTGGGCGACGCCCGCCGCACCTCAGCCCCCGCAAGGCCCAACTGCTCCAGCACTCCTTCTAAAGTGTTGGCGCTGAAGTCGGCGAGCTTATGCTTCAAGGCTTCCTCGGTTGTAAGCGTCAGGAGCTTTCCTTTTTCAATGACACCAGGGATCTCCACGTCCGCATCCACCATCGCCTCGGCCAGAAGCGGGGGCCGCTTGCGGCTCTCGGCCGTCGCGCGAAACTCTTTTCGTACGTACGAGACAGTCTTCTCTTCTACCGGCTGGGCGGGCGCGCCGGGCTGTCCCATCTGGACCGGTGTTGCGGCCCCGATCGTTCCGCCATCGGCCATGACAATTTTTTCGGCGGCTAGACTGATGAGGGCGCCCGCTGAAATGGCTCTCTTGTTTACAAAGGCGACCGTTTTGACCCGAGCATTGAGCAGAGCATCGCGGATAAGCACGGCGGCATCCACTCGTCCCCCGAACGTATTGATTTCTAGAATGACGGCTGCGGCGCCTGTATCGGTGGCCTCGCTAAGGACGCGCTGAACGAAAGGCGCGAGTCCGAGGTCAATGATCCCCTCGATCGGCGCGACGTAGACCACGGGCGTCTTGCCCTGAGCGGGGAGCAACTTAACAGCGTCGATCGTCCCGATCAGCGCAAGCCCGATGAAGAATAATGGCCTAAGCGACCTCACGCCGATCACGATCCTCTCAAATTTCGGCGAAAACTCTCCAGCTGGAGGGGCGCAGTCCACTTTGAACATGCGCATTGTGCATTTTTCTTTTGAAACACAGTTAGCTCACTGATTCCAGCGCCGCACTGACAATAAAGTCCGTTGTTGCGCCGACAACTTACCGCCTGCGGGCGACAAAGAGCTTTTCGAACTCGCCGCCGTCGAGCCACATGCCGCGGCAATCCCCGCAAGCATCGATGATCACCGAACGGTCCACTGCGCTGTAAGCGCGCAGCAGCTGTGATCCATCGCGCGGGCAACGGCCCCGCTTCCCGTCCAATTGCGCCTGGATTCCTCCCCGGCTTAACGAGGCCACGTGTTTGGCATCCTCGCTGAGTAGCTGGCCGAGCTCCTGGGCATCGAACCATATACCGTCGCAGGACGAGCAACGGTCCACCCTCACGGCTTCCAATTCGAATTCCGCCAGAGTTTCGGTCGCACATTTTGGACATTTCATTGTCGCAAATTCTCACATTTCTATGATCCGAAGGACAACGTCACAAGCTAGTCGAATCGTAGACGCAGTTCAAGACGGCCGGGGTGCTTTCAGGGGCCCATCTCGGTATCGGTTTGTCAAGAAGCTTAACAACCATGTGGCCCGAGACGTTGTCGAGTCAGGAGATCTAAGGAACACAACGATTATGGTCTTCAAGGTAAAGACACTCTTGAAAATGAGGCAAGAGACCTGTCTAGGTGCCCAACTAGCTCTCATTCCTGTTGAATCAGATAATGATCCTGGATGTGCGCCAGGATCTCCGCGCGATCGGGTGTTGCGCCCGCCGGTGTGGTACGCTCCAGTTTGCGTAGCCCTCTGGCCAGCTGTTGGTCGCCGATAACCTCGGCAACCCAACGGGAAAAGTCACCGGCAATTAGATGATGGCGTAGAGAAACAAGTGGCGCCGATTGGATGGCTTGATGGAACTCAATCATGTTATGGGCCGTGATTGGATCACCCGCGTTAATGAAACGAAACGCTTTATCATCCGGCAGTCGCGTATCCGCGTACTTGCGAGCGTGATGGGCATGGCGCGTGATACGTTTCGCCGGAGTAAATATTTGCCAAGGGGTGTCCGGTGAATTCGTTAACAAGAGTCCCGCGCGTGGCAGTTCCAGGGCGTCGAGGGCGTCGTGCGCTGGCATGTTGACGTGATCATGTGCTTGCAGAATCTTGGTCACGAAGTAGCGCTCTTCTTCGACTTTGGTAGTGGTTAAAATATGCGCGCCGATTGCGCCGTAGACCTCGTTGGCCAACAAACTAGAGCGGTAGGTCACGAGGCAAAAGCTACCGGTCGGGCTACTAAGGTATTTTAAGCACGGGCTTTGCGCCTGAAAGAAGTAATGCGCCTCGTCGATGACTACCCAATGTGGAACCCCCGCGCTGTCTCGCACTTGTTGAATAGCCGCCAGCAACTGGTTGACGTAATTCAACTGCTCTCCTGGCGCTAAAGATGAGAGTGTGAGAATGATGTCTAGAGGTTCGCTGGCGAGAAACCGCGCTGCCGCTACCGGTGGGGGCAAAGCCAAGTCGTGCCCAAATGTCACGACTTTGGGTCGCTGCCCCATCTGCGCATAATCGCCTTCAGGGTCGATGATACAGATCTGATAGCCTCCCTCAATAAGCTGCTCAGAAAGCAGACCGGCAATCCAGGACTTGCCTGAGCGCGGGTCTCCGCTGATGACGATGTTGGTACCCGAATTTGGCAGAGTCACTTCGACACCCTCGCTGGTTTTTCCGAGCAACACCGCACGTCGCCTCGGCGTCGGAACGATTCCGCGACGCTCCAGTATCGTGCGAATGTAAGACGAAACTCCGGCGCCGCCCGGCTGCGAAATCCGGTCATCAGCAAGAGAAAGAACTGCCGGAACCGAGCCACGAGCCGCCACACCCATCTCTGCTTCCGTCAGCATCGGGATATCGTTCTCAGCGTCACCGAATGCAACCAAATTGCGTTCAGACCTTCCCAGCTCTTCGAGCGCGCGGCGGATCCCCACCGCCTTGTTGATCCCGCTGGGGAGAACCATCAGGGCCGCGCGGTTGAAAATCAACTGACCGTCGAGGCCAAATCGCCGAATCAATTCTAGCAGTTTGTAGGCGTGCTGTTCCCACGTCCCTAGGATGACCGCACCCGTGTGAAACGGCACACCCTGGGCACGCAACTCTCCGAGAAAATGCTCTGGAGGTGGGTCACCGATCAGAATCGTGCGATCGATGCTACAAAGATGGATCACCGCGCCATTTTCGGCCACCACCGCGTCGAACGGTGAAAGGTCTTCGCAGGCCCTTTGCACATCCTCCAAAACGCGACCCGTAACCAGTAAGGTAACGATCCCTTGCGTTCGCGCCGCCGCCAACGCGGCATAAACTTCAGGTGCAGGATGACCGTTCGTCGCGCCAGTCCCATCAAAGTCACACGCAATTGCTCTGCAATACACTTTGTACTGTCCTCGGACTGCTTGGCCGATTCAGGCAGCCCACTTCTTAGCTTCTTTGCTGAGCAAAGCAACTTGCGGGGTTACCAGCTCCGCAAAGTCTTTATATTTTATTGCCATTCCCTCCCCACTCCGATTCGTTTTGTTTTTGACCAGTAATGGGCAAGAGCTGTGCCAGCGTGTAAGTTAAGTTCTACGCTATGCTTAGCGCCCCAAATTCACATTGTTGAAAAAAAATCCCCCCCGCAATCGCAAACTTGCGATGAGCAAGACGGGTCCAAGGGCGAGATCGCCAGCATTCCGGTACGCACAAGCCTTTACCAGGGTTCGGCGGTACAACTCGCTTCTTGCCACAGCGTGGAAGGGCAGGGGGACGGAACGGCTAGCCGCTCCTTAACGGTCAAGCCCACGGGCCTCACGGAGTTCCAAAAAAAGAACCAAGGAGTCTTTCCGCTGAAAAAAGTGATCGTTTCGATCGACGGCAAGACCATATGACCGGTGCACGGTGTGACCTGGAGCGACTGGGGGTCAGCGGATCGCTTACTAACGAGCCTGAGGAAAATCGATCGGGTGGAAAATCAGTGAGAATGGCATGAAGTTGCACGGGAAGGGTTCTTTGACATTCAGCCGGGAGAGGAAACCCGCAGAAACAACTAAACCCTGAACGTATTAAAAAACCAGGGATCCGCAGGAGAGGCAAGAACGGTGTCCGTCAGGGTGGCTAACTCTTCTTGTTTTGAGCGAGATGCTCGCGCATACGGGGCGACGAAGGCGCGTGCATTCGAAAAGTGTCGAAGCGCATCTTGTGCTAACTCCCTGGAGATTTTCTAGCAGCTGACCCATGTCTCAAGCTGGCTTGGGGCGATCGATGTGCGCTCGGAGGAAACGAGCCAAGATATCGGCCAGATCGGGGTGACTGATTTCTTCGAGATCGTAACGCACGCGACAGTCAGGCTTGGGAAGCGGAATCAAGCGAGCAAGGTCCACCGGAGTTGCCACGACGATACTATCGCAGCGGGTGGCATCGATAGTCGCGGCGAGATCGTTTAGCTGCGCTTTGGAATAGCCCATCGCTGGCAGCGCGTTGCCGACCCAAGGGAAGTGTTTGAAGATGTTGGCCAAGCTGCCTGTTACTCCCGGTCTCGGATCGACGATCTCGGCGGCGCCATGCTTTTGCGCCGCAATCGTTCCTGAACCATAGCTCATCTCTCCGTGCGTGAGCGTCGGGCCGTCTTCGATCACCAGAACTCGTTTGCCGCGTATGAGATCGGGTTTGTCCACCGTTATGTTCGAGCGCGCCTGAATGACCGTTGCGTTTGGATTGACCGCGGCGATGTTGGCCATGACCTGTTGCACGCCGCTGACCGGTGCAGAATCCATCTTGTTCACAATCAGTACCTGGGCGCGGCGAAAGTTGGTTTCGCCGGGATGGTAGAGCAATTCGTGACCGGGACGGTGCGGATCGAGCAATACGATCTCCAGATCCGATTTAAAGAAGGGCCAGTCGTTGTTGCCTCCGTCCCAAAGGATAACGTCCGATTCCTTTTCTGCTTCGGCAAGAATGCGCGCGTAATCGACGCCGGCGTAAACGACGACTCCGTCATTGAAATGCTGTTCGTACTCCTCGCGCTCTTCGATGGTGCATTCTTGGCGGTCGCAATCTTGCACCGATGCGAAGCGCTGCACCGCTTGCCGCGCGAGATCGCCATAGGGCATCGGATGACGCACCACGACGGGCCGCAAGCCGCGTGCGATTAGATTCGACGCGATCCGCCGCACCACGGAATCCTTGCCGCACCCCGTGCGCACGGCGCACACGGAGATCACGGGCCGCGATGACGAGAGAAAACTGCGCTCGGGGCCGATCAAACGAAAGTCGGCGCCGCCGGCAAGCACCCGGGAGGCGAGATGCATGAGCGTAAGATGTGAGACATCGCTATAGGCGAAGATCGCCTGAGTGATTTGTTTTTCGCGTATCAGCTCTTCGAGCTTTTCTTCCGGGAAGATAGGGATGCCCTCGGGATAGCGCGGGCCGCTTAGGGTTGGCGGGTAGCGGCGGTTTTCGATGCCCGGAATTTGCGCGGCCGTAAAGGCGATCACCCGGTAGGCCGGATCGTCGCGAAAGCAGACGTTGAAAGTATGGAAGTCCCTTCCCGCCGCGCCCATGATTAGGACATGTTCCTGGTCGTAAGACGCCTTCGGGTTATCATTTACCATTTTTACCCCACAGTCGCCGTCGGTTTTTTTGCGCGTGAGTCTTCCGGAGGAAGGAGCAAGATATATGCCCTTTCTGACCCCGAACCGACCGCGAACCAGCATGCGGGGCGAGCTACGACAACACGGATTTTTGCGTCATTGAGATTTCGGCGCGTTTTGTTTCTCAGCCGTGCGAAGTTGCGGTATACATACCGTTGCACTCGCGGGGAAAGACGCATACCTGGGCGCTCGCCGCGAGTGGCACAAACTGTGCGTTTTAGGTCGAGCGAAAGCGAAGCCTGCGATCAGCGTCCGCTCTTCTCTGACCGGCAGGTCGTGGTGTTTTCCCGGCGGCGCAACGACCCCTAGCGTCGCGCCGAGCGGCGGCTTTAGATGGGGGATGAATCGCTATGGCTAACCAGCGAACGATTGCATATTTCTCTATGGAAATCGGACTCATAACCGACATGCCAACCTATAGCGGCGGACTCGGTGTGCTCGCTGGGGACACAATCCGTGCGGCTGCCGATCTCAAAGTGCCGATGGTGGCGGTAACGCTGCTGCATCGCAAAGGTTACTTTTACCAGCGGCTCGACAGCAGTGGGCGGCAAATCGAGGAGCCGGTGGACTGGGCAGTGAACGATTTTCTCGCCGAGTTGCCGCAGCGAACGTCGGTTACGATCGAAGGCCGCACGGTGTTTCTGCGCGCCTGGAAATATGCCATCGCCGGCCCGGGTGATTTCTCCGTGCCGGTTTACTTCCTCGATGCCGATCTGCCGGAAAACTCCGAGTGGGACAGAACGCTGACGGACTATCTCTACGGCGGCGATCGGCATTACCGGCTGTGTCAAGAAATCATTCTCGGAATCGGCGGGGTGAAGATGCTGCGCGCTTTGGGGTGCCAAGAGATCGAGCGCTTTCACATGAATGAAGGTCATTCCAGTCTCCTGGC
>Ga0209726_10003211_pt1 | contig 22734 bp, 26 predicted proteins | sample Subgrocontami54m_FD_187453 | JGI IMG/M metagenome (GOLD analysis project Ga0209726, IMG submission 187453) | Subsurface groundwater microbial communities from S. Glens Falls, New York, USA - GMW46 contaminated, 5.4 m (SPAdes) (version 3) | ecosystem: Environmental > Aquatic > Deep subsurface >... | reverse complement strand
GATCTGGCATCCCAGGTGGTCATACCCGGCTACGATAACCCGGGCGACCTGCGCGCGTCGGCCTTCGTTGACGCTCGAGGGAGCCGCGTGCTAGCGTCCGCCGGGCCACCCTGCGATGCCGGTCGAGATCCTCGTCCTCAAACTTGTCGTCACCCCGCTGCTCGTCGCGGCGGCGACGCTGGTCGCCCGCCGCTGGGGACCGGGCGTCGGCGGCTGGCTCGCCGGCTTTCCGCTCACCTCCGCGCCTGTCTCGGTCTTCCTTGCCTTGGAGCAGGGGCCTGATTTCGCCGCTGGGGCGGCGGTGGGCACGCTGCTCGGCTTGACGGCGCTTGGAGTCTTCTGCCTCGCCTATGGTCGGGCCGCGCGACGTGTGGGTTGGGCGGGGAGCGCGCTATGGGGCCTGGCGGTGTTCGGCTTTTGCCTGGCCCTCCTCGGCGCTGTTCCAGCCTCGCTTCCAGCCGCCTTCGTCCTCGTCTGCGTCACCCTCGGCGTGGTCGCAACATTACTGACGGTGACGACAGCCGGCGCGAGGGGCGTGAAGCCGCCGGCATGGGACCTCCCGCTCCGCATGACGGTCGCGACCGCCGTGGTGCTGCTGCTGACCGCGGTGGCTCGCCACCTCGGCCCGACGACGAGCGGGCTCCTCTCTCCGGTGCCCGTCTTCCTCCTGGTCCTGGCTGTTTTCGCCCAGCGCTCGCAGGGGCCGGACGCCAGCATCCGAGTTCTTCGCGGCGGGGTCATCGGTTCCTTCGCCTTTGCCGTGTTCTTCCTCGTGGTGGGCGCCCTCCTCGGAAGGCTGGGGATAGGCGCCACCTACTCGCTCGCGTCTCTCGGCGCGCTCGTAGTCAACGGGGCGAGCCTGTCGGTAGGGCGCCGGTTCCTCCGATAGCCGGCGGGTGATAGCGGGCGGGCTTCTTCCTTGTCTTTGGCGTCGTCTCGCCCCTATGACGATCGGAGGAGGCGCGCCCATGGGCATACCCTTCATGATCTTCCTGGCCGCGGCCGGGATGATCGTCTTCTTGGTCGTCGTTTCCTACAACCGCCTGGTTTCACTCACGCAGCGATCGAAGTCCGCGTGGTCCGACGTGGACGTGCAGCAGCGTTGCTGACGGCGCTGGCCGGGTCGGCGGGGGCGCACCAGCGCTTGTTCGCCATCGATCGCTTCGCCGTCACACTGGAGGTCGGGGTCGCCGCTACGCTCCCGAGTGCGGGAAGCGATCGCCCGCCGCGGCCTCGGGTTTTCCGTTCGTGTGGACGACATCCACGTCTTCGACGAGAACGTGGCCCTACTCCGGACGAAAGTATCGCGGCCCGGGATTCTGGAGAGGGCGCGCGGTCAGCTGTGCGCACTACAGTTGACTCGGTAGCGGATTTCCTATAGCATTACCCGCTGACAATTTCCGGAAGGGCGAACGCCAAATAGCTGACTTCTAAAGCGGGAGAAGGACTGAGATCATGGCGACGGTAATGCCGAAGGAAGACGAGATCGACCGGAAGTGGTTCGTGGTGGACGCCAGCGGCAAGGTACTGGGAAGGCTGGCCAGCCGCGTGGCGCACGTGCTGCGTGGTAAGCACAAGCCCACGTTCGCTCCAAACCTCGACGTGGGTGACCACGTGGTGGTGATCAACGCCGAGAAGATCCACCTGACGGGGCGCAAGCTCACCGACAAGATGTACCGGTGGCACTCCGGCTATATCGGCGGTCTGCGCGAGGTGAGCGCGGAGCGCATGCTCAAGAGCCACCCCGAGCGCGTGGTCGAGTGGGCCATCCAGGGCATGCTCCCCAAGGGGCGCCTCGGCCGCGCCATGGCACGCAAGCTCAAGGTCTACAAGGGATCCGATCACCCGCATGCCGCGCAGAAGCCGGTAGCCCTGCCGACCGGCGGCCGGACCAAGAACTGACGCAGGGTCCAAGAGGAGAGCGAATGGCCGCAGCAACGCAGTTCTACGGTACGGGAAGGCGGAAGACATCGGTGGCGCGCGTATGGCTCCGGCCGGGTGGGGGCCGGATCCTGGTCAACCGCCGCTCATTCGAAGATTACTTCCCGCGGGAGACGCTGCGCATGATCATCGCGCAGCCGCTCCAGGTGACGAACACCTTCGGAACCTTCGACGCCACCATCAACGTGGGCGGCGGGGGGCCAACGGGCCAGGCAGGCGCGGTGCGCCACGGCATCGCCCGGGCGCTGCTCGAGTTCGACGTCAACCTGCGGCCGACGCTCAAACGGGCGGGCCTTCTCACGCGCGACCCTCGGATGAAGGAGCGCAAGAAGTACGGCCAGCCGGGCGCGCGGTCGAAGTTCCAGTACTCCAAGCGGTAGGCGCCGTGTTGCGCGTGGCGGTCGCGGGGGCGAGCGGCTACATGGGGGCGGAAGCCCTCCGCCTGCTCTGCGTCCACCCCAAGCTCCAGCTGGTCGCGGTGACATCCGAGCGGCTGGCCGGCGAGCGGCTCGACAAGGTCTTCCCGCACCTGCGCGGCCTCTCGACGTTGGTCTTCAGCGAGCTCGACCCCGCGCGCATCAGCGACGAGGCCGACCTCGTCTTCCTCGCGCTGCCGCACATGGAGTCCCAGCGCGCGGTGCCGGTCCTCCGGAAGCACGGCCGCAAGGTCATCGATCTCTCGGCCGACTACCGGCTGCGCGACAGCGCGCTCTACGCGACCTGGTACAAGGCGAGCCACATCGACGCCGCGGGGCTCGGGGAAGCCGTGTATGGCATGCCGGAGCTGTACCGGAAGGCCATCTCGGGCGCCTCGCTGGTGGCCAACCCCGGCTGCTACGCCATGGGCGCGATCCTGGCGACGGCGCCGCTGCTCAAGAGCGGGCTCGGGCGGGTCGAGGGCATCGTGATAGACGGCAAGTCGGGCGTGACGGGAGCGGGAGCTCAGGGTCGGACGATCGACCCCATGTACCTCTACGCCGAGGCCAACGAGAACGTGCAGGCGTACGCCATCGGGACTCACCGCCACACGCCCGAGATGGAACAGGAGCTTTCAGCCCTGGCGGGCAAGCCCGTCGTGGTCGGCTTCACGCCGCATCTCGTGCCGCTCAACCGCGGGATTCTCACCACGGCCTCGGTGCCGCTCGCCAAAAGCGCGGGCACGGCCGACCTTCTTGCCCTCTATCGAGAGTTCTACGCGGGCGAGCCCTTCGTGCGGGTGCTGCCCGAAGGTGAGCGGCCGACAACCCGCTGCGTGACCGGCTCCAATTTCTGCGACGTCACCGTCGTCTCCGATCCGCGCACGGGACGCGCCGTCTGCGTCTCGACCCTGGACAATCTGGGCAAGGGCGGCTCGGCCAACGGCGTCCAGAACCTCAACATCATGATGGGGTGGGACGAGCGGACGGGTCTCGAAGCGCCACCGGTGTACCCGTAGTTCCGCATGGCGGACATGCAGTGGCTCGACGGAGGCATCACGGCCGTCCCGGGCATCCTGGCCTCGGGCATAGTGGCCGGCATCAAGCCCAGCGGCAAGAAGGACCTCGCCCTGGTCTACTCCTCGGCGCCCGCGCGCGCCGCCGCCGTCTTCACCAGCAACCAGGTCAAGGGCGCGCCGGTGGTCGTCTCGCAGGAGCACATCCGCGACGGCCGGGCCCAGGCCATCCTCGCTTCGAGCGGCTGCTCGAACGTCTGCACGGGTGAGCAGGGGATCAAGGACGCTCGCGAGATGACCAAGACCGTCGGCGAGCTCCTGCGTATCAAGCCCGGCCAGGTGCTGATCGCCGCGACCGGAGTGATCGGCCAGCCGCTGCCGATGGACAAGATCCGCGCGGCGCTGCCGAAGCTCGTCAGGGGTCTCTCGCCCCAGGGCGGCCGGAGCGCCGCCGAGGCGATCATGACGACCGACACGCGGCCCAAGGAAGCGGCCGTCCGCATCGAGATCGGCGGGCGCCCGATCACGATCGGGGGCATCGCCAAGGGCGTGGGCATGCTCGAGCCGCACCTCGCGACGATGTTCTGCTTCCTGGCGACGGACGCGATGGTCGCCTCGGACGCGCTGCCGCGGGTGCTCAAGCGGGCGGTCGACGGGTCGCTCAACCGGATCACGGTGGACGGGGACCAGTCCACGAGCGACACGGTCGCGGTGCTGGCAAACGGGCTCGCGGAGAACGCGCCGCTCGAGCGCGGCAGCCGCGGTCTGCGGGAGTTCGCGCGCGGGCTCGAGGCCGTCGTGGCGAAGCTCGCGCGCATGCTCGTGGCCGATGGTGAGGGCGCGACCAAGGTGGTCGAGGTGAGTGTGAGCGGGGCGAGGACGCGGCGCGAGGCGCTGCTGGCCGCGCGATCGGTCGCGAACTCGCCGCTCGTCAAGACCGCGGTCAACGGCGCCGACCCCAACTGGGGCAGGATCATGATGGCGCTGGGCAAGTCGCCGGCCCGCGTCGCGCAGGACAAGGTTACGATCAGCGTAGGCGACGAAGCGCTGGTGGAGAAGGGCATGCTCAAGGCGGGCGCGCGGCTCGACAAGATCCGCGCGCTCATGGCGGAGCCCGAGTATTCGATCAGCATAGACCTGGGTCTCGGCCGCGGTCAGGACCGGGTGTGGACATCGGATCTCAGCGAGGAGTACGTCCGGATCAACGGCAAGTACACTACGTAGTTCGAGCTGAGACGGGGCCCGCACTTCGAGCTGAGCGGCGCAGCCGCGAGGCGAGAGCTGAGTGGATCCCGCAGGCGAGGCGAGTGCTGAGATAGAGCAGTTAGGCAGTTAACTACGCACGATCGCGAGCTTCGGTCCCTGCGGCATGCGCCGCAGGGGAGTGCAAGGCACGGACCTTGCCGCTCCCGATCGGAGGCCAACCGAAGGGGAGAATGAGATGGCGGCACTGACCATGAAGGAGCTGCTGGAGGCTGGCGTGCACTTCGGCCACCAGACGAAGCGCTGGAACCCCAAGATGCAGAAGTACATCTTCGGGGAGCGCAACGGCATCTACATCATCGACCTCCAGAAGACCCTCAAGAAGTTCCGCGAGGCGTACGCCTACGTGCGCGACCTCGCGGCCGGCGGCGGCACGCTCCTGATGGTCGGCACCAAGAAGCAGGCGCAGGAGACGGTGCTCGAGGAGGCAGGCCGCTGCGGCATGTACTACGTCAACCACCGCTGGCTCGGCGGCACCCTGACCAACTTCGCCACGATCCGCAAGTCCATCGCGCGGCTCAAGAAGCTGGACGAGATGAAGGAGACGGGCGAGTATGATCGGCTGCCGAAGAAGGAAGTCATCGTGCTCGAGCGGGAGCGCGAGAAGCTCCAGCACACGCTGATCGGCATCAGGAATCTGGACCGGTTGCCCTCAGCCCTCTTCATCATCGACCCCAAGAAGGAGACGATCGCGGTGGAGGAGGCGCGGCGGCTCGCCATTCCCATCGTCGCCATCGTGGACACCAACTGCGATCCCACCGGGATCGATTACCCGATTCCCGGCAACGACGACGCCATCCGATCGGTGCGGCTCATCACCTCTCGCATCGCCGACGCGGTGCTCGAGGGCGCAGGCACGCTTGCCAAGGAGACCGCGGCGGCCGACGAGATCCCGGCCTCTCCGGACATGCCCGTGGTGACCGAGGCCGAGATGGCCGCGTCGGCCGAAGCCCCGGTGCAGGCCTGAGGAGCGCGCCCCCAATGGCATCGTCAGCCGAGCTCGTAAGGGAACTCCGGGACCGCACCGGGGCAGGCGTTATGGACTGCAAGGCGGCGCTCGAGGCCTCGAAGGGCGATCTCCAGGGCGCTGTCGAGCACCTGAGAAAGAAAGGCCTGGCCGACGCGGCCAAGAAACAGCACCGCGAGGCCAAGGACGGCCTCGTGCACGCCTACATCCACCCGGGCAGCAAGATCGGCGTCCTGGTCGAGGTCAACTGCGAGACCGACTTCGTGGCCCGCACCGACGACTTCCAGCAACTGGTCAAGGACCTGGCCATGCAGGTGGCTGCGGCGAGCCCGCTCTACGTCTCGCGGGAGCAGGTGCCGGGGCCCGTGGTGGAGAAGGAGCGCGAGATCTACAGCCAGCAGATGGCCGACCAGAAGAAGCCGCCCCAGGTGATCGACAAGATCATCGAGGGCAAGCTCGAGAAGTTCTTCGCGGAGATGTGCCTGCTCGAGCAGCCTTTTATCAAGGACGCGACCGGCAAGACGAGGATCAAGGAGATGGTCGACGGTGCGACGGCCAAGATGGGCGAGCGCGTGGTGGTGAGGCGCTTCGTGCGCTTCCAGGTCGGCGCGGACTAGGCCCCATGGCCGACGCCCAGGCCCCCGCCGCGTACCGCCGCGTCCTGCTCAAGATCTCGGGCGAGGCGCTGGCAGGCAAGCAGGGCTACGGCATCGACCCCGAGGTCATCGGCGGCATCGCGGAGGAGATCCGCGAGGTGATCGACATGGGGGTGCAGCTGGCCGTCGTCATCGGCGGCGGTAACATCTTCCGCGGCATTGCGGCGAGCGCAGGCGGCATGGACCGCGCCACCGGAGACTACATGGGCATGCTCGCCACGGTCATCAACGCGCTGGCGCTCCAGGACGCTGTCGAGAAGGCGGGTGTGCCGACGCGCGTGCTCTCCGCCATCGAGATGCGCGCGGTGTCCGAGCCGTACATTCGCCGGCGGGCCATCCGCCACCTCGAGAAGGGACGCGTGGTGGTCTTCGCCGCGGGCACGGGCAACCCGTTCTTCACGACGGACACCGCAGGCGCCCTGCGCGCGGTCGAGATCGGAGCCGAGGTGCTTCTGAAGGCCTCCAGGGTGGACGGTATCTACACCTCCGACCCGGCCAAGGACCCGACGGCCGTAAAGCTGGCGCGCGTCGGCTACATCGAGGCGCTCAACCGGGGCCTCGCGGTGATGGACACCACGGCCATCTCGCTCTGCATGGACAACAAGCTGCCCATCGTGGTCTTCGACCTGACGAGGCGGGGCAACATCCGGCGCATCGTCGCCGGCGAGGCGGTGGGCTCCGTCGTCACCAACGACGCCGCACCAACCAAGGGGTAGAGCCATGCAAGACGTCATCAAGGATCTCGAAACCCGGATGCAGGCGGCCGTCGATCTTCTCGCGCGCGAGTTCGCCGGGGTGCGCACGGGACGCGCCAACACGGCGCTGCTCGACAACCTTCGGGTCGAGGCCTACGGCAGCGTGACACCGCTCAGCCAGCTGGCCTCGCTGTCGGTGCCGGACCCCAAAACGCTCGTCATCCAGCCGTGGGACGCCTCCCAGATAGGGAATATCGAGAAGGCCATCCATAAGTCGGACCTCGGCATCACACCGTCGTCCGACGGCAAGGTCCTGCGCTTGACCATGCCGACGCTCACCGAAGAGCGCCGCAAGCAGCTGGCGAAGACGGTGGGCAAGTACGCGGAGGATGCCCGCGTGGCGATCCGCAACGTCCGCCGCGAGGCCAACGAGAAGCTCAAGGCCATGGCCAAGGACAAGCACGTCTCGCAGGATGAGGAGCGCCGCGGACACGATTCCATCCAGAAGGCGACGGACAAGCTCACCGCCAAGGTGGATGAGCTGGCGAAGAAGAAGGAGCAGGAAATCCTGGCGATGTAGACTCTTCCGTTCCCGCCGCTTTTGCCTTGTGTCGCGGCGATTTGCGTAGAATTTGCCCCCGCCGTCACGTAAGATGGCGCGATATGGCGCTCAAGGCTGGGACCGATGCCGCGGCGGCGGAGTTGACGACACTCAGAGAGGGCGAGCTGCGCGACCGCATTCTCACGCGTCCGCTGCCACGCCATGTCGCCATCATCATGGACGGCAACGGCCGCTGGGCGACCTCGCGCGGCCTGCCCCGGGTGGCCGGGCACAGCGAGGGTGTCAAGGCGGTTCGCAACACCGTCCGGGCTGCGGGCGAGGTCGGCATCGAGTACCTGACGCTCTATGCCTTCTCCTCGGAGAACTGGAACCGGCCGAGCCACGAGGTCTCGACGCTGATGAGCCTGCTCGAGCGGTCGATCGACCGGGAGTTGCCGGAGCTCATGGCGCGCAACGTCCGCTTCCGCGTCATCGGCCGTCCGAATGGGGTGCCGCCCGAGGTCCAGCGGCGCATCGGCCACGTGGTAGATGCGACGGCGGCCAACGGCGGGTTGACGCTTGTGATGGCGTTCAACTACGGCGCGCGCGACGAGATCGTGGACGCCTGCCGGCAGCTCGCCCGCGACGTCCGGGACGGACGGGTCGAACCCGAGGAGATCGACGAGGTGCGGATCGGCCGCGCGCTCTACACCGACGGCGTCCCCGATCCCGATCTCTTGATCCGCACGAGCGGCGAGATGCGGCTGTCAAACTTCCTGCTCTGGCAGGTCGCCTATACCGAGCTGTGGGTGACGCCCACGCGCTGGCCCGACTTCGGGCCGCGCGACCTCTACCTCGCGGTGGCGGACTTCCAGCAGCGGGACCGGCGCTTCGGGCGCGTGTGACGTCCGAAGCCCGGGGCATGCCGCTGCAGGCGCCTGTGGACGCACCCACGCCCTCGCGCATGACCGAGCTGGGCAAGCGCGTCCTCAGCACCATCGTTCTCGTCCCGATCTTTGTCTGGATCCTGATCGGCGGGCCTGCCTGGCTCTTCACGCTGATGATCGTCGGCGTCGGCATGCTCGCGAACTGGGAGTTCACGCGCATGTTCCATCGCGCGGGTGTGCCGGTCCTCCGCGAGGCTGGCCTACTCTGGGGCGGGCTCGTCACGCTCGCCTTCGTGCGTCCCGACCGCGCAGGCGCGGCTTTCGCGATCGTGGTCCTGGGGCTCCTGGCCGCCAGCCTTGACAGGGGCGCCGCCGGCCCCGCCCGCTGGCAGCGCGTGGCGGTCACGCTCCTCGGCGTCTGCTACGTCAATTGGCTCCTCGGCCATGCGATCTCGCTCCGCGCGCTGCCCGACGGCGTCCACTGGGTCCTGCTGCTGGTCTGGGTGACGTGCATTGGGGAGACGGCCGCCTATACCGTTGGCTCGCTGCTCGGCCGCCACAAGTTGGCTCCCGGTATCAGCCCGGGCAAGACGGTCGAGGGCGCCACAGCACAGCTCGCGGCCTCGCTACTCGCGGCGCTGACCGCCGGCGGGTGGCTCTTCCCGGGCCTGCGGCTGCGCGACGCCCTCGCCGTCGGCGTCCTGCTGGGTGTGCTGGGACAGGCGGGCGATTTAGTCGAGTCAGCGCTGAAGCGGAGCGTGGGCACCAAGGACACTGGGCATGTCATTCCCGGGCACGGCGGCATTCTCGACCGCATCGACGGTTTCCTCTTTAACGCGCCGGTGCTGTTCTACTATGCGACGTTCGGAAGGGCATGGAGCGCATGAAACGGTTGACGGTGCTGGGCGCGACGGGCTCGGTGGGCCGGCGCGCGCTGGAGCTGATCGAGCACTTCCCCGGTCAGTTCCGCGTCGAGGGCTTGGCCGCGCGTGGCACGAACCCTGACCACGTGGCGGAGTTGTGCCGGATCCACCGACCGCGTGTTGTCGCGCTCGCCGACGAGCGCGCCGTAGACCTCTTGGCCCGGGCTCTCGGGCATCCGCGCCCGGAGATCCTGGGCGGCGCGAGCGGGCTCGTCGCCCTGGCGCGCGACGTCCAAGCCGACGTCGTCCTCTCGGCAATCGTCGGCGGTGCCGGGCTCTTGCCCACCATGGCCGCCATCGAGACCGGCAAGGCCGTGGCCATCGCGAACAAGGAGCCGCTCGTCATGGCCGGCAGCCTGATGACGGCCGCCGCGAGACGGCACAAGGCGCCGCTCCTGCCGGTCGACTCCGAGCACAGCGCCATCTTCCAGTGCATCGAGGGGCAGCAGCGGAGCCAGGTCCATCGCGTCCTCCTCACAGCCTCGGGCGGACCGTTCCGCCGGATGTCGAAGGCCGACATGGCGTCGGTCACCGTCGAGGACGCGCTCAATCATCCCACGTGGAAAATGGGGGCCAAGATCACGGTGGATTCAGCCACGCTCATGAACAAGGGGCTCGAGGTCATCGAAGCCCGCTGGCTCTTCGGTCTGCCTGCGGAGCAGGTGCAGGTGGTGGTGCACCCGCAGTCCATCATCCACTCCATGGTCGAATACGTGGACGGCTCGGTCATCGCCCAGCTGGGCGTGGCCGACATGGGCATCCCGATCCTGTACGCGCTCAACTATCCCGATCGTCTGCCGTGGCCGGGTGAGCGGCTCGACCTGACGAAGGTCGGCCCGCTCACGTTCGAGGAGCCGGACGTCGAGCGCTTCCCGTGCCTGGCGCTCTGCCGCCAGGCCCTGGCCGCGGCCGGCTGCGCTCCGGCGGTCCTAAACGCGGCGAACGAGATCGCCGTCGGCGCCTTCCTCGCAGGAAGGATCCGCTACACGCAGATCGCCGAGATCATCGCCCTGGCGCTCGATCGGGTGCCCGGGCGCGCGCTCGACAGCATCGAGACATGCGTGGACGTCGACGCCGAGACGCGCCGCTTCGTCGAGGGCCGGCTGCCCGGCTCAGCGAGCGCCGCCGCGGCAGGCGTGTCCGGGAGGGCGGGCCGGTGACGACCATCGTGGCCTTCGTCGCGGTGCTGGGCATCCTGATCCTCATCCACGAGTGGGGCCACTTCATCGTGGCGCGCATGTCCGGCGTGGGCGTGGAGCGCTTCTCCATCGGCTTCGGCCCCGTGTTGTGGCGGTTCAAGGGCAAGGAGACGGAGTACTGTCTCTCGGCCATCCCGATGGGCGGCTACGTCAAGATGATGGGCGACGACGAGAACCCGCTCGAAGGCGGCAAGACCGGGGCGATGGACCCCGCGCGCGCATTCAACCTCAAGCCCGTGTGGGTGCGCTTTCTGATCGTGTTCGCGGGTCCCGGGATGAACTTCGTCCTCGCCGTGGTGCTGACGGCGCTCGCCTTCATGGTCTGGGGCAAGCCCGTGGTTCCGGCCGTCGTCGGCCGCGTGGCCGAGGGCAGCGCGGCGGCGCAGGCCGGGATCAGGGCCGGCGACAAGATCCTGGCCGTCGACGGCCGCGCCGTCCAATACTGGGACGAGGTGCAGTCGCTCGTGCAGGACGGGCGCGGCCGCAAGCTCGAGTTGAAGGTTGCCGGTCCGGGCGGGGAGCGGACGTTCACGGTGACGCCGCAGCGGGTGGCGGGGCGCGACATCTTCGGCGACGAGCAGGACTACTGGGACCTCGGTGCCCGGCAATCGGTGTCAGACCAGGCCAAGATAGGGGACGTGGTGTCGGGCGGGCCGGCCGCGAAGGCCGGGCTCAAGGCCGGCGACCTCGTCGTCTCGCTCGAGGGCAGGCCCGTCGGCTCGTGGGACGATTTCGCCGACGCGATCAGCAGGCGCGCGGGGCAGCCGACCGACCTCGGGATCAAGCGCGGGGAGCAGACGCTGGCACTGTCGGTGACGCCGGCGCCGACCGGGCCCGAGGGCAAGGGGCGGATCGGCGTCAGCCACTCGACGGCGCCGGGCGCCGGTGTCGTGTTCGTCCGCTCCAACCCGGCAACCGCGCTCTGGGAAGGCACGCTGAAAACCTGGGAGTGGACGTACCTGACGGTCAAGGGCATGTACAAGCTCGTGACCGCGCAGCTGGCGCCGTCGAATATCGGGGGCCCGATCCAGATCGCCGCCGCGGCAGGCGAGCAGGCGCGGCAGGGGATCAACTACCTCACGCTGTTCACCGCGCTGATCAGCGTCAACCTTGCCGTGCTGAACCTCTTGCCCGTGCCCATGCTCGACGGCGGCCACCTGCTGTTCTTCGCCTGCGAGGCGGTCCTCGGGCGGCCGATCTCGCTGCGCAAGCGCGAGATCGCCCAGCAGGTCGGCTTCGTGCTCCTGATGATGCTGATGGTCTACGCCGTGTACAACGATCTCTCGCGGCTCGACGTCTTCAGCCGCTTCTTCCGTTAATCGGCGCGCGCTCATGGGCCAATACCGCTGCCATGTGTTCGTATGCACCTCCGGCGATACCTGCCCCCAGCAAGGTGACGTCGAGAAGTACGTCAAGACGCTCCGGGCGGCTGCCGCCACGGCGGGCAAGCACGCCGAGGTGCGCGTGAACAAGGCCGGCTGCTTCTCGCAGTGCGGCCACGGCCCGATGATCGTCGTCTACCCGGACAACGTCTGGTACGCGGGCGTCAAGGAGTCCGACCTCCGGGAGATTCTCAATTCCCACATCCTGGGCGGGAAGCCTGTCCAGCGACTGATCTACGACCCGGGCGTGCCCGGGGCCAACAAGGTCAAGGCGGCGCCCTAGTCCATGCGCTGGACCCGCTCGCTCATCCCGACGTTGCGGGAGGACCCTGCCGACGCCGAGGCGATCAGCCACAAGCTCATGGTCCGGGCGGGGCTCGTCCGCCAACTGGCCGCGGGGATCTACGTATACCTGCCGGTGGGACAGCGCGTCATCGACAAGGTCAACGCGATCATCCGCGAGGAGATGAACGCGATCGGGGGCCAGGAGATCACGATGCCGGTGCTGCACCCGGCGGAGATCTGGCGCCAGTCGGGACGCTGGGACGTGATCGGCGGGGAGATGTTCCGGCTCAAGGATCGCAACCAGCGCGACATGTGCCTCGGCATGACCCACGAGGAGGTCGTGGCCTGGCTCGCCGCCCGCGAGATCCGCTCCTACCGCGAGCTGCCGCAGATTTGGTACCAGATCCAGACCAAGGAGCGCGACGAGGCGCGGCCGCGCTCCGGCGTGCTCCGCACGCGGGAGTTCCTGATGAAGGACTCCTACACCCTCGACCCCGACACGGCAGCGCTTGACGTCTCCTACAGCGCCCACAGGCAGGCCTACTGCAAGATCTTCGACCGCAGTGGCCTCCGCTACGTCATCGTCAACTCGGATCCCGGCATGATGGGAGGCTCGGGCTCCGAGGAGTTCATGGCGCCGTCGGACGCAGGCGAGGACGACGTCGCCCTGTGCGCCGGCTGCGGCTATGGCGCCAACGTCGAGCTCGCGCGTGCTGTGCCCCTGCCGGCCGGGCTTCCAGAGGCAGGGCGCCGCGAAGTCGCGACACCAGGGGCCCGGACCATCGCCGAGGTGGCGGCCCAGCTGAAAGTGGATCCCGCCTGCACCATCAAGTCGCTCGTCTTCATGGCCGGTGAGCAGGTGGTGCTGGTTCTCGTGCGCGGTGACCACAACCTGCACGAACGGAAGCTGACCCGTGCGCTCCGAGCGGAGGCGCGCGCCGCCCACCCGGAGGAGGTTCTCAAGCACCTCGGCGTCTCCGTGGGTTCTGTCGGGCCCATGGGAGCCAAAGGTGTTGCCCGCATCGTGGCGGACGAGTCGCTCAAGAGCGGAGCCTACGTCGTGGGCGCCGGCCGTGACGGCTACCACCTGGTCGGGGTCACACCGGGGAAGGATTTCGCCTGCGACTGGGCCGACCTCCAGGTCGCGCAGGTGGGCGAAGGCTGCCCCATGTGCGGCAAGCCGCTCGCGGTCGAGCGCGTCATCGAGGTAGGCAACATCTTCAAGCTCGGCACGAAGTTCTCGGAGCCGCTCAACGCCATGTATCTCGACGAGCAGGGGCAGCAGAAGCCGATCGTGATGGGTTCCTACGGCATCGGCCCCGCGAGGATCGCGGCCGCCGCCGTTGAGCAGCACCACGATGCCGATGGGATCATCTGGCCGTGGGCCATCGCGCCCTTCCAAGTGCACCTCGTCCCTATCGCGGTCAAGGATGCCGCCCAGATGGCGGCCGCCGAGGAGATCGAGCGAGCGCTGGCGGGGGCCGGCTTCGATGTCCTGATGGACGACCGCGACGAGCGCGCGGGCGTCAAGTTCAAGGACGCCGACCTTCTTGGCGTGCCGATCCGGATCACGGTCGGGAACGCGCTGGCCAAGGAGGGCGTGGTCGAGATCCGCGAGCGGGCGACGCGGGCGGACCGGAAAGTGCCCCGTGACCGGGTCCTTGACGCCGTCCGCGACATCGCGAAAGGGCTCGCCATGGCTTGAGGCACCCCCCGCGTCCCCACTCCATGGATCACCCCCACTCCATGGATCACTCTATGACGCTCGGTGAGTCTTGCGGGTGGTGGCTACATGTGCTAAAGTTTTGACAAAAGTGGGCGTTGCCCACTTTTTTGTTCTCTACGGGGCAGGGGGTGGACGGAGATGGACCCTCGGGCGGGAGACGGGCAGGCGTTCCTGGCCAAGGTCGAGGCCGTCGTCTCCCCGGTTCTAGAGGCCCACGCGCTCCGGCTGGTGGATCTTCAATGGCGCCGGGAGGGGCGCCGCTGGGTTCTGCGGTTTTTCGTGGACAAGCCGGGCGGGGCGGGGATCGTCGACTGCCAGCGCCTGAGCCACGAGGCGGGTGACGTGCTCGACGTATCCGGGCTGGTTCCGGAGAGCTACGACCTGGAGGTGTCCTCTCCGGGGCTCGACCGCGAGCTCAGGACGGACCGCGAGTTCACCTGGGCGTTAGGCAAGGACGTGCGGTGCTGGGTGCGCGAGCCTGTGGACGGGCGGCTGGAATTCGCGGGGCGGCTGGAAGCGGCCGGGCCCGAGCGGCTGGCCATCGCGGGGCCGGACGGGCAGACCGCCGAAGTTCCGCGGGCGCTGCTGACGAAGGCGCGTCTCGACCCGGCGTTCAGGCGGAAGTGAACGGGCAGCGACACGATGAACAAAGAACTGATCTACGTCATCGGGCAATTGGCCACGGAGAAGGGGATCGACAAAGAGATCCTCTTCGAGGCGCTGGAGTCCGCCCTCCTGTCGGCGTCCAAGAAGACCATGGGCGTGGCCGACAACACGCGGATGGAGCTCGACCGCCACACGGGGGTGCTCAAGGTCTTCGCGCGCAAGAAGGTGGTCGAGGTCGTCGCAGACCCCAAGCTCGAGATCGTGCTCACCGAGGCGCGGAAGCTTAACGCCGAAGCGGAGCTCGAGGACGAAATCGAAATCGGGTTGCCGACGCAGGAGTTCGGCCGCATCGCCGCGCAGACGGCCAAGCAGGTCATCTTGCAGCGCGTGCGGGACGCCGAGCGCGACGCGGTTTACTCGGACTTCATCGACAAGCAAGGCAAGATCATCCGCGGCACGGTGCAGCGGATCGAGAAGCGCAACGTGATCGTGGACCTCGGCAAGGCCGAGGCGGTGATCACCGAGCGCGAGCAAATCCCGGGGGAGCGCTACAACCCCAACGATCGCGTCCGCGCCTTCGTCCAGGAGGTCAAGAAGACCGCCAAGGGACCGCAAATTCTGCTGTCGCGTGCCGACGCGGGATTCCTCGTCCGTCTGTTCGAGGCCGAGATCCCCGAGATCGCGGAGGGTATCGTGCAGGTCAAGGCCGCCGCGCGTGAGCCCGGGGAGCGCGCCAAGGTCGCCGTCATGTCCACCAAGCGTGACGTCGATCCCATCGGCGCCTGCGTGGGGCTCCGCGGCACCCGGATCCAGGTGATCAGCCGCGAGTTGCGGAGCGAGAAGATCGACATCGTCGAGTGGGCGCCGGACCCGGCGACCTTCATGGCGCGGGCGCTGTCCCCGGCCAAGGTCTCGTCGGTGACCCTCGGCCCGGCTGACGAGAGCGGGGGACCGCGCTCGGCGCTGGTGATCGTGCCGGACAACCAGCTCTCGCTCGCCATCGGGAAACGGGGGCAGAACGCGCGCCTCGCGGCCAAGCTGACCGGGTTGCACGTGGACATCAAGAGCGAGGGCGAGGTGGAAGAGGAGCGTCGTCTCGTGGAGGAGGAGTTGGCCCACGGCCGGGCGGCGCTCGCGGAGTTCCCTGGCGTCGGTCCGCAGCTGATCGAGCGGCTCGTGGAGCACGGTCTCTTTTCCCCGGCGCGCATTGTCCAGGCAGGGTTCGAGGCTCTCGCGGCCGTGCCCGGCCTCGGCGAGAAGAAGGCGGCGGGGATCCTCGCCGGCGCGCAGGAGTGGATCGTGCAGCACCCGCGCGTGGATCCTGCGCCTGAAGCTGTCGAGGGAGTCGTGGGCGATGCGCTTCCGGCGGCGGACGATGTCCCGCCAGCGGAGCAAGTCCCGCCGGAGGAGCAAGTCTCGGTAGCCGAGGGGCCTCCAGAGAGCGTGGCGAGGACCTCCGCTGAGTGACGGCGGCGCCCCAGCGGACCTGCATCGGGTGCCGGAAGGTCCGGCCGAAGGCCGTGCTCGTGCGGCTGGTGCGCGGCGCAGACGGGCGGGTACGCGTGGATAACGGTGGTCGGGCCGAGGGGCGGGGTGCGTACGTGTGCCCTGATCCCGGGTGCCTGGGCAAGGCCCTCCATGCGGGCCGGCTTGGGCATGCGTTCAAGCGGCCCTGCGAGCCGCCCGCATCGGGCGCGGCGGCGATTCTGAACGGCCGGGTCGTGAACGACAAGGCAAGGAGGTAAGCAGGCTGTGGCGGCACGAGTCAAGGTCATCGACCTCGCGAAGGAGCTGGGTGTCACCAGCAAGGATTTGATCGTCGCCCTCGAGGCGATGGGCCAGAAGGCGATGCGGGCGATGAGCCCGCTGCAACCGGCGACGGCGAATGAGCTGCGCGTCAAGCTGGGCCGCGGCCGAGATTTGCCCGAAGAGGTCAAGCCCAAGCGGGCGCCCAAGGCCAAGCCCGCCCTGGGCGAGGCCGAGGTGTCCGCTGTCGCGAAGAAGAAAGCCGCCGGGTCAGCGACGGCACCCAAGGACACGCGCAAGAAGGTCGTGACGATCGAGGCCGAGACGCCTCTGGCGCCGGAGTCCGCGGAAGAGATCAAGCCCGCGGCGACGCTCTTCCGCCACACCGCCGCTCCGATCGCGGAGCCGGTCCCTGCTCCCGCGCCTGCGGCTGATCCAACTCCCGTCGCTCCGCCTCCAGTACCGACAGTCCTCAGGAAGGAGCCGATGCTTCTCCGTCCGACGGCGCCGACCCCAGCCCCGGCGACACCGGCGCGCACCGGGATGCCGCTTTCGGCAGTCGGTTCCGCGGCGACGCTCGTGCCCGCGAGGCCCGCCGTGCCCGCGCGTCCTGCCGCCGCGGCGCCTGTGGCGCCGGCCGCACCTCCCAAGGAGGAGATCAAGCGAGATCTCAGGCCCGAGCCGACCCCGCCCGAGCCGCCCGTCGAGATAAAGCGCGAGTTGATCAAGCTGCCGGAGTCCGTGACCGTCGGCGAACTCGCGGCGGCCATGCGTCACAAGTCCGGCGAGGTGATAAAGGCGCTCCTCGACCTGGGCGTCATGGCCACCGTCAACGAGGTGTTGGACCCGACGGCGGCCAAGCTCGTCGCCGACAAGTTCCACTTCGACGTGGAGATTCGCTCGCTCGAAGGCGACATCCTGGAGGAGGAGGAGACAGATCCCAGTCAGCTCAAGCTGCGCCCGCCGGTGGTCACCGTCATGGGCCACGTCGACCACGGCAAGACGTCACTCCTCGACGCGATCAGGACGACGAAGGTGGCGGAGAGGGAGGCGGGAGGGATCACCCAGCACATCGGCGCCTACCAGGTCGAGACCTCCCACGGCAAGGTCACGTTCCTCGACACCCCGGGCCACGAGGCTTTCACGGCCATGCGCGCCCGCGGCGCCCAGGCGACAGACATTGTCATCCTCGTCGTGGCGGCCGACGACGGCGTGATGCCGCAGACGGTCGAGGCCGTCAACCATGCCAAGGCCGCGAACGTGCCGATCCTCGTCGCGGTCAACAAGATCGACAAGCCCGGCAGCGATCCCGACCGGGTCAAGCGCGAGCTGTCCAACCTCGGGCTCGTGCCCGAGGACTGGGGTGGTCAGACCATCTTCATCCCCACCTCCGCGAAGCGCGGCGATGGCATCCCGCAGCTGCTTGAAATGACGGCGCTCCAGGCCGAGGTGCTGGAGCTGCGCGCCAACCCGAACCGGGCCGCTCGCGGCATCATCGTCGAAGGCCGGCTGGATCGAGGCCGCGGCCCGGTGGCGACGGTGCTGATCCAGTCGGGCACGCTCAAGGAAGGCGACGCGGTCGTCATTGGCCAGCAGTCGGGCCGTGTCCGCGCGATGTTCAGCGATCGAGGCAAGAAAGTCACCAAGGCCGAGCCCTCGGACCCGGTCGAGATCCTCGGCCTCTCGGGCGTGCCGCAGGCGGGCGACACTTTGTTGGTCGTCGCGGACGAGCGCAAGGCGCGGCAGATCGCGACCGTACGCGCCGACCGTAACCGTCTCAAGGGCAAGGGCACTGCGCGGATCACGCTGGAGGACCTGCACAAGCAGATCGAGGCGGGAGAGGTCAAGGAACTGCGGCTCGTGCTCAAGGCCGACGTACAGGGCTCGGTCGAGGCGCTGACTGAGTCTCTCGAGCGGCTGTCAACCGACGAGGTGCGTCTCAAGGTCATCCACGGCTCAGTGGGCGCGGTCAACGAGTCCGACGTCATGCTCGCCTCGGCCTCGAACGCCATCGTGCTCGGCTTCAACGTCAAGGCCGAGCCCAAGGCCGCAAGCCAGGCCCAGTCCGACGGCGTGGACCTCAGGAACTACAGCGTCATCTACGACGTCATCAACGACGTCAAGGCGGCGCTCAGCGGTATGCTCGCGCCGGAGATCCGCGAGACGGTCCACGGTCGCGCCCAGATCAAGCAACTCTTCCCCATCTCCAAGGTGGGGACGATCTTCGGTTGCGTTGTGATCGAGGGCAAGATCATCAGGACAGTGCGGGTCCGCATCAAGCGGGGAGACACCCTGCTCGGCGAGAACACCATCGCCTCCCTGAAGCGCTTCAAGGACGACGTCCGCGAGGTCCTGCAGGGGCTCGAGTGCGGCATCGGGGTCGAGGGGGTCAAGGGCGTCCAGCCCGGCGACATCATCGAGGCCTATTCGACCGAGGAAGTCGCTCGGAGCCTCTAGCGTGTCGGCGGCGCGGGTGGCGGTCGGTACCGTCGAGCTGCACCTGCCGGACGTAGGTTCGCTCAAGGGCAAGCGCCAGGTCTTGAAGGGCCTCAAGGACAAGCTCCGCCAGCGCTTCGAGATCTCCGTCGCGGAAGTCGACCACCACGACGCCTGGCAGCGGGCCACGCTCGCCGTCGCCTGCGTCTCGGGCGATTCGCGCCATGCCAACGAGGTCATCTCCAAGGCGCTCGACTACATCGAGGACAACGTGGACGGATACGTCACCGATATTCAAGTGGAGATTCTGTAGGGTATGCAAGGGAAGCGGCTCGAGCGCGTCAACCAGCTCATCAAAGAGGAGATCTCCGCGGTCCTCCAGCGTCAGGTCAAGGATCCGCGGCTGGGCTTCGTGACCGTGACGGAGGTGGACACGACGGCCGACTTGAAGCTCTCCCGTGTCTACGTCTCCGTCCTTGGGTCGGAGGAACAGTGGGCCAAGTCCTTCAAGGCGCTCGAGAGCGCCCGCGGTTTCGTCTGGAACTGGTTGCGGAAGCATCTCGACCTCCGCGTGACGCCCCAGCTGGCCTTCCGCCCCGACCGCTCCATGGAGCATGCGGCGCATATCCAGTCGCTGCTGGCCGGGCTCCAGCCCGACGATGCGCCCGCGGGAAGTGACGAGTGAGCCAGGGGTTCTCGGTCACCCCTCCGCCGCAACTGATCGAGACCCTCTCGGAACCGTCCGGAAGTGTGCTCTGTCTCGGCCACGTCCACCCCGACGGTGACGTCCTGGGCACGCTCTTCGGCCTCGGGCTCGCGCTCGGCGCCGCCGGCGCGTCGGTGACCTTTGCCGGGCCGCACCCCGTTCCGGAGACTCTCTCCTTCCTTCCCGGCGTCGACCGCTGGCAGGTGTGGAAGTCGGCGCCGGGGACGTTCGACATCATTGTCATGACCGACTGTCCGAATCCCGACCGCTCGGAGGGGCTGCTCGAGAGCGCGCGCGGTCCGCAGACCCGGGTGCTCAACATCGACCACCACCCCGACAACCGGGGCTACGGGACGGTCGACTGGATCGATCCGTCCGCGGCTGCGACGGGGGAGATGGTCTTCGATCTCGTGCGCGCGCTGGGGCTCCGGGTGACGCCCGCGGTGGCGCTCAACCTCTTCACGGCCATCCACACCGACACGGGCTCCTTCCGCTACTCCAACACGACGCCCCGCACGTTCAGGATCGCGGCGGAGCTGGCGGCGGCCGGCGCGGACCCGGCCCTCGTCTCCGACCGCCTCTACCAGCAGCGTGCCGGCGACTCGCTGGTCCAGCTTGGCGAGGTCTTGCGGCGGGTCGAGATCAGCGACGACGGGCAGGTCGCGTGGCTCTGCGTACCGCGCGGTCTCGTCTCGCGCGAGTTCCTCGAGGCCGAGGACCTCGTCGGCTATCCGCGCTCGGTGCGCGGGGTCAAGGTCGCGGTGCTGTTCAGCGAAGAGGCGCCGGGGAAGGTCAAGGCGAGCCTGCGCGGCAAGGGCGACGTGCCGGTCAACGCCATCGCCCATCGCTTCGGCGGCGGCGGCCACGAGAACGCCGCAGGCTGCACGCTCTTGGGCACGCTGGCCGAGGCATCGGCGGCCCTGCTCGAAGTCGTGCGCGAGTCGCTGGGCGCCGCGCGGCCGTGAATCGAGAAGTGATCCAGGCCGGGCGCTCCGGCGTGCTGCCGGTCGACAAGGGCGCCGGGCTCACGTCCTTCCAGGTTGTGGCGCATCTGCGCCGGGTGCTTCGCGCGCCCAAGATCGGTCACGGCGGCACGCTCGACCCGGCGGCTACTGGCCTTTTGCCCATCCTGGTCGGCGAGGCCACGAAGCTCACGCCTTACCTCGTGGACCTCGACAAGGAATACCTCGCGACGGTGCGACTCGGCGTCACGACCGACACCCAGGACCTCTCGGGGGTGGTGCTCGAGACGCGGCCGGTGCCAGGCCTCGGCGTCGCGGACGTCGAGCGGGCGCTCCTGGCCTTCGTCGGGAGCATCCGCCAAGTGCCGCCCATGTACTCCGCGCTCCACCACGAGGGCCGCCGGCTCTACGAGCTGGCGCGCGAGGGAGTCGAGGTCGAGCGGCGGCCGCGCGAGGTGACCGTCCACTCGATCGTGCTCGAATCCCTCGCGCTGCCGGACTTCACTATTCGAGTCTGCTGCGGCAAGGGCTTCTACGTCCGGACGCTCGCCGCCGATCTCGGCGCGGTGCTCGGGCCCGGCGGCGCGTTGGCGACGCTCGTGCGTACGCGCGTGGGTCCGTACCGCCTGGAAAATGCGGTGACGTGGGAGACCGTGCGCGAGGCCCGCGACGGCGGCGCGCTCTGGCCCCGCCTGCTCCCGCCCGACTCGGCGCTCGAGGTTATGCAGGAGGCGCGGCTGTCGTCGGACGGCGCACGCGCCTTCGTCAACGGGCAGTCGGTGACGGACCCCGGCGCGCCCGGCCCCGTCCGCGTGTACGGCCCGGATGGCGTCTTCCTCGGGATCGGCGCGCGGCGCGGCGCACACGTCAAGCCTGAACGGCTCCTCCATGCGGATCCTCCGCGGCCTCGCGTCCTACCCGCCTGACCTTCGCCCCTGCGTGGCGGCGCTGGGCGCCTTCGACGGCATCCATCTCGCCCATGCGAAGCTCATCACGACGGCCGTCGAGCGGGGCCGCGCCCTCGGCCTGCCCTCGGTCGTTTGCACCTTCGACCCGTCTCCGGCGAGCGTGCTGTGGCCGGAGCGGGCGCCGCTGCCCATCGCCACCATCGACGAGAACCTTGGGCGGATGGACGGCTTGGGCGCCGATGCGGCGCTGGTCATCCCCTTCACGCTCGAATTTTCACGCATGGAGGCCGAGGCCTTCGTGAGCGACGTGCTCGCGGGCACGCTCGGTGCCCGGGAGATCGTCGTGGGTTACAATCACACCTTCGGCCACGACGCACGCGGCACGGCGGCGCTCCTGACCGAGCTCGGGCCCCAACACGGGTTCGCCGCGCGCGTGCTGCCGCCGCTCAGGTTGCGCGGGCAGACCGTGTCCTCGAGCGCCATTCGCGCACTGCTACACGAAGGCGACGCCGCCCATGCGGCCGAGCTGCTCGGCCACCCCTACGCCATCGCGGGCGCTGTACTGCGCGGGGCGGGGCGGGGGAGGACGCTCGGCTTCCCCACGGCCAACCTCCGACCCGACAGGCCGCTCGCCCTGGCGCCGGGCGTCTACGTCGCGCGGGCGACCTGGGTCGGAATTGGGGCCGGCAGTGGGGATGGCGGGGCGGCCGACGCCGTGGTCAACGTCGGCTACCGGCCGACATTCGGTGAGAACCAGTACTGGGTCGAAGCCTACATCCTCGACTTCTCGGGCAACCTCTACGACCGGACGCTCAGGCTCGAGTTCGTGGACCGCATCCGGCCCGAGATAAAGTTCTCCGGGGTGGACGCGCTCAAGCGCCAGGTGGCGGCCGACATCGAGGCCGCGCGGGCGCGCCGGGCTGGTCGCGGCGCGTCGACGTGAGCGGCTTTACACCCTGCGGCGCCCGTGGTAAACTCCGTTTGTCCTTGAACGTTTAGGCCACCCACACGAACCCGTCCCATCGGAGCCGCAGCCAGGGCCCTGGGGGCGTGGCGATTGGGGGGGGAACCCCCGGGAGGATCCGCGCATGAAGCTGTCCGTAGAGAAGAAGAAGGGCCTCATTGAGCAGTTCAAGACCCACGAAGGGGACACCGGGTCACCCGAGGTGCAGATCGCGCTCCTGTCCGAACGGATTAACGGGCTGACGGACCACTTCAAGACCCATCAGAAGGATCACCACTCGCGTCGCGGCCTGCTCATGCTGATCGGCAAGCGCCGCGGACTGCTCGAGTACCTGCGCAAGAAGGACACGGAGCGCTACCGAGTTGTGACGGATAAGCTCGGAATCCGCAAGTGACCGCTGGCCCCGACTGGAGTCGACCCTCGACGGCCCGGACGTGCCGGGCTCGCAGGACCCACGTTTCCCACACCCCTGAATCAGCCCGGGCACCGCTCGCTGCCGCCTCAGCGCC
>Ga0209726_10003200_pt1 | contig 22783 bp, 20 predicted proteins | sample Subgrocontami54m_FD_187453 | JGI IMG/M metagenome (GOLD analysis project Ga0209726, IMG submission 187453) | Subsurface groundwater microbial communities from S. Glens Falls, New York, USA - GMW46 contaminated, 5.4 m (SPAdes) (version 3) | ecosystem: Environmental > Aquatic > Deep subsurface >... | reverse complement strand
ACGTACAAGGCCTACATCGAACGCGTAGTGGACGGCGATACGCTTCTGGTGAAGATTGATTTGGGTTTCGATACGCGCGTGCGCCAATACCTCAGGCTTCGCGGAATCGATGCGTTTGAGATCTCAACCGCCAAAGGCGTGCGCGCCCGTGAATTTGCCAAGCGTGCGCTCGCGAACGTCGAGTATGTGATCATCACGAGCTCCCGTTCCGACAAATACGATCGCTACCTGGCCGACGTTTTTTACGGCGAAGACAAATCCACAGAAAGCGCCGCACAAAAATTCCTCAACAACGAACTTCTCGAAAAAGACCTCGCCGTACGAGTTACGATTAGTAAACCATTTTAAAAGGGACGCTTCTCCTTCAAAACTGTCCCCTTGACAGCGTAGCAGTCCGGCTTTTTTTGCTGGAGAACTGTTTTCGGAGTGAGTAAACTACTGCCTATGCTCAGACTCGTTTGTTTCTTAGCCCTCCTATTTGCGTTTGGAATTTCTCATGCTTCCGCCATGAATCCGCCCCAGATGGCGGAGTTTGGGGATTACAAAGTTCAGATCGCCGAAGTGCTTTCGTTCGTGCCGAGTGAGACGCCGGATTATAAGGGGCCGGTTGAAAAAGGGGTGGATACCGTTCGTATTACGAAGGGAAGCGAGCAGGTTTATTACGAAGAAGGATTCCGGTATTTTCTAGGCGATCCGAACGATCCCGAGAATCCTCTGCTCAACATGGGAAACGATATCACCGGCGACGGCGAGCCGGATCTTGTTATTACGCACCGCAGCTGGGGTGAAAACGGCGAAGGCGAGCTCACATTTAAAATTTTTTCCATCGGCCCGGAATTTAAACTGTTGAAGCAAATGAAAGCAAAGGACGACGGAGCGGCCCGTTTTAAAGATCTCGACGGCGACGGCGTACTTGAATTTCGATGATGAACGCTAAAACAGTTTCAAAACTGGGCGTTATTATTGTTTGTGCTGTTTCCTTCGTTTTGCTTCCGTCGACTTCCCACGCTTATTACGATGATGTTCATTACGCGCTGACCTACTACTTAGCACGGGCGGCGGGTTACACGCCCATGCAAGCGCACCGGATCGCGAGCGCCGATGTGATGACCGACTATGATTTTCACACCGAGCCCGTACAAGCCGCAGCGCAAGCGGCATGGGTGGGCGGCGCGACCGTAAATAAAATTGTTCCCGGAAGTTCTGTTGCGGCGTACCCGACCAAAGAAGCCGCGCGCTGGCAGGCTCAAATTCCCCGCATTGATTTCCACGCATTCATGGATTGCTACAACTATGCCGATTGTCTTTCCAATCCAGCCGCCACCGCCGTGATCCCGCAAAAACGTGCGGCATTGGAACAAGCCGCACAGGAAAGCGGAAACCCCGGTTCGCTCCTTCATTTCGTTCAAGACGAAGTTCCTCACTCCGGTTATCCGAGCGACAACGGGCACTGGACAGCCGTTGATGCTACCGCCTGGAATTGGGCCGAACTGCCTCTCGGTGCAACAACGGATTATCTGTCTTATCCGGGGCACGGCGGTCTTCAAGGGGTGCAAGGTCCCATGATGAGGAACCGGCCGTGCGTGGAAAGAACGCTTGAGATTCTAAAAAATTTTATGGAAGGAAATTTTAACGGAAAATCCATTCACCAAAAGCCGCGTAACTACAATTGGAGCGGCGAGATTGTGCCCGCCTTTCAAGCAACGATCAACGCGAACCCCGATCCCTCGCCGAGTTTGATGCAGGCCATTGAAAAAGCCAAAGGCGATCTAACCGATTTCTACGATCATTGGAAGGGCGATTCGGCTCCGAAGCTTGAGCCCGCCATCGCTGCCCTCAACGGTGTTTTGGCAAATAGTCTGAAGGCCAAGGATCAAATTCCATCCGCTTGGCTTACCTACGATCTCAACCGGCAAGGCGTTCCCGAACCCGCCGATCGTAGTACTTGGATTCTTTGGGGCAATTTGAAGATCAATATTAAAATTATGAAACAGGGCGAGGAAATCGGGCGGACAACCAAAGACATTACCCTAAAGGTTATTCAGGCTCCGACGTTTGAGAATAAAGAAGACGAGGTTATCGAGAAAAAAATCTTTCGCGACTCCGATCCTATTTCGCTTGTAAACGTACCGGTCGGCGAATTGATCGTAGAGTTGACGTACGATACGCGTAAGCCCGATCGCCGAAACGTCCGCATCGAAGGCCCGGAGCAGGAGGTGACGCTCACGCTGGATTTGGATAAAGAAGACGAGCAGACGGCTTCGCTTGAGGAACTTCTCAAACTCCGCGACCGGATGAAAGAGCTCGAAAAAAAATCAAACGAATACGCCAACGAAGCGAGCAAGGAACTTACCGAACTAGAAAAATATATTCGCGAAGCCGACACGCTCGTCGGCAGCGCTATCGACGGCTACACGGCTCTTGCCCAAAAAGTAGAGACGTGGAGTACGCAGATCGCCGAACTTGAAGCTGCGATTCAGAAACAGCAGGGCTATTTGACCGAAGTTCAGACGGGAAAACAAAAAGCTCTGGATGCGGAAACGGCCGCGCGCGAGAAAGATTGCCCTCCTGCCAACGTCATCGAGGAGGGAACGGAGGAGGAAAGACAGGCCGCCATTGAGAATGCAAAAACCAACGTTCAATCCATTGGCGCCGATGTTCAGAATGCCGAAGCCGGCGCAATGCAAGCTAAGACCGCTGCAGAAGAACTCACGCGCCTCCGAAGTTTAAGTGAAAAATTATCCGCTGAAATTAAATCTGCCGATGTTGCGACTCTCACTGGCTCTGTCGCTTCGGCCACTTCCGCTTTGGACGGCGCCCAGACACACATCGACCGATTGACCGACTTAGCGGCGAATCTGGAAAGCGTAAAGAACGAAGCCGACGAATTAATGAAGCTGGTTCAGGCCGAGGTGAAAAAACTCGAATCGGCTGAAAATGTGAAAGACCGGGTTAAGGAAATCACCGCAGAAATTGACGCCTCTTATAAAACCATTCTTTCCAATTATGAAAAATGGAAAGATGTCCGCCTAGCGCAGACAAAAAAATCCGACGACTTGAGGGCTCAAATCACCGAAATGGACGGGAAAATTCAGGCGCTTGCCGGGAAAATTGGTGCACTTGTCGTTCCTACGTTTGATGCCGGTTCGGCGGGCGCAGACGCAGAGACGGCCGATTCGACACTTCAATCGGTGAAAACAATCGCCGGGCGCGTCAAAGATTGTCCGGAGACCCTTGCCGGTATCGAACTTAAAGAGACGGATCGCATTGTCTCACTCGACATTCTAATAGAGCAGACCTCGCCCGAGCGTTTCGACGGAACGGCTGAATACCACATCAGCGCAGACGTAACGGCGGAAATAAAAGACAGGGCCATGATTTTATGCGAGGGCAGTCACATACCCGGCTACGAAACGGGATCGGCCGCCGGAGTAGAATTTTTTGGACCGGACACGCACCGCATTATTCCGCTGGGCCGCGCCGATTTTAAGATGGGCGATGAGGTAACCGTTTCTTGCTACATTAAAGACCCGCATAAAAAAGTTTCCGTGACCAAGCGGATTGGTGCGGACGGCGCGGCCGGTAAATTACTCGAGGAGATAAAGTCACTCGTTGGACGTGCCAAAAGCATTAAGGATTCCGCCGGTCAAGTGAGCGACAGCGCGCGCGATAAAGCCAAGGATCTGAACAAAGAATTGGACCGCTCGCTTGGCGATGCGTCGGATTTGGACGGCGAAGCCTCGGAATATCTTTCTTCGGCCCACGCTCTGCCTTCGAAGAAAGATCAAGCCGCCAGTCACTCCACCGCAGCAGATGCCGCTGCTGCTTCGGGCAATGCCGCCGCCGCACTTATTCAGCAGAGCGCTCAGGAAGTCTGCGGTATTCTTGACGCGGTGAAAGCAACCGATATTGTCTCGGAACTTCAAAATCATTTAGCGAATGCGCAATCAAAAAGCGCAACTGTTCAAGAGAAGGAACAGGAATTTAACTCTGCGCTTGCGCAAGCCCAAAATGAATCTCAAAGCGCCGGGCAAATCCTTTCCGAAGTTAAAAAGGTAAGCAGTGAAAAGGGAAGTAAAGTTCAGAGCGGACTCGCTTCGCTTACTTCGTCCTTAGAAAGCAGTAAATCCAAAGCTTCGTCGCTTGAAGACCAGCTTAAACTGCTTGCCGGCAAAAAACCGGAGATGTCGGAAGTGAAGAGCAAAGCGCAGACCATTGCCGGGCAAGCCGATCAAATGAAAGCGCTTGAAATTTCTAAGGAAGACCGCAAGGCGGTGAAGGAAATACGCAAGGCATTTGAAAAAATCGAAGGTTACGAAGAGGACGTCCTCCAGTCCGAGTCGAAAGCATTGGAGAAATCAAGCGGTGTCGAGCCTTCCATATCCGATCTCGAGGCTCGGATTTCGGAAATCAAAAGAAAAGCAAGCGAAGCGGACGGACTTTTAGCCGCGGGTGGCGATGTTTCTATTATTGAAGAGTTTACCGGCCGCAGTAAATCGGCGGCGGAAAGTCTTTCGGTTCAAGCGCAGACTGTTTCAAGCCAGAGTAGCCAATGTGCGGGCTGTCTTTCTTCTATTGAAGCTATCGTGGCTGAAAAAACAAGCCCGGAAGCACAAGTCGCGCGACACGATTGTTCGCAGTCACCCAATACTCAGGCCATGTGGAATGCCGCTGCCCAGGCGCCCGAATGCGCTTGCATCGATGGCTACGAGCCCGATCCGGGTGGAGCAGGTTGCCGGATTACCGTTGCCGCAGCCATCGCGCAAAAAGATTGCTCGACTATTCCGGGAAGCCGCGCATTGTGGAACGAAGCAACGCGCGAAGCCTACTGCGGCTGTATTCAAGGTTTTAAATGGAACGAAACGCAAACGGCTTGCATTGCCGATATCGCTGCACAAATGGCTGCGATCGATTGTTCCCGGTTTCCCGGTGCTGTGAAAGCTTGGAATCCTACCACACAGAAAGCGATCTGCGATTGCGCGGCCGCCGGTTTAGAATGGAATAATTCCGGCACAGCTTGCCGCGCAAGCGCGCAAGCTCAAGTGGCCGGTGCGAATTGTTCGAATTTTCCGGGATCCGTTCCTGTTTGGGAGGGAGCTGCAGAGCGGGTTATGTGTCAATGCCCCGGCGGCAGTGAATTAAGTATGGATGGAAATTCCTGCGTGCCGTACGGCCAAGGGCAGTCCCGCGCAAATCAACCCCCGCCCAACAATCCTTCTTTTAATCCTAACGCGCTTACAGGTTTGATGGACACTTGGAATACAGGCGCTAACGGCGGTAATCCTCCGCCTAATACCGGATCGGACTGGGGCGGAGGAAATATGTGGAATCCTTCGGCCTACGGAAATTCCAACTCAAACGGAATTCCGCCCGGCGGCATGCTTCCAGGATTTGGGCCCACAGGCGGCTCCGGTTCAAATTCCGGCGGTCAACCTGTGGGCTTCACCGGATTTGGCGGAACAGACAATACCGGCGGCGGATGGACAAATACGGGATACTCACCGCCTCCGCCTCCTCCAAGTGGTGGTTACACCGGTGGGGTGAGCACAACACCGGGAGGCTCAGGCGATGGAGAAAATTGTGAAGATGGAAGAGTCGTTATTCTTGGCAATAGGACGGGCATATCCTGCTAAGCGCTACGTTACTCTCGTAGAATGTATGTGACCCTACGCATGAATTTACTTAAAAAAAGATACCTACAGCCTGAAATCATGGATGGCCCCGGACTCGAGAGGGGGCTTCATCACCGTGCGCTCCAGGGACTCCGGCGCATTAATGTTTTGAGCAGGGTGGTGGACCAAATTTTTGATGTCCTCGCCCCTTTCGTTGAGAAAAAAAGAGGACGTCTTAAAATTTTAGATGTCGCGACCGGCGGGGGAGATATTCCGATCGCTTTGGCGAAAAAGGCAGAGTGGCATTTCATGCCGCTTGAAATCGATGCCTGCGATAAGAGTGAAACGGCCGTCGAGTATGCCCGTTCTTTTGCCGAGAAGAAAAACGCCCGTGTTCGTTTCTTCTCACTCGACGTCTTGGAAGACGACATTCCGGAAAATTATGATGTCATTGTCTCAAATTTATTTCTTCATCATCTTTCCATTTTAGAAACCCAGGAATTCTTAAAAAAAATTTCAAAGAGGGCCGGCTGCGGAATCGTTGTGAACGATCTCGAGAGATGCTGGCCGGGATTTATCCTCGCTTCCTCTATTCCGCCTCTTCTGACGACTTCGGCCGTCGTGCATCAGGACGGGATCCAGTCGGTGCGCGCCGCGTATTCCATTCGGGAAATCAAAAGAATCGCCGAGGATTCCGGACTGCGCGACGCTCAAATCAAAAGCGCTTGGCCCTTTCGCTACCGGCTTCTCTGGATGAAAAAGTGAATCCATCGTACGATGCGGTGGTGATCGGAGCGGGCCCCGCCGGAGGAGTGGCGGCGTGGTCGCTGGCCTCCAAGGGGTGGAGTGTCCTCCTGGTGGACAAAGCCTCCTTTCCCCGTGACAAAGTTTGCGGCTGTTGCCTGAGTCATCAGGCGACTCAATCTTTAAAATCCGCGGGACTAAATCGTTTGGTGGAGCGCTTGCCTAAAAACGAACTGAAAGAATTTCATTTTAGAATGCCGGGAAATTATTTTTCTCTGCCCCTGCCCGGCGGAATTTCTCTTTCGCGCCGGTGCCTGGACGCGGCCCTTGTGGAAGAAGCCCAGAAAGCGGGCTCTGCTTTTCAACAAGAGACACAAGGAAAACTCGGCGAAGTATGCGGAAATTTTCGCGAGGTGCTTCTCACGCGTAAAGGTAGAGTAAATTTAATCTTGGCAAGAATAGTGTTGATTTGTGACGGACTCGGCGGGAGCGCGCTTTACGGCTGTGAAAAAGCTCGGATCGCCAAAGATTCACGGTTGGGACTGAACGCCGTGATCGAAGACGACGACGATTTTTATCAAGACGGAACCATTTACATGGCCGGTTCGCAAAAAGGTTATACGGGAGTGGTGCGTTTGGAAGACAAACGTCTAAACGTCGCCGCCGCGATTGATTTTCCGGCGGAAAAAGGTCCCGTACATTTCGGCAGCGAAATTTCCGGAATGCTCGAAGGGGCGGGTTTCCCGGTTCCGCGGCAGCTAAAAAAAGCGCATTGGCGCGGAACGCCTCCGCTTACGCGAACGCTAAAAAAAGTGGCGGGCGAGCGTTATTTTGTTTTGGGCGACTCCGCCGCTTACAGCGAACCTTTCACGGGCGAAGGCATGACGTGGGCTATCGACTCCGCCGTGGCGCTTGGCCGTTTGCTCACCCGACCGCGAGAGGATTGGAATATTCGGCAAGCCGGGGCTTGGCAGAGCTGGCATGGAAAAAATATTAAAAAGCGGCAGATTTTCTCGCGCGTCTTGACGCGGGGATTAAAATACTCGGCATTGCTCGGGCCTGCCGCTACGCTCATCAGGTGGAAGCCGGAACTGGCGGAGTCTTTTGTTCAGGCAGTTTGTGGGGCGAGGAATGAATGACAAACAATCATAAAAATCAAGCTGTGTATTTACACGGAATCGGAAAGGCCGTGCCGCCTTTTTCCATTCTTCAAGAAGATGCTGCCCGCGCCGCTGTTAAATTGTGCGTGCCGAAAGAATCCCATAAAGTTGAAATGTTTTATGAGCTGACGCGGATCCAAAAAAGAGGCTCCGTTATTTTAGAAAAAGACTGCGAAGGGGAGGAGCCCGTTCAGAATTTTTTTAACGTCCGCCTGTCCCAGGAAGATTTCGGGCCCGGCACCAAGGCGCGCATGAAATATTTTATTGAAAAAGCGCCGGGATTGGCGCTCGTGGCAAGCGTTGGGGCCTTAGAAAATTCGCAAACCCGCGTAGAAGAAATCGCAGAGCTCGTGACCGTTTCCTGCACCGGTTTTTATGCACCGGGTTTTGACATTCATTTGATGAAGCAATTGCCGCTTTCGCCTGGGACGGGCCGTACGCATATTGGTTTCATGGGTTGCCACGCGATATTTAATGCTTTGCGCGCGGGCTCGGCACTTGCTCAAGCGGCCGGAGGAAAAAAAGTTTTACTTTGCTCCGTGGAGCTGTGCTCGCTCCACTTTTCTTACGCAGACCGGTTTGACCACGCGCTTTCAAACGCGTTGTTCGCCGACGGAGCTGCCGCCGCGGTGCTTTCTACGGCGCCCGCGCCGGGGGCCTGGCAGCTTTTGAGGAATGGGTCCTGTGTTTTTCCGCAGACCGAGGAATTGATGCAGTGGCATGTCGGCAATCACGGTTTTACGATGGTGCTTTCCGAGAAAATTCCCGCCGCGTTGGCAAAAAATTTAAAACCCTGGCTTGAAAGTTGGCTGGACGAATCGGGATTGGGTTTAAACGATATCCGTTCGTGGGCCATTCATCCGGGCGGGCCGCGCATTTTGGATGCCATCGAACACGGCCTTAACCTTGCTCCGAACGCTCTCAATGTCTCGCGTCACATTCTTGCCCATAATGGAAATATGTCTTCGGCCACCATTCTCTTTATCCTCGATCGGTTGATCAAAGAAAAAGCGCCGACGCCCTGCGTGGCGCTCGCCTTTGGCCCGGGACTTACGGTCGAAGCCGCTCTCTTTATTTAGCCATCCTTTCCAACTGTGCGGATTATGGAAAAACGTTTTTTGGTGTGGTAACGTATCACAAGAACTGTTCCCGTAAAGACTGTTTTTGGTCTATTGAGAGAGAATCGAAAGGCGAACGGAGAAAGACAAATATCATGGCTTTTAATCCAAAGTTCACCATTACCCCGAAAATTAACAAAGCGCTTGTGGAAATTGAGCGTGTGCGGGGCTTTCTGGATGCGGTGAAGCTCAAGGGGGATTGGATTGCCGATATGCAGAAGCAGGCTCTTATCCTTGAATCGCATCACTCCACCCACATTGAAGGCACGGCTCTTAGTCTTGAGCAGGCTAAAAGTATTCTTGAAGGGAAAAAAGTTAAGGGTGTGAACCGTGACGATGAAAAGGAGCTTTTGAATTATAACTTGAGTTCTGCACATTTTAGGTAACCAACAATGACAAGCCCTTCAAACAAAATGGCTTCCGGCCGAAAACTCCTATGGAGTCACATCCAAGGAGGGCACGGAAGCCATGGGAAAACATCTCCCGAAGAAAATTACGTCCAACCTGAAATATTTCTTGAGTGCTTTGGCGAAACCCCAGATCAAGCACTTCCTGGTTTACCTGATTGGGTTGATCTGGCTTATCAAGTTTCACTCTACCCGGGAAATCGCCAGCCAGGTAGCCAAGACACTTCCAGACAACTTGCAGCGTTTTCTCAATGGTTCTGTCAAGAAACAGAAGCGGCTTCAGGAAACCAGCCAGAAGCTTCTGGCTCGAATGGCCAACAAACAGCCGGAAGTCTTTGCCGTCATCGACGATACAACCTGCGCTCGGGAAGGCAAGAAAATCGAAGGATTGGGTATCCATCACTCCTCCGATGGGTTGGCCACCGGCCAGTGCGCCGTGACTTGTGTCTTGAAGATCGCAGGAGAGTGGCTGGCCTGGAGCGTGAGAGGATATCGGCCCAAGTTGTCTTGTCCCAAAGGGGAATTCAGAAGCAAAATCGATCTGGCCAAAGAAATCCTTCAGGATATTCGCCAGAAGATTCACACCTCGGTGATGGTGCTGATGGACAGCTGGTATACCTGCGCTCCCATTCTTATTCCTATCATAGAAGCGGGCTGGACGTTTGTGGCAGCCATCAAATGCAATCGTATTCTGGAAATAGGCGGCAAGAAGACCGTTGTCCGTCACCTGGCCTTTGGCCATGTGTTTATGCGCTCCTGGCAAGGCGTCCAAACACACTGGACACTGGTTATGATCGCTTACAACCTGGTTATCTTGTCGGCTCCAAAACATCTCAAAGGATTTCGTCAGAAGATTCGTCATTTCAGAAATACCATCACGTATCAGGATTTGCTACGCCTGTCCAACGTATCGGCGCAGAGGTCTAAATGAAATTTGCAGAACTCAAGTTATAAAGGAATAAAGCGACTTGTGGAAATCACAAAGCTCGTACGAGACATGAAAAGGTTGAAAGAAATATTGGCTTGTACGGATCGTGCAAGAAAACAGAAAGAACTCGAGCTATGGATACGTGAGCATAAAGATTCACTTTGCCGCATGTCTTCTGAGGATTTGGAAGAGATAAGAGAAAAGGCCGATTACGATAAAGGAGAGTGGCAGAAAATTGTGGGCCAACTGAAGTAAAACTAATAAAAACTAAAACAGTTCTGAAAGGGACGCTTCTCATTCAAAACCATCCCCCTCAAGAACCATTTTTGTTTTTATGGTTTTTCTAAGACGGCACTCTGAAAAGGTCTTGACTTTTTCAGAGTTAGGTCTAATATTCACATATGCCTATGATTTCCAGGACCATCGCTGAGACCATTTCCACCATTCTGGAACGTTACCGGAAAATGGTTTTTTTAAGCGGACCCAGACAAGTGGGTAAAACCACGCTTGCCCAAACCTACCAAAAGAAATTTTCCCAGAGTTTTTATTTCAATTGGGACGATCTCCGCCACCAGAAGATGCTTGCCAAAGATCCTTACTTCTTTCAGAAGCAAAACCGCGATCCTAAAAAACCCTTTCTTGTGATTCTGGATGAAATCCACAAGTATTCGCGCTGGAAAAACTATTTGAAAGGGGTTTACGATAGTTTTAAGGAGGAATTTCTCTTTTTGATAACGGGCAGCGGGCGGCTGGATTTATTCAAAAGGGGAGGCGACAGTCTCCTGGGCCGTTACTTTGGCGTAAAGCTTTTTCCTTTAAGTGTCGGAGAGCTGGAAGAATCTTTTCCGTCCCTGGCGGATTTCAAGAGCCGTCTTTATGAGGTGCCGGACGTTTCACGGAAAGCTCATGAAGCCTATGATCTGCTTTTTGAGATGAGCGGTTTTCCGGATCCTTTCTTGAAAGCCGACAAGAAGTTTTACCAACTATGGTTTAAGGAGCGTAAATCTCTTTTGCTTCGGGAAGATATCCGGAACGCAAGCTTTATCCGTGAAATTTCTCTTCTGGAAATGCTGTCGCATCTCATCCCCGAACGAGTTGGAAATCCTCTTTCATTAAACGCGCTTCGCGAAGATGTAAACGTGGCTTTTGAGACCATCCGGGATTGGGTGCTTCTTCTGGAACAGTTCTATTACCTGTTTCGCCTGACCCCTTATTCGCGCAGGGTGGCGCGTTCCTTAAAAAAAGAAGCAAAAGTATACTTGTACGATTGGGTTGAGGTCGAGGATCATGGTTCGAGGTTTGAGAATCTGGTAGCGCTGCATTTATGGAAGGCCGTCCATATCTGGCAAGATCAAGGAGAAGAAAGCGTAATGCTGCACTATCTCCGGGACAAAGACAAACGGGAGGTTGATTTCGTTCTGGTGCACAAAAATAATCCTTTCTGTTTGATTGAGTGTAAGGCCGGCCAGGAAGAACTTTCTCCGGCGCTGATTTATTTTCAAAAGAAATTGCAGGTTCCTGTTGCTATTCAGCTTGTCCATAAACAGGGCGTTTGCAAGAAAATGAAAGAAGGGGATTGGGTTCGCTGGGTTATTTCTGCCGATCGCTGGCTCCGGATTTTACCTTAGACCAGCAAAAACAGTTCTCTCGCCGCTTGAACGAGCGCCGGTCGGCTACGCTACCGCAAGAGTCTCAGAGTAAAAGAGAATGATCTTTCCGGTTTCTTCAAATAAAAACGAAAGCCTTGCGCGGACTTTTGCACGGCTTGGAATCCGGGAATCGGATTTGGAAGAATCCTTTATCCGTTCCGGCGGGCCCGGCGGGCAGAATGTCAACAAGGTGTCCACGTGCGTCGTTCTGAAACACAAGCCTACAGGCTTTGTCATCAAATGCCAGCAGGACCGCTCGCAAATTATGAACCGGTATTTTGCGCGGCGGATTCTTGCCGAGCGGATAGAGTCTCACATCCACGGGCGGCAAAGTGAAGCGGCAGGGCGCATCGCGAAAATCAAACGGCAAAAGCGCAAGCGTTCCAAACGCGCCAAAGACAAAATCCTCGAGTCCAAGTCCGCGCACGGTGAAAAGAAAAAGCTCCGCCGGCGTATGGGTGGGGAAGATGGATGAGTTTACATAAATCAACACGGTTCTCCCGCAAAAAGCGCGGGACTGCTACGCTGTCAAGGGGACAGTTCTGATGTATAAGCTCATTTTGGTTTTCTTAGCAATTTTTACCATCCTATTTTCTGCAGGCAATTCCTTCGCCCTTATCTACACCGTCGATATTGACCACGACACCGATGTTATTACCGATCTCCATTACGTGGATAATGACCGTTGGTGGGAAGGGCCTTACCTTAATTAGACCGTTATCAATTCTTCCAATCCGCTGGATGGGATGATGCAATCTTGGAGTTCCACGATACCGGTTCCGGAGCCTTCTTGTCTCTTGATCTTAGGACTTGGTCTCTTAAGCCTGATGTGCCAAGGAGCTTCAGAGTAAATCCCACCTGAATTCTCGTTAAGTTCAATCAATTTCAAGTTCCAGAATATTGTTGACTTACACTCCATTTTCGGCGAATATGTAAACCATGCAATACGTTCCTAGACTACTCGAAGAAAAAATAAGACAGGCGCTCACTCGAAACAGGAGTGTTCTCTTGTTTGGCGCAAGACAGACGGGTAAGACTACGCTTACGGGCCGGTTTGAATGCGATCTATCGATTTCCTTTGTTCAGCCGGACGTGAGGCAGCGATATGAAAAGTTGCCCGGGCTTCTTCGCGGGGAAGTGGAAGCGATCGTTACGAAAGAGAAAAGAAAGCGTCCGCTGGTTATTCTGGACGAAGTGCAGAAAGTGCCGGTTATTCTGGACGTGGTTCAGGATTTGATCGACCGGGGTAAAGCAAATTTTCTGCTCACCGGATCGAGCGCCCGCAAGCTTCGCAGAAGTACGCATGTGAATTTGCTTCCCGGACGAGTTTCGGTGCTTAAGCTGGATCCTTTTAGCTTGCAAGAATTCTCTGCCGACGATTTAAACGGGCGCTTGCTTTACGGATCGCTGCCCGGAATCCTTGCGGTTAGCGATGTGCGGGATAAAGAAAGTGATTTGGCTTCTTACGTCACGACTTATCTGGAGGAAGAAGTGAGAGCGGAAGCGGCCGTTCGCAGTCTTGGTGATTTCGCAAGGTTTCTTGAGCTCGCAGCCTCCGAATCCGGCAGCATTATCAACCTGCGCAAATTATCGCAGGAGATCGGTGTTTCTCATACGACCATCGGCGCGTATTATCAAATTTTGGAAGATTGCTTGATTGCCGAGAGAATCGAACCCTTGACGCAGAGTAAAACCCGCAAAAAGCTTACCAAATCGGATAAATACCTATTCTTCGATCTCGGCGTCCGGCGTCTTGCGGCACGGGAGGGTGCACGACTTTCACGTGACACGCTGGGAAGATTATTCGAACAATTCGTCGGACTCGAACTCCTGCGAAGCGCACACGCAAAAAGCCAAACGGCGAAGATCCGTTTCTGGCGCGACCCGGACGGCCCCGAGGTGGATTGGATTATCGATCGGGAGGGTTCCTACACTCCTGTGGAAGTAAAGTGGACCGACAAACCTTCATCAAGCGACATCCGCCATGTGGAGATTTTTCTTTCCGAATATAAATCAGCCGATGCCGGGTATTTGGTCTGCCAGGTGCCTCGCAAAACAAAACTCAGCGACCGGGTGTTCGCTCTTCCTTGGCAGTCTTTGGGTAAACTTATTTAATATCGGGTTATTGGGTTTGACCTTTTGGCCTCAAACCTAGCATTCGCCGGCATGCGCAAGCGCGGCAAGTACGGGCGGATTAATGCGCGAGATTTTTCCGAGATTTTTCCGAACCAGGTCTACCGTCTCCTCCAACGTCATTTTTAGAACATAGGCCAGTTCGCCCACAAGACCTCTTGCCGAGTGTTCCAATATCTGACGTTTCCTTTGTTCGCGCGCCCCGATCTTCTCGGAAGAAAAGCCCAAGAGGTTTTGAGCTAAGATCCATGTCTGATTTGTTTGGACGGCCGTATCGTCCCCGGCTTTTAAGTAATCCAGAATCCCATTGGCATCTTTAATCGAGACGAGCGCATGGAAGCCCGACGCTTCAACTTCGCCCAGCGGAATAACGAAGCGTACTTTCATTCTGTTTTTTATTTTCGGAACCAGCGCATAACATAAAATTTCCTTGCCCAACCGATTCTCGTGAATGACCCGATCCATGCGGCATAATCCATGAACCGTATGATATAGCAAATCACCTTCAGCGATTCTTTTAGACATCATGCGACTTCTCTTTCTATTCATTCGGATTTGGGCGTTCCGGATGCTCTGATAAATCATGAGTTAACGGACCATAGCCCAGAGAACAGTATATAGCTATTTGCCTAGCAAAGGTAATAAAGGCACCTTCTCCAATTTCGGCAAATTTGTAATTTAAATCTTTACTCTTTCTTGGCAATTTCGGTATAGTTCAAGCATGAAATATCACAAGACAGGATACCGTTTATGAAGAAAGCTGTGAGGCCCGATATAACCTTTTATCTTGAGCAGATTCCTAGTATCGGTAGAGAAATTGCGATCGACCTTAAGCGTATCGGACTGACGAAGCCGCAAGATCTAATCGGAAAAAATCCCTATCGCCTATACCGAAAGCTTTGCGAGAAGGATAAAATGCGTTACGACCCCTGCATGTTGGACGCCTTGACGGCGGCAGTTCATTTTATGGACGGAAAGGGCAAGAAGCCCTGGTGGACATTCACCCCGCTACGAAAGAAGCAATATGGGGGTTCCGAGAATTATCGTCGCACTTTTAGAAGGGAACGAAAAAAAAGAGTATAATGCCCGTCGTACCCAAGGAGGCCCGTGATGACACTTTGTCCAATTGCCCTTGCTGTCGGATGTAAGAAATGTGTACTGGTTAAGATTTGCCCAGCCAAAGAGATCATTGGTGATTACAAAAAAGAAGAACCGGGTGGTAAAAAAGGATAACAGTACGGCGATTCGTTATCACGAAGCCACCAAGCATCATTATCACCGCTTTGCCAGATCGGCGGGTTATCTCGATTGGGAGAATCAACTCAACCCCTTCCGTTTCTATGAGGGGGTGACGCCAATCAAGCTTCCCTTTGTCAAAGGGGATCCCGAAGCTACCTACATGGATTTATACGAAAGGACACGGAACTCCGTCCGTGAATTTTCGCGGGAGAATCTCTCCCTTTTTTTAGAATTGGCCCTCGGCATTTCGGCCTGGAAATCCATTTCCGGGGCGAAATGGGCGCTCCGCATGAATCCCTCAAGCGGCAATCTCCATCCCACCGAAAGTTACGTGATCTTAAAAACCGGCGAGGCCTGCGATCCCGGTGTTTATCATTACAGCCCCTACCTTCACGCCCTGGAGCCGAGAGCCATTTTTTCAGGCGAAATTTCCACGCAGATTCAAGGGTGCTTTCCGGCGCCTGGATTTCTCTTTGCCCTCACGAGTATTTACTGGCGCGAGGCCTGGAAGTACGGAGAGCGGGCCTTCCGGTATTCCAATCATGATATCGGGCACGCGATGGCCTCGGCGAGTTTTGCGGCCAATCTCCTCGGATGGAAGCTCACTTATTTATGCGAAGTCTCCGACGAAGAGATCGCCAAAATTCTTGGGTTTCACCGGATCCGTTGGATTGAAAATGAACAAGAATATCCCGAGGTTCTCTGTTACGTTGGCCCCGCTGACGCCAAAGAAATTCCCACGGGCCTTGATCTCGAATTGATCCGTCAGATTTCAGAAATTTCTTTTCAAGGCCGTGCCAATCAATTAGGCAAGGACCATGTCGACTGGGAAATTATTTCCGAGGTGGCAGAAGCCACCGCAAAACCCAGGACGGTCGGGAACCGATGTCCTCCGCGTCCGAATACTCCATTTTCCCACTTGGAACCGTCCCGGCTAAAAGCGTCTCAAATCATTCGACAGCGGAGAAGTCTTGTAGCCTGCGATGGGGTCACCAGCATTTCTAAAGCGGAGTTTCTCGCGATGCTGGATAAAACGCTTCCGCGCGAAGGTGCTCCGCCTTTTGATATTGGGTTGGGGCCCGTGCGCGTGCATTTGTTTCTGTTTGTCCATCGCGTGCGGGACATCCGGCCCGGTCTTTACATGTTTGTCCGCTCGCCGGAGGATCTCGATTTATTAAAATCGGCGGCGCGCCGGGAATTTTTGTGGGAACCTGTCGAGGGAGATTTCCCGCTTTATTTGCTTGCCGAAGGTCAGTATACAAAGGAGGCGACGGCGGTGAGCTGTCAGCAGTTCATCGCGGGAGAGGGCGCTTTTTCATTAGGAATGATCGCGAAATTTCGTGCCCCCGTTGAAGAGTCGCCGTTTCTTTACAGGTACCTTTTCTGGGAAAGCGGTATGATCGGACAAGTGCTTTATCTCGAGGCCGAGGCCCACGGGATCCGCTCCACAGGCATCGGATGCTTTTTCGACGATCCCGTGCATGACATGCTGGGCCTCCGGGACAATGAATTCCAAAGTCTCTACCACTTTACCGTCGGGGGGCCGGTGGACGATCCGCGTCTCCAAACCTGGCCCGCTTATTTTCACCTTAAAGACACTTCTCCTTTAGAACCGCCCCCTTGACAGTGCAGCAGTCCTGCCGGGAGAACCGGTTTTATTTGTAGGGTTTCGTTTGATGAAAAGCTTATAGAAAAGCAACTTCTGTCTTGGTAACATACGCAATAAAATGACGGCCGCTTTCCACGAATTTGATTACTACGATATCAATAGTCTTCTGACGGATGACGAGCGGGCGGTTCGTGACCAAGTTCGCCGCTTTGTCGACGACGCGTTTCTTCCCCGTATTCAAGACTCCTACGAAAAGGGTCAATTCCCGTTCGATTTAGTCAAAGACATTGCCCGTCTCGGTCTTTTTGGCGCCAGCTTCAAAGAATTCGGTCTTCCGGCGGTGAGCGAAGTCGCGTACGGGCTGATTATGCAGGAGCTCGAACGAGGCGATAGCGGCCTGCGGAGTTTTGTTTCGGTGCAGAGCGCTCTTGTGATGTATGCCATTTTAAGATACGGCAGCGAAGATCAGAGAAAACACTGGATTCCGCGTCTTGCCGCGGGAGAAAGTATCGGCTGTTTTGGCCTCACCGAGCCTGATTTCGGTTCCAATCCGGCGGGACTTCTTACCCATGCCAAGAAGCGCGGACGCGATTATGTTTTAAACGGCAGCAAGATGTGGATTACCAACGGCTCCGTTGCCGATGTGGCGGTGGTTTGGGCAAAACTGGACGGAGAAGTTCACGGTTTTCTTGTTGAGAAAGGAACGCAGGGGTTCAGCGCCAAGGACATCACAGGAAAATTTTCGCTCAGGGCTTCGATTACTTCCGAATTGGTATTGGATAATTGTGGAATTCCCGAAAGCAATCTGCTGCCAAAAAGTAAGGGTCTCAAAACAGCCTTGACTTGTTTGACGCAAGCCCGATACGGCATCGCCTGGGGTGCGATCGGGGCCGCTCAAGCCTGTTTTCATACGGCGCGTGATTATGCCCTCAGCCGGATCCAGTTTGGGAAACCTATCGCGGCATTTCAGCTCACGCAGGAAAAAATGGTGGAGATGGCGACTGAACTCACCAAGGCTCAGCTCCTGGCGCTTCGGATGGGGCGGCTTAAAGAAGCCGGCCGGCTGACCTTTGCCCAGGTGGCGATGGCGAAGCGGAATAATGTTTGGGAGGCTCTGAAGATTGCACGCACGGCCCGTGGTATTCTGGGGGCCAATGGGATCATGAGCGAATACTGTGTTATGCGTCACATGAATAATCTTGAGTCCGTTTACACCTATGAGGGCACGCATGAAATGCAGACCTTGATTGTGGGTCAGGACATCACCGGCCTCGAAGCGTTTAATTAACACAAAAAAAGTTCTCCTTTTAATCGTTTATAGTTAATAAGTCGGGAAGCCGATAATCAAACGGAGAAGTTAAATCCCCCTGGATGTAGGATGCCGGAGAATCGTTATCAAAAATTCTTAATTCTTTTTTTGGCTCTTTTTTTTATCTGTGCCGCTAAAAGTTGGGCGTATATCCCGGATGTAGGCCCGGGCGTGTGTGTGAGCTCAGAGGGTTGCTATGACGAGGCGCCTTCTTCCTCTTCATCGTCCTCCTATGCCTATTCTTCTTCGGATGATTCGGACGATTCCTATTCCGGCTACGGCGGCGGATATTATAATTCTTATGATGCCATGGCCATGAATACGGCCATGGGCCTCATGGGCAGTTTCATGAACAGTGTTGCCGAAGGCATGGCCCGGCAGCAGGCCTATCAGGCACAAGTTGCCGAAGAGCAGCGTGTTCAGGCTGAAATTGCATGGCAGGAACAAATGCGGCTTTTGGCGCAGAAAAAAGAAGACCAAATAAAACTTCGTGACGAATATCGTGACAAACTTACTACTTCTTCGGTTGCTGTGAAAGCCGGCATCGGACGCATCTTGAATATGTTCGGCGGCAGCATCCCGTCCGATTCGGGCGGTCTCAAACTCGAAAACTTTGATTGGGATGGCCGGGGAGGCGGCGGTCTTCGGGACAGCGCTTCGGGTATAGGAACAGTGCCGCTTCAAATCATGCGCGATGATTTTGTCGATTCAAATGTAGTCGACCTGCGCGATAAAACAGAACTGGCGGTCGATCCCGCGCAAGTGAAAGGCAGCGCTCCTTCTGTGACCGAACGCATCGAGGGGTCGATTCAGACCGAATCCGCCGCGGCCATGGAGCAAAAAGTCGCGGAAGCAGAGACCCGAAATCCCACGCCGGCAGCCAGCGGGAACACATCTTCATTTGGCGTTGTGGACCAGGAGCAGATGAAAGGCGATACGCCGTCCATTCCGCTGGAAGCGGACAACGCAACCTCACCGATTCAAACCGAATCCGCCCGAGCCATGGAATCAAGAATCCAGGAATCTTCAAGTCCAAGATCTGATTCCGTGTCCCTTGTGATAGCGGAAGACGGCGAACCTATTTCGATTCCCTACGAACCTCCGTCTTCAGAAAATCCCGTACAGGCCGGAGGAATCCCTCCGTCCGGCATTGTGGACCCGGCGCAGATGAAAGGCGACACGCCTGCGATTCCGGCCGCGGACACAGTGGATAGTTTGAAGCGTGCCGAAGCAATCCGCGAAGGGGTTCGGATGGCCGGCATACGGGAAGAAGTTGCTCAAGTCCAGGAAGAGAAACAGCAAGTCTATGGGGCGTTTACGGCCGGCCAAAACAGTGCGCCTCATTTTGATCCAACACAAGTTGAGGAAAGATTAAAAACCGATCCCGGATTCGCACACGCGATGGATGCAGCTAAGAAAGGCTGGGAGCAGGCGGAGAAAGAATATGCCGAGGGACGAACTCCTTCAGGAGATTCTTTCGACCCAAATGATGCGGACAGCCAATCCCTTTTTGATCTGGTCCTCGGCACACCGAGCGGTTCATGGCCAGGACCGTTGAACGAGGAAAGGGAGAAAATAGATGCCGTTTACAAAATTTGGCAGAAGAATGAAAGTTCTCCGGAATCGGGCAAGGCCTATCTTTCAGGCGAGACTCCGGAAATGAAAAGAGACCTGCAAGTCCTTATTGCTGAAGACATGAGGCTCGCGCACCTGGAGGCAAGAAAAAGCGAAGACCCAAGTTCCGGGGGCGGCTCATGAAAAATATCCGGATCGCAGCCGTGCTCACCCTTTGCCTCCTGAGCGGAGGAATTTCACGCGGGGAGGCTGTTCGAGGAGCTGACCTTCCGGAGGAAGCTAAGAGGCTCATCGAGCGGGGCCTTGTTGCCGCAGACTCGAAAGAATGGTCTATCGCCGCGCAAGCTTTTCTGGAAGCTCAGAAACTTCAACCGCTTCACCCCAAAATTCTTTTTAATTTAGGATTTTCATATTTGAATGAAGGCCGTGATGTGCTGGCGGATTTATGGTTGCGAGCTTATTTGGCTCTTGCGCCGGAAGCGGCCAACGCGGCTCAAGTGGAAAATGAAATCCGGCGTCTTGATGTGGCCATTGAGGCCACTTCCGAAAAACTCATTCAGGAAGCGATCGCTCAACTTGAGACACTGCCGGATCCCATGACCGCAAGCGAAAAAGAGGCTTTCCAAACGCCTGCTGACCCGGCTGCAATGGAGGGCCAGCCGCTGCCTCCGGACATCAGTCGTCGACGTAAAAACACGCTGGGCGCGATCCTCTTTGCCCAGACGGCCACCGGCCGGATCACGGACGCTTCCAATTTCGCAGCTCAAATGCAGCTTACGGCGGTCAAGGTCGATTCTTTGAAGCGTTTCTTCGGCCAAATTTTAGTTGATGCCGGGGATTTTATGGGCGTTGAAAACACGCTCAAAGAAATTCAAAGCCAGGAGGAACGCGACCTTTTGCTGGGCTCCTTAGTGATCGGAGAAATTGCGGCCGAGAAACTCGATAAAGCCGAGGAACACTTGCGGCTCGTTTCTTCACCCAAAGAAAAGTCCCGTCTTCTCGATACGCTTATTCTAAAATACGTCCGGCAGCTGGAAGTTGAAAAAGCCGAGCAGGCGCTGAAACGCACGCCGCTTTCCGATGAGGATCGCCGCCGGATTTTATCAAGTCTTATGTCCGGCCATTTGAAGAAAGACCACCTGGACAACGCGCGAATCTTGGCTCAGGAAATTCTGGCGGTATCCCAGACCATGATCGGCGAAGATCTTTTTCGCGCCGCCCCGGCCCTTGCTGTTTTAGGGCGTACCGAAGAAGCCCTCGCGTTGCTTAAAAAGGCGGCACCGAAGCCCCGTGAAGCGGAGAATGCCCAGAACACCGCATTTTCAATGATTCAAGTACTCTGCTGGTCCGGGCAGGAAAGCGCCGCGGGGCCCGTGCTTGATTTTATCCGTAGCTTCAAATCCCAGAATGCCCAGTTCCTTGAGAAGAAAGCCCTGATCTCGATCAGCGTAGAAAAGGGAGATATTGCGAAAATCCTTGCCTTAGCCAAAGAACTACCGGCCGGGGAAAGGGATCCTTTAACCGTTTCCATTTTCTGGCGTTTTGTGCAAAAAGAATTATATCCGGAAGCCGCCAAGGTTGTGCTTGCTGCCGATTCCAGCCTGGTAAAATCCCGGCTTTTTCTTAAATTGGCAAATGCCGTGGCCGGTTCCGAAGCCTCCGCGCAAAAAAAAGAATTCTGGGCCCAAAGCCTCGAGTGGGGTTTGGCGGCGCAGGACGTCATCGGACTCAAAGAGCTTGCTCGAGATGCAGCGCGGCAGGAAGACAGGGACTTTGCGGCGAGTGCGGACGAAGCAGCCCGGGCCATGACATGGATCGAGCTGGCCGATTATTTCACCCGCGTTCCGGCAACCTCGGATCTCAAGAAACAGGTGCAAAACCTCAAGCTTAAAAGTTTTGACGTTGTTCCTTACGAAACCGCCCTTGCCGCTCTGGATTGGGGACGTGTTTGCGTTTACATTCGAGCAAGGGAACGCAATGATTGATGAGAGTCTAAATTTAACCGCGAGGCGTTCATGACTAAAATAAAAATATTTTCTTTACTCTCTCCTTTTTTAATTTTTACTTTGTTCGGCTGCGCGATCAAATTGGGGCCGGATCCGATTGTCTTTACGCAGTCCTCCGAAACAGGAGATTTCAGGATCGGCGACATTACCGAAAGCGTGACGGGAACGTGGAACCGTTATCCGGATGCGGGAATCAAAAGCCAGTTTTTGGGAGCCCTCCAAAAACAGGAAGTCCTTTCGTTTTTTAGCGGCGGGGTCTTGGCTCCGATGGTGGATATCCAGCTTACTTCAAATCATGAGGACGATGGACCCCGTTTAAGCAGTCTCGGAGCGGTAAGTCTCGTAACTCTCGGAATCATTCCTCTGAAATACAATTCCGAATGGGATGTTCAGTGCAAAGTCACGATTAAAAACGAGGATGGCGCCCAGGTGGCTTCTTATAACTTTACAGAAAAAGGCACCTACCAAATTTGGGCGTATCCGCTGACCATGCTTTCTCTCTCGGGGGCAGGAGCACGAGGCTCATCGGATGGTCTGACCATCTTCGTGAGAATTTCCGAAAGCTTGCTGGATAAAATTATGAATACGCTTGAAAAAGACCGCCAGACGCTTCTTTCAAATGCCGGTATCGGCGGGCCCTCTGTAGGCACATTATCCGGCATGCAGAAAAATGAAATAATCTGAGCCCTCGAACAATCCCGAAAAGGTTTGCAAGACCGCCCGCAAAAATAAATTTCCCTTTCTTGGCTCTATCACAAGACTTGGGTCGATTGACTTAGATCAACTCCCTTTCCACCGCGCGTACGCCTAAGCTTATAGCTTAAGATTTCTATTTAATAAAAGGGATGGGTGTGTGAATCCAATTAACTTTTCGGGGGATAATTTCTTATGCTGACTGTTGAGCGCGAGGCTTGCGACGTGACGGAGACAAAAGATCCTGTGCACCCGCTTGGGAAGCAGGCCAGGGTTTTACTTTCCAGCGTGTTCGGTCCGTATGCGCAGAACGATGAATTCGGAAGCAGGAAAATTAACCCGATGGAACTTTTCCATAACCAAGTCACCCGCGTCCAGGGCCCTTTTTCGCTGCGCATGTTTCACCGATCCTTTGGGTTAATGCTTATCCAGGCTAACATGGATGCGCCTTGCGCGCTTTTAGACTTTCCCACCATGGATCGTTTCATTGAAGAGCTCCGGGGGCATCGCTACGATATTGTCGGCATCAGCGGCATCATGCCGAACGTCGGTAAAGTGAAAAAAATGTGCGAGCTCGTGCGCGAACATTTACCCGAGGCCA
>Ga0209726_10003197_pt1 | contig 22800 bp, 25 predicted proteins | sample Subgrocontami54m_FD_187453 | JGI IMG/M metagenome (GOLD analysis project Ga0209726, IMG submission 187453) | Subsurface groundwater microbial communities from S. Glens Falls, New York, USA - GMW46 contaminated, 5.4 m (SPAdes) (version 3) | ecosystem: Environmental > Aquatic > Deep subsurface >... | reverse complement strand
AAAGTCGACTCCGATATATACTGTCATAGGCGTCTCCTTCTGCTAACGCAGATTGTTTCCAACACCGTCAGTCTAACAACTTACGGCAGGAGACGCCTGCTTCATACCATCAAGCGGTAGCGACCGGAACCCACCGCTCGCTCGTGAGTAAACCTAGTGCTCAGTCCTTTCAACGTTCGCTCTTTGATCCGGTCGCTACCGCTCTCGGTTCTGACACTAAAGCCTATCAGGGTTCGATGCGGAAGGAAGAGTACGAGCCAATCGGATCGACGTTGATTTCTTCGACATGCTCGACGAACCCGAAGCGCGGGCCGGCGGCAAGGTCATGCTTGAATGCTTCGACATTTGACGCCGGTCCTTCGGCCAGCACTTCGACACGGCCGTCATCAAGGTTCTTCACATAGCCCGTAACCTGATGCCGCGCCGACGCGCGCTGTGCAAAGAAACGATAGCCCACACCCTGCACGCCGCCGCTGATCAGAAATTTTCGCGCAATTGTCGCAACCATCGGTTCAAAAGAACTACCATCCTAACGCGCGGCAATCAACTCAACAACGGCGATGCCGCCCGGAGCGATGTTCACGGTTACGCTGTCCGGATTTCCTGCTCGCTTAGTTACCGAGAGATTCTGATCTGAAGTCCAGTCGCTCGCAGTCCCGATCCCCTGCCCTCTCAGACTGACCGTTGCGGTGACGCTCGCGCTGCGATCGACTTGCGCGAGGCCCTGTTGCGGCTTGAACACGCCGTTGTCATTGAAAAGCGTGACGACCCAACCACGCGAGTTACGATTGATTAGATACTCAACGTCGCCGTCGACATGAATTGGCGTCGCATCTGAGGCCAGATGCGCCAGCAAGTGCGCAGCGAACGGCGTGAGGCGCTCGTCTTCGCCCAGCAAATCGGGCACGGCCACGAAGATGAGCTTTCCGCGTCCGACCTTGTTCACGGTCACCAGGGGATTATCCGAGGGCGTGGCGATCAAGACCTCTGCACCTTTCAGCTCAACCTGCTCGTATCGGAATATCTGACCGTGTAAATCCTGTGGCTGCTCGCCGGGCGCAAGACAGCGGGCGTTGTGCGACTCGCCGGTTGCTCCGGTCAATCGCACGCCGAGAAGTTCGCTCGGCAATCCTTTCACCTGCGCCGCGTTCAGAACGACTACGCCGCCGCTGCGAACATAGTCTCCCAGCTTCTTAGCCCAAGCCTGGCTCCAATCGATCCGACCGCCAGCTATCAACGCGCGATAAGAATCGATCGCGTCTATCGGCGTGACACGCGCATCCTGCGCGTGATTCTTCACGGGCGGGACGCCCGTGCCACTCGACGTAACCAACACGTCGAAGATATTGCCGAAGATACCCGGCACGAACGTCTGGCGTTCGCCGCTCGCCGGTTCGCCTTCGCGCACCGTGCCCGGATAGTAAGCCGCGCCGATCAATTCACGCAGCGCGCGATCGCTGCGATTGACTTGCGAAACTTCGAATGGCCATTGCGGGTAATCTGTGATCTCCCAACCGTGCGCCGGGTCGAGCAGAAAAGCGATCGGCGTGTAAGGCGTGCCGCGATCGGGATGCTTGTCTGCGAAGCGAATGAACTCGTCGGTGATGCGACCGAGCGGATTCAGTTGAAATGGATGTTCGCCCGGACCAGGCTTGAAAAATTGATCGTAGCCCTGTTCGAGATAAATCGCCGACGCACCCGACATGTAATAGAGGTAATAACTCTTCCGATACCAGGACAGCGAAGGGCCCATCGTGGCGCCATAACGCGTGTGGAAAAAGTTGTCCGGCCCGGCGTAGCTCATCTGCTTTGTAAACACGGTGGCCGTGTCGCCAAAGTTGGGCGCGTGATAGTAAAGAAACTCGCCGCCGTACTGCCGCGCCGCGCCGCGGGTGAACGCGATCCGCATCGCCGTCATCGGCATTACCGCCGCCGTTTCCATTCCGAAAACGCGCACTCCCCATTCGCCCAGCGCGTGCGCGAACGAGGTGCTGGAGGTGGACATCGCTGGAATCAGCTTGTCCCACATCGGCCCCGCCTGTGTCTTGAACACGGCGCTCCACTTTCGCCGAAGCGCGTCCGTGTAAAAGACTCGATGAGCTTCGAGCAACTGCGCGCGCGTCATGTCCGGCGAGATTTTCAAGTACTGGGGCGAGTCACTCCACACAAAACCGATGCTCTCGCCTGAGATCCAACCGAGAAACTGATCGTGCAACTCGCCGTTCAGAAGTTTCCAAGCAGCTTGCCCGTCAGCTTCCGTAAAACTAGTGGAACCATAGTTAATCAAAATCGCAAATGGTGATTTCGTCTCGGCGAGATAACGACGAAACGCGCTCCGGTCTTTCAAGAGTTCCGGAAGATCGTTGATGTAGACGACGGGAACGATGACCTTCGAAGCAAAGATGGGAACGTCGCGCTTGCCTGCATACGCCTTGACGAACTCGTCCATCGGCTCGGCGTTGAACGGATAGAGCGGACGCTCGGCGGGCGGTTTGTCATAGAGCGCCCAGAATTCCTTCGGGATGTTCCACGGCATTTGGAAGTCGCGGCCCGCGAGTTTGGGACGTTGCCACGCCGGCGCCACCTCAAACCGGGCCGGCGTTTCGGTGAGCGGAGCCAGCGGCTTACGCGCCGTTGCCCATTCACGCAGGTAACGCATCGCCGCAAAATCAGGCTTGCGTCTTCCGTCGGGCGTGTACGTAAGATCATTAGTGACGACCACACAATCGACCTGACGGACTGCTTGTGCGGCTTTTTCAATCTCGATTGAGATTCGCGCCGGACCTTTTTGGAGCGTCGCGGCTGCGCCATCCCAGGCGAACACCCACTGCCAATACATGCTCGTCTCGTCGTGCGGATCGATCACGTCCTTCGCGCCAAACTCATGCCGAAAGACTTCGCGATTGTCCTGTTCGATCCGAACTGTGAAGTTTTCAGTCCGATTGCCCCAGTCGGCGTAGCGCACCCAAACTTTGTATTCGCCGCCCCGTGGCACTTCGATGTCTTGCCAGATGCGGGCACGAGTCTCGTCGGCGCTGGCGGCCACGGAGTTCCACTCGCTCTCGCCACCTTGCGACCACTCGGTCGAAACTCCGGGCCCGTTGATTCCCCAACCGGGCGCCCTCGCCGCCGGCAGTTCGAGATACGAAGGATTCAGGAGAGCTTCATGCCGCGACGTCTCTGTAATGCCCCGCATGTTCTCAGCTTCGTACCAGAGATACTCGAAAGTCGGAGAAGGGGGGATAGGGGGATTGGGAGAAAGGGAGAACGAAAAGGCGGTCGATGTACAAGTAATTACAGAGAGTAAGCCGGCAACAAGTAAGTCGCAAATTCTCATTTTGTTGCTGGTATACTCAGGCGCGGCGAACTCTCTTCGTATCGATTATCCACTGATCAGGTCTATCGATCATTCGCACCAGTTGCCCAATAATCTGATCGTATTCTGTATCAAGCCCCGACGCATCGCTCTTAGACATATAACCGCATCGCCATGAGAACTCTAACCACACGCGAGTTTCTTCGGCTTCGCCCTCGGAATCGCTGAGCTTGCTAACAAAGTGCGCCGGGTAGCGGCGCTTTCGCCATGCCTCGCCGATGTTCGAACAAACTGAACGCGACGCTCGTCGAATTTGATCGGTAAGAGAATATCGCTCCTCGATGGGAAAATGCTTCGAAAGTTCGAAGATCCTCATGGCGGCGTTCATCGCCTTTTGGTAGACCCTCAGTTCTTTGTAACTTGAGATATGCTCCATGAAGCGTGAGGCTCCTCCGTTTCTCCTTCTCTCCCTTTCTCCCCGTCACCCTTTCTCCCCGTCACTCCATTCCTACCCCAGAGCGTCAAGACACTCGGCCAACGTGCGCTGTCGACAGGTGAACATCGGCGTGTCGCGCAAGGTGAATGCACTCGCTTTGGTCTCGCGCAGTTCCTGGACCAGATCGAGGAAGTCGGATGGCTTGTCAGTCTCGAACGCGACCACGAATTCCTGATCGTCGAGCCCGAAAGAGTATGTCGTGTGCAGCCGCACTGAGCGGTACTTCGAGCCGATGCGCACACTCTCTTCCATCATCTCCTGCCGCTGCTCTTGCGGTCGCGCGTACCATTCGCGGGTGCGCAGCAGTGGGCAAACAAAAAGATAATCCGATTGACCCGGCACGACGTGAACGCGGTCCTCTGGTTGCTCGGAACAATTCTTTTCGATGTACATCGACCGCTTGGTCATTGAGAGCAGCGACTTTGTGGGCTCGACGTACTTTGCCAACTGGGTGGCATTAAGGCGGCCGGTCATCTCCTGCATTGGTTCGAGGTCGCAACCGATGCGCCAGATCATGAAGTCGGCGCTGGTGCGCAGCCCTACGGTGGAATAGGTGCGAATCAACAAGTGCTGGCGAAAGTCGTCAACCGTCTTCAGAAATCCCTGCTTGCAGTTGCGCTTCTCGTCGTCGCTCAGCATGCGCCAATCAGGGCGGGCGCGATAAAAAGTGAAGTTAACGAACTGCCGGGGAAGTTTACGTTTGTGCTCCTCGAGTTCTTCGACATTCGGGGCGAGGCGAAGCGACCCACGCGTAGAATTATTGGTGTGATCGTTTTCGGAGCTCATCTTCCCAATCCCTGCATCAAAGAAGTTTCGCCGGTCTTGTCGCGCTGCGATCTAGAAGGTTTGAGTTAAGGCGCACCTATTCTGCCTTTGATCTCCGTGGGTTGCAACTTAGCAGAGAGAATCGAAACGGCGCATGTTATACTTGCGCCGCTCGCTCGGAAAATCAGCCATGACTTATTCGGAGAACCCGCAGATGAACCATCGCTTGCTCATCCCGTTTGCCGTCGTCATCTTTCTGCCAATTCTGCTGATCGGTTGTAACAAGACCGCGACTTTGCCGGTTGCGAATACCAAAGCGCCGGCGACTGCGACGCCTGACGAATTTGCGGCGGCGCGCGCTGCCTTTGATGAGAACTGCAAGAAATGTCACGGCGAGACGGGCAAAGGTGGGCCGGTGAAGCTGGAGGATGGCACGAAGCTGAAAGTGCCGAACTTGTGCGAAGGCCACGCGCTGCATCATCCCGACTCAGATTTCGTCAAACAAATAATGAAGGGCGGCGACGGCATGCCGGCCTTTAGGGACAAGCTAAAGCCGGATGAGATTAACGACTGCATTCGCTTCATTCGTCACGAGTTTCAGGGCGGAATGATGCCGCCCGCGGAGCGAATGAAGCCGATGAAGAATATGAAGTGAAAACATTTTCCATTTATCATTTTCCATTTGCCATTCGCGGATTTTGACTCCCTCTCCCTTTGGGAGAGGGTTGGGTGAGGGCTTAGTCAGAACAAAAACATATCTCTCTAGTTTTTCTTTTCTAAGCTTCGCACCCTCGCCCCTAGCCCCTCGCCCAGCGAGAGATGGGAATAGAAATGGTAAATGAAAAATGAAAAATGATTTCTGGTCTTTACGATTCACCATTTCCCATTTACCATTCACCAGAGTGCACCTATAGCTCAGTTGGATAGAGCGTCTGACTTCGAATCAGAAGGCCGCAGGTTCGAGTCCTGCTGGGTGCACCAACTCTTTCGGAACTCTGCGACCGAAAGACAACGCAAGAAGAGGAATCATGTCAAAGAACATAACTAAGCTGCCGGCAAAAAGTGGGCCAACACAGTGGGCCACCCTGCTTGAAGAGATGAAAGAAGAATACTGGTCAAGCGAGGAACTCACCGACGAGCAAAAGCGGTTTCTAGATGAGTTGGAAAACCTGCCTGAAGAAAAATGGCGACCGATCGCCTGTCCAGGTAAACCAGCTTCTGATGCGGTAATTGAAGAACGCGATGCGCAATGACGATCTGGTTTGCCGACACGAGCGCCCTAATCAAACGCTACGTGCGAGAGCCAGGAAGCGACTGGCTCCGCCACGAGATAGGTAGGAACGAAGTCGTCATTGCTCAGATAACACCCATCGAACTTTCCGCAGCGCTAGGACGCAGATTTCAGCAGGGAATAATTTCGAGATTTGCTTTCTACCAGGCACGCCGCATGTTTCTGTTGCACCTCAACGCCGGCAAATATAGTCTATTCAACCTGAACCAACGCATTATCAACGAATCCATGCGTCTGACATTTCATCGAGGATTGCGAGCTTACGACGCCCTACAATTGGCGACAGCTTTGGTAGCCAGGGAGACGTTTCGGCAGAGGGATCTCGTCTTCCTAACCGCGGACGTCGCCCTTGAGGCCGTTGCCCGCACAGAAAGTTTCGTTACTGCCAACCCGCTGACTAGAGAATGAAACAAAATAGAAAGAGAACGCGAGATCCATTACCGGAGCAATTCAGCAGTGCTGAGGAAGCCGGCGAATTCTGGGACACGCACAGTGGCGCCGACTATGAAGAGCACATGACGGAAGCGCACTTCGAGGTGGAGTTGAAACGCCGCGCCCACGATGTCCGTGTAACGGATAACTTGCTTCGTAAGGTAAGAAAGATCGCGCGCCAACGCGGAGTAGCCACCGAGACGCTGGTTAATCTCTGGTTGCAGGAAAAGGTTGCGGCCGCGTCGAGGCGATCCATCTGACTTCGAATCAGGTTCGAGTCCTGCTGGGTGCACCATATCTCTCCAACAGTTTACGAACGACCTTGTGACAGGATCAATCGACCGTGCTACACTCTGGTTGCGATATTCAGTGCAGATTTAGCAACGGAGCAAGCCGATGAAACTTACGCGCGACATTCAAAGTCTAAGCACCTTCAAGCGCGACACCGCGAAGCTGGTTCGCCAAATGAAAAAGACGAAGGGGCCAGTAGTGTTGACGGTGAACGGCAAGGCTGAATTGGTTGTGCAAGATGCCCGCAGCTATCAGAAGCTGTTGGAGGCCAAGGATCGAATGGAGGCTCTCGAAGGCATCAAGCGCGGCCTGGAAAGCATGAAACGAAACGCCGGCAAGCCGGCCAAAAAGTTCTTCCAGGAATTCTTTGCGGAGAAGGGTATTCCCGAACACGAATGAAACGGTACGCTGTTGTGTTCGAGGAGTCGGCTCAGAAGGATGTGCGCCAATCGTACAATTGGGGTTGTCGAGCTTGGGGCAAGCACGAAGCACAACGATGGGCCCGCCACCTCCGAACAGCAATTTTCAAACAACTCGCCATCCTGCCGAAAGGTTTTCCGCTAGCGCCTGAAGATGAAGAATTTTCTGAAGGGATTCGTCAGATGATAGTTGGCCGCTATCGCGTGCTATTCACGATCAGAGGTCGCAAGGTGCACGTGCTCCACATAAGAGGAGCATATATTCTGTGATGATTGAATTTCACTGCTCTCTTGTGACGCTCTTAGAGTCTGCCGGAGACTTCGCTTCTTTCTGACTCGCCGGTTTCTTATCACTTGAAGCAGAACTGGTTGTGCTTTCCGCGGACGTTAAGCGCACGTTACCATTGATTCCGCTGATCGTAATCGGTGCGCCGCCGTTGCCAATGTGTGCTGAGTAATGCGAGCCGTGGTCGTCCTTATCCACGGTGATGGCGGGAATCTCAGAATTAAGCCGGCCGTTCATGCCTTTGGTCGTGAGATCCGCATTCAACTCATTGGCCAGGCGCAACTCTATGTTGCCGTTCACGCCGCTGACGCGCGCGCCTCGTTCGCCGAGCTGCCTAAAGCCGACCGAAACGTTACCGTTTATGCCGCTAATCTCCGCGGAACCGGACGTCTGACCCAACTCAACCCGACCGTTGATTCCCTTCGCTTCCAGCGGACCATCGATGTCGCCAGTGTTGACGCGGCCATTAACGCCCCTGAGCGATAGAGCAATTTGGCGCGGCGCTTTGATAGTTACCTCTTCCTTTGCGTCGCGGCCAAACAGGCGCTCCCAGAGCCCCAGGTGGTTTTCCTGGCCGCGCACCAGCAAGCCGTCACTCGTCTGCTCGATAATCAGTTCACGACGACGGAGAGAGCTAGGGCTGTCCGCAGTGCGCTTCACAACCACCTCGGCCGTCTTGGTATCGGAGGTTTGAATCTCGACCGTACCGTTGATGCCCTGAACCTGCACGCGATCGCCAGGTTTAAGTTCGAAACTCTTTCGCGTCTCGTCGCCGGTCACGCCTTCCGAGTTGTCGCCTGACATTCCGGCGGCCCTGCTCAGGCCCTGGCGCACGCCACCGTTCGTGCGCCACAATCCCAAACACGCCGCCGCTACGATCAGCACTACTACAATCAATACTCGTTTCATGTGATCTTCTCCCCGATAAGCTAACGCCTCGCGCCGCCGCGCTTTCCTTGCTGAACGAAGTCAGGCTTGGATGGGTTCCCTCAATCTTGGCTTGGTGGAATCGCGAGTGAAGGATAAGAACGCCCACTATTTCTTATTCTCGGCGATATACTTTTCCAGCTTCTTTCGATCGGGATAGTCGGGTTTCTTCTTGAGAAACTGCTCGTACTCGTTAGCCGCCATGTCTTTCAGACCCACATTGTCATAGATAGCGGCGATGCGAAGATGGATTTCGGCTTTGCCAATGGGATCGATTCGAAGAGCCTCGTTCATGTACGCGACCGCTTTGGAACCCTTCTTAATATTCAAATACGCTTCGCCGAGGAAATAGTTGGCCTCGGCCGACGGCGGCTTCACACCGACAGCCTTACTGAGAACTTCTATCGCTCCTTCGTAATTCTTTTGGGCTAGTCGCAACTTTCCTAGATTGACCAGGGCTAGAATAAATGAAGGCTGCTCTTCCCAGGCTCTCGAATACGCTTTTTCTGCCTCCTTATTATCTTTTAGTATGAAGTGGATCGTACCTAATTCGGTCCATGCTTCGAAATCTTTCGCATCAGACTGCACAATACGTTGCAGTAGCGATTTAGCGTTATCGTACTCCTTCTTTCTAGTTGCTTCCTCTGCCTTTTGAAAAAGAGATTGATTCGCCACAGAGCGCGTGTAGTGTCCGGATGCTGAGACCACGCCGCCGCGCCCTTCTTTCGCGCCTGAATTGTTCGGTTGCCATGCCAGATTAATGTCCTGACGATAATCGTAGCCGATGGTTCCATTCAGCATCACGCGAACATTCGCGATTTCTGAGCCCTCAAGCATCACGACGATGTAGTAGATGCCGCTACTTAGATTCTCAAAGCGATAGCGTCCGTTTTTTGGGACCGATTGACGACCCATAGTGCTCAACCTTTGCGATTGAAGGATCACGTCAAAACTAATAGGCTTGAGGCCGCTGACCTTGCTTTCGTCAACTTTCACGTCGCCATAAAGTGTAAAACTTCCGCTTTGTGCGAGAACGACGCGCAGATGCAGCGGTATCAGCACTGATGCTAAGAAGAGAATAAAAACGGTCTGCCTTTTAGGATGGACAACATTGCGACTAACGATAGCATCACCGTACATCCATTTAATCTTCGCGTAGGTTACGCAGAATTTGACGAACTTGTTCCACATTATCGTTACCTCAAATTGAAGCTTCCGGGGTTATGGTAACTCAACAATTAACCAATGGTGACGCAGTCCTTTGGCGAGGACGAACGTCACGAAAGAAAAAGGCCGAAGCCGAAGCCCCAGCCCGAAAAAACCTTACGCAGGTACCCGGGCTAGTCGGCCCGGCTCGGCAGTTCAAAAAAGGCGGAATAGAATGCTCCGCCTTCTTGAACTGCCAAGTCTCTAGTAAATGAACTTCATCCCGAACTGAATGATGCGCGGGTCAAAGGTCGTCGATATTTGACCAAAAGTGCCGCTGGTGATGCTGGTGCTGGGATCTCTGAATTGCACGGAGTTGAGAATGTTAAAGAACTCGGCGCGAAATTCCAGCTTTGCCTTCTCGCCCCAGAGCGGTGTCACTTTAGCGAGCTCCAGGTCCAGGTTCGTGCGGCTCGGTCCTCTGAAAGCGTTTCTTGGCAGCGAGCCGTAGGTTCGTATTGCAGGGTTGGTCACGCAAGGTAAGCACGTGGAGCCACCGAGCCCGCTCTGCGTGAAGATGGTCGGGTCAAAGTAAAGATTTCCAGGGAGCCTCGGATCCCGGAGAACGAGAGGTCCAACAAGATTCGCTCTCACCAAGTTGGAATCGCCTGCTGCAGAGGGACCGGGGCGGTTTCTCCTCCGACTTAGCCCGCCAAACACGTCAAGCGGGAAGCCCGAGCGGTAGCTGAAGATCGGGTACAAACTCCACCCTCCGACCAAACGCTTTGGACCGGAGCTCCACCAGTGGTCGAAGGGCAGATCCCATCCGCCGCTAAGAACAAAGCGCTGACGGACATCAAAGTCAGAATTCGCCCGGAATTGCTTGGCATTGTAAGTCGGAACGCGGCTGTTGCGGTTACGAAAGCCTGAGGCGTTGTCAATCGAATGGGCCCAGGTATAACCCAAAGTAAAGTAGGTTCTGCCAAAGAATCGGCTTTCAGAAAGGCCTTTTGTCAGGCTGGCTTGAAGGCTGTTGTAATTCGCGGACGCCACATTGCGAAACTCATCCAGGAAGCTAAAGGAGAAATCGTCGTTCCCGGGTGTTGTGTTAAGCACACGATGTGTGGTCCCGAGAACGAACGGGTTCCTGTCGATGAGATCAGTCAGCTTATGCGACGCGCTGCCAACATAACTGACCTCGGCGATCAGGTTCTTGAAGAGTTCGCGTTGCAGGCTCAGATTGTACTGATAGATGTACGGTGTTCTGAGATTAGGATCGACAAAGAAGACTCCTCCGCCGCCAAATGGCAAGAATCCTGCTGCGTCAAAATTAATGTTCTTTGCCGGCGGACGGGAGGGGAAAGAGTTTGGCTGTCCCGTATTCTGGAACGGCGCGCTAAAGGCGTCCGGCCCCGGAACCATGCCCAGATCGGCAAAGCCGAAGAACGGGGCTTGGCCGTTGAACTGCAGGTTGTCTTCGCCCTTCAGGATGTCGTAGAAGACGCCGAACCCACCACGGATACTGGTCTTGCCGTCTTTGAAAGGATCCCAGGCGAATCCGAAACGCGGAGCCCAGTCATTGTAGTCAGAAAAATTAGACCCCTTTGGTGCGCCCGCATCACCTGGGAAGAGAAGGCCAACGGGCGCGTTTGGAAAGCGCGTGGATCGTTGTCCCTGGACAATCGAGAACGATCGTCCGCGCGTATCATATTTTGGCTGGTTATACTCGTAACGTAAGCCAAGGGTAATAGTTAGATTTTTACGCACACGCCATTCATCTTGCGCAAATCCGTACACCGACCGGGTGCGGATGTCTGAAGGGGCTTCGCCAAATTGCAAAAACTCGTCGGGAAGACCGAAGAGCAAGTCCGCCAGGTCATTACCAGATCCGATTCCCCCTGAGGCGGCAGGCCCATCAAAGAAGAAATTTCCATTCACAAAAAAGTCAAAGACCGTGTTGTTTTGGTAGGTGGAGTAGCCACCCCCGAACTTGAAGGAATGCTTTCCTTTGATCCACGAGAGTGTATCGGTGGTAGTAAACGTATTATTGATCAAGGTGGTAGGACCCTGCGGGCTGAACCCAACCGTCATACCGCTGGCAAAACTAAGCCGCGGCGGTCCAGTCGGATTATCGGGCGTAATTGCAATACCTAGCTGAGAAGCTGTCGGCAATGTTCGTCCGGGTACTGCCTGATTTTGGTTATCGCGTTGCGCCGTGAAGATAAATTCGTTTAGTGTCTTGGGGGAAAAGACACTCGTATACCCGATGTTGCCAAAGGCGCGCTTGCCAGTGGTCGTGATTGGGAATCCGGGTACATTGACAGCGCTGAACGGTTGCAGAGTGGGATTGTTCAGATATCCTAACGTCACCCCGAGCTTGTCTTCTTTTCTCGTGTTGAAGTCAAACTTCAGGGTCAGCTCATCGCTGTTGTTTACTGCCCCTCCCGTGAATATCTGCCGGCCGGCTGAAGAAGTCGGGATCATGCCGGCACTAATGTAGTTCTTAGCAATTGCGTTGATGCGCGATGGGTCAATAATGCCCTGCGCGCGCAAAGAGGCATTCGGCTGAAACGAGGGATTAGCATTGAGGAAACTCACGACCCTGGAATCAGGACCCGTATGCGCGGCGTTAGACAGGGAGAAATTGCCCGCTAGCTCGGCCGGAGTGAATACCGTGATCAGCGAGGTCGACTGCGTCTGAACCAGTCGTTGGCCCTGATAGCTCGCAAAGAAGAAGGCTTTGTTGCGGCCGTTAATTATGCTTCGGCCCCCTTCACCAAAGCGCGGCAAAATGATGGGCCCACCAACCGTACCCCCGAATTGATTGCGCTTGAGGATTTCCCGCGGGAGTCCACTCAAATTTCTAAAAAAAGTGTTAGCATTGAGGGCATTGTTGCGCAGAAACTCGAACAAACTGAAATGAAGATCATTTGTCCCCGATTTCGTCACCACGCTGATGATGCCACCGCCATTACGACCGTATTCGGCGGTATAGTTGCTTTCGAGGATGCGGAACTCAGCTACAGTATCGGGATTGGGGTTGAATACAACCCGGTTGCTCAGCAAATTATTATTGACGCCGCCGTCAAGCAGGTATGTCACGGCATCACTACGACTGCCTGCGACTGTGTAACCCTGGCCACCGCCGCCGTCACTAGGATTCGTTTCAGTCACACCTGGCATCAGCAACGCCAAGTTCAGTACATTGCGTCCATTGAGCGGCAAGTCAGTTATGGGCCGGCTAGTAACTGACCGTCCCAACGTGGGATTGACGGTTTCCACGGCTGCGGTTTGCCCTATTACGTTCACCACCTCTGAAGCCGAGCCTACTTCCAGTGCCGCGTCGATTCTCAGCACTTGATTGATCTGGAGCTTACTACCTGCGCTAACAAACTTCTTGAATCCCTGACGCTCTATTGTTATTTGGTAGGTCCCAATCGGCAACGAAAGGACTTGGTAATCTCCGTCCTCATTTGAAGCTGTCTCACGAGTAATCTGAGTCGTCTGGGTACTTGTATTCGTAACCGTGACCTTAGCGCCGGGAACTATCGCTCCCTGCGGATCAGTTACATTTCCTATAATCTTGCCAGTGGCTTCCTGCGCTCTCATGGTGACGGCCATTCCAAACACAAAAAGAATTGCTACCAGCAACGTTTGCCAACGTAATTGTCTTTTCATCGGTTCCTCCAAAGGTTTGTGGACTTTCCCATTACTGAAGTTAAGCGGAGATAGTCTGAGCGAGTCGCAAACTTTCCTGCTTAGGCGGTTCCAAAGGGGCATTACCAAGCCTTAAAGCGAAAGTCGAAGTTTGGGAAATCGAACCGATCAGACCAACGAGCGTGCGCGTTCAACTAAATTTTCATGCACTTATTGTTCCAGCAGGTTGACGACCGACGTGTCCTGAAAACTCGCGGCTTTTTTGCTGGTCTTTGTCTCCTCGTAAGCCAGACTATCCAAAAACTCGGCGGCGGCTTCACATTTTTGGATGTCGAAGCCTCCGGCGCCCCGCCTTTCTAGCGCATGAGACGAGGGTTAGAACCCAGGGTCTTTCCAGTAGATGATCGAATCGATCATAGCGGAGGCCGGGTCGTTTACCCCCAGGCATAACACCGCATGTCAAGAGTGGTGAAAACGTTACCACACTGTCGTTACGATTCCGCTGCTTGTGATCTCTGTATCGCGGGTCAGAAGCTTTTTGTTCAGACGCCGCGCAACTGCCGGCATCAAAGCCGCTGTCACGGACGCCTAATTCTGGTGCGCTGCTCATCGGCGACTGCCAGACATCCTCGCAAAGTTTCCAAGCCTTGTTCGCGCATGACGCGTGAAAGAACATTCAGAACCGCCGCGCGTCCGGTATTGTGCGGACGCAGCAACAAGATCCCAGGATGTGTCCCAGGCGGATAGCGACGAATGTCGGAGAAATCAAGATCGAGGGTTATGAAGAATCGCCCTTCGCCGCAGGCCCGCCGCCATACAACTTCGTCGGGCGCCCCGGAGAGATGCTCGTCTGTTACTCGTTCGGCGTTATGTCCTGCGGCACTGAGGAAGTTTGCATGCGCGCGAGCGAGATTCTCATCGAGTTTGACGAGCATTCTCGTCACCGCAGCGGAACCAACTCTTCCTCTCGCGCCAAGTCCGCGGCGTAGGCCACTGCTGCCTGTACGTCTTGCAATTGAAGCGGTGGGTATTCATCGACAATCTCTTGCGGCGTAAGTCCGTCCGCCAGATTGTCGAGAATTACCGACACCATGACACGCGTGCCGCGGACGGTAGTCTTGCCGTGACAAATTGCCGAGTCGGTCACGATGCGCTCTTGCCAGTCCATCATCGGTCGATCTCCTCGTCTTCTTTCTTAATGTGTTCTGAGACCGTCATCGGCTTTCTTCAAATCAGTATCCTTTCACAACGTATGGTAACACACGTTAGCGACTTGTAAGCCCGTCGATCAGAATCAACGACAGCCGCGACATTAGGAGGTAGCCGGGATTGTCCACCGACCAATTAACTTCGGGCATGTCATCAATAGTGTCATCAATAGTAATGGGCATTGCGATCTTCGGAGCTCGCCGGCCATTTGCAGGGTGCCTTAAAGGCTTTCTCTTTTCCTTCACTTCCCTTATGCTCAACTGCATCATGGGTCGCGACCTCATGGGAAAAAGCCAAGAGGGGCCATGAAATCAAAAAGGGAGATCTATAAGTGTCTCAGGCTGACTCATCGATACTGAATGAAATCATTCGCCGAGTTGTTAGAACGGCCCAGCCAGAGAGAGTAATTCTCTTTGGCAGTCGAGCGCGGGGAAACGCCCGTCCAAACAGCGATTACGACTTACTGGTTGTAAACCGATCTCCTGAGCCTCGTTACAAGCGGTCAATTCCGATCTATGTGGCGCTGGCGGATCTACCGGTAGAAGTCGAAGTAATGGTTTACACTCCCGAAGAGATAGAGGAATGGAGTGAAGTGCCCCAGGCGTTTGTCACCACGGCCCTACGCGAAGGGAAGGAACTCTATGAAAGAGCAAGGTGACATCATCCGCGGCTGGGTACGCAAGGCTCGCAGCGATGAAGTAGCCTTTGAAGCTTCGTTGAAAGCCGGGGCATTTGACGCCGCTTGTTTTCATGCTCAACAGGCCGTCGAAAAGTATCTCAAGGCTTTTCTATTTCAGCGCGGTAAAGAATTCCCGTTCACGCACAACCTGGCGAAGCTTGTCGAAATCTGTGCTGTCACCGAACCTTCGTTTGGGACGCTCATGGATATAGTCGCTCCCTTAACGCCCTATGCGGTGGAGTTAAGATACGATGCGGATTTTTGGCCCACGCATGAGGTTGCAGAGGAAGCCGGATTGGCGGTCTCCAAGGTGCGTGATTTTGTAGTCAGTCTGCTGCCCGAAGAGCTTACTGAAACTTAAATGCGCTTGCCCTTTGTTTATAAGTTTCCGTCTTCGGCTAATTCCTCCAAAGGCCGTCGATCAGAATCAACGACAGCCGCGACATCAGGAGGTAACCGGGATTGTCCACCGACCAGTTAACTTCGGGCATGTCATCGACCGTAATCGCGATCGCGATCTTGCCGCGCTTGGAATAGACAAGGGCCACGCAACTGCGTAAATGATCGAGCGCGCCGTACTTGCTGGCCACGGGAATGTCCGCGATGGTCCGCCCGATCGCATAACGCGCTTGTTCGCGCTTCATCAAATCAAGCATTTCCTTAGAAGCAGCGGAGTTGATGATTTCGCCACGGTCGAGCTTGGCAAGTATCTCGACCATCTCGTGCGGAGTCGTAGCCCCAAGTCCGAAGCGTTTGTTGTCCGGCTCCTTCCCTTCTTTGCTCTCGCCGCCGCTGCCGACGCGACGCATGATCCGCGTGCTTTTGAAGCCGAGCGAATTCATTCGCGTATTGACCGCATCAGTCGTCAAGTAATCAAGCACCATGTTCGTCGCGGTGTTGTCGCTGATCAGCATCATCAAGTTGACGCAGTCGCGCAGCGTCAGCCGCAGTCCGTCCGCCAGTTCCGGCAACACGCCCGATCCGGCGTATCGCGCTGCTTTTGTCAGCACCAATTCGTCCGTCCATTTGGCGCGACCCTCGGAGACGCGCCCGAACGCTTCAATCATCACCGCGATTTTGATGGTGCTGGCCGTGCGCACGCGCTCGTCGCCGTCGAGCGAAAACATTTCCCCGGTGTCGAGGTTTTTCGCGAATAGAAAGACCTTGCCTTTGAAAGGCGTGGTCTCGGCGCGAACACGCGCGTCGAGCGATGAAGAATCCTTTGCCTGGCCGAGTGCACACGGCGTTGACAACAAAACCGCCAACGTAAGCGGCATGATTGATCTTGTGCATCTCATCTTTATCGTCACTGCTCCTCGATTCTATTCAGCTAACCGGCACCCTCCCTCTCGGTCGGGTTTCTGCCACGAAGCGCGTGTTTCCTTCTCGCAAAATACAAACCGATCCCAGTGATGATAACCAAGACAACGATCAGCGCTTGCTTTGGATCGGAATCTTCACCGCTGAAGCTCACAGCCACCAGTAAGATCGCGCACAGCATCGGCGCAATAGTGACCAGCGCGACGCCTACCCAGCCGCCGGGAATGCGAAACGGACGCGGAAAGCCCGGCCGCTTCCAGCGCAGCATGATCAGCGCGGCAAATTCCAACGAGAGCGCGGCCGAGTAAAGCAGCACGTCGATCACTACCAATTTTCCAAACGGCATCGCCGACAATAAGGCCGCCACCGCACACGATATCAGCAGCGACACTCGCGGCACGCCGGTCGTTTTGGAAACGCGCGCCAGCGGAGAGGGCAGCCAACGATCCATCGCCATCGCGTAAGGCAAACGCGAAACATAAAGTAACTGTCCATTGAATAGCGACCACGCCGAAAACAAAGCCGCGACCGCCAGAGTAATCCCGAGCCAGCGTCCGCCAATCAGTTGAGCGATTTGCGGCCAACCTTGTGATTCGCTCCACAGGTTCTTGTCGGTCGTGGCGCTGATGCCCGCCAGGGTTGGCAGCAAGTACGCGGCAATGGTCAGCGGCAACGCGACGATGATCCCGCGCGGATAGTTGCGTTGCGGTTCGTTGACTTCGCCGGCGAATGTCGAGGTGTTGTCCCAGCCCATGTAATTCCAAAGCACCGTTCCCAGGCCGAGCGCCAGAAGCTTTGCGCTGTGATTTGATCTCAGGTCAGCGCCAATGATCGAGGCGGTGCTGCCGATAGCACCAGAGCGCAGAAAGGCGAACACAATCAAGAGCACGAACGGTACGATTACGATTGCCAGGTTGAGAAGTGAACTGTTGCCCACTGACTTTGCGCCCCGCCAGTTGATCGCCAGGGATGCCACGATTACGCCCACCGCGATCAGCCAACGCATCAGCCACGCGTGAGACGGAGCAGCACCATTCTCATCAAGCCGCAGCGCCGGAACAAAGAACGCGAGGTAGTTAACGAATAAGACCGGATAGATCGCCAGGTCAACCACCATATAGCAGCACGTCCACCAACCCTCTTGCACGGCCCAGAAATTTCCCAACGCGGTGCGAACCCAAACGTAATAACCACCTTCGCGGGGCATCGCGCTGGACAACTCCGCGACCATCAAGGCGATCGGCAGACTCCACAGCAGAGGCGTCGCGACCACGAGCACGACGGCCCACCCGGGACCGACAGCGCCAACGAGTGGCTCAAGGCCATAGGCTCCGCCGCAGACGATGAAAAACATTACTCCGACTAACGCAAAGAAGTTCAGCTTGCGCGTGCGTGGAAGATGAAGTGGACGGCTGGTCACTTCACCGAGGCTTGTATCATCGAAAGCCGGAGCGGGCAATATTGAGTTTGCCTTTCTGGTGGAGACCACGAACGCCGCAGAGATTAGCATCATTGAGCCGCGTCGTCGCAACATCTTTATCGCCGTAATCTGTTTTCCAAGAAAACGCCTCCGGCAACCGCGACCAAGTCGCCGCTGCCGGAGGCCCTGAACCGCTTTCAGTCCAACTAGTACTTCACGCGTACGCGGTACGCCAGCGTCGCCTCGCCATCCTTCGCGACCGGCACCTGAAACTGCGCCGCAAAGGCCGCCGACTTTTCGGCCTTGAAAGTCGAAGAGACCATCTCCCAATCGCCGCCGATCGGTTCATTGACGACGACCGTGACCGGTCCGTCCTTGTGATTACGAATCTTGATCTCGTAAGCGTATTCGTACATGTGGCCGGTGACGACTACTTTGTAGTCCGTCTGTTTTCTTTCAGCCACAATGTCGAACGCATCGCCAACTTTCACGCGCACGTCTTCATCCTTCGGCGTGTGATCGATTTTGTCTTCACCGATGAACTGCTGATTGCCCTTGTCATCTTTTTTGTAGAGCCGAATCGTGCCCGCGGGCAAAGGCATGCCGAGTTTGTTCTGCTGCGAGTTGCGAAACTGAATGTACACCCCGACCTTTTCTTTGATTGGCTGGCCCGGGTTGTTGTAGCCGGTGTAGTAATAACGTTGGCCGTTCAGCACGAACTCTTTTTTCACGTCAAAGCCGGCGGCTTCAAGCAGCGAGACTTGCTTGGTCTCGTTGTCGCGAATCGTGGCTGGACGCTGGAGGGTGTAGAGGTGGTATTCGAAGAAGCCTTGCTCCTGGAATTGTGACTCGCTGGCCATGTCTTTCCGAGCCATCGCGCCGGCAAACGCTTGATTGCGCTGTTCGGAAACTCGATTCACGTCACCGGCCACCAGCTGCAGGCGCGCGTCTTCGAACGTTGCCCCGCTGGCATTAGTCAGCGTCACCCAACCTTGCAGGTCGCCTTTCGTGTCGTCCGCGTTAACGATCAGAACATAGTCAGCTCTCCAGTTCATGCCGCCGGTCAAGTAGCTCGCTTCGATTGTCTGCGATCCGGTTTCGTGGTTTTCGAGGTCCCAAACGAGCGTGGGCGTCGCGACGAGGTTCTTCGGCAGATCGGGAAAGCGCATCTCGGCGATGTTGGATGGATTGATAACGATCTGACCTTTGATGCGCCAAACCTGGCCGCCATTATTCGACATCAACGTGGCCTGCACGGGCTCGAAACTCTCTGTGTTGTTTTGGTAGCGCCGCAGGACCAGCGTGATCTCTTTGCCGACGAATTTGTCGAGCAGCTTCGCCGGGTTTAGTAAATCGTACTGGTAGTTCTGTTCGAGAATTCGCAAAGATGCGGGCGCGGTCAACGATGCGAGGTGCACCGTCTCTGGCCGAATCTGCGCCGTAACGTCAGCAAACCGGAGCGCGATTTGCCCATCCGGCAATGTTAGTCGCCGTGTCTCGCGCACGAGCCCGAGGTTCGAGTTGTAGACGGTGATATTAACCGACTGCCGATCGCGCGCAGTCGTAGTCTGCTCTGAAGTTTGCGCGGCGACGGTTGCCATACTGGCGAAGCAAAGGCCGATCGCCGAAAGAAATTTGATTAAGCGTGACATTGAAAACTAACCTCCAAACTAATTTACCATCGAGCACTGAAGTAGCACGCGCTCAGAGATAAGAACGCCGGATGAGTAACGAGCTTGCGCAGAATATCAGAAGACGGGGACCGCGAACAGATTAGCCACGGGAATACGCCAGCGGTTAGCTGCGCGGCCTGCGCTTTGCTGGCACGGAGTGCGAGATTATCGGCGATACCAACCGTCCCACTACGATGTCGGGTTGTCGAGTCTTTGGTGCCACCATCTCGCCCATCGTAGCGCCGTGCGTTCCCCAGCGACCCGTCGGATCAAGAAGGAAACTTCCGAACCGGTTAGCGGCGCCATGAAAGCCAAGCCCAGCGAGAAAGCCCAGCACCAGAGACGCCAAGGCCCTTTTGATTCTCGCGGCGCGTTGCCTCAGCGCACGCAAACCCACTGGACAATCCTGCGTAATAATCGAGCCGTCTTTCCGGCGATAGTATCTGACGCACAGACGGCCCTCGGTGCGCGCGATTAACGATTCGGCTTCAAGTGTCGACATCGCAGACAGATTGTAGACATTCAACTCGCATTGGCCGCAGAACCGCGCGCGTTCGTCACCGATCATTCTGTCCCAGTCCGCAGGACACGGGCTGGCGACTTTGACGTTTCTTAACGGGCTGGTAAAGCGTTTCATAATCAACACTCGTAGCTGATCGGTTTTGAATCCCTGGACGCTTCAGTCAGATGTCTGTTACAGAGTGTCCGTGGAATAGAACGCAGAAGAAGCGCGAGCTTGCGGTTTCGCAATCGCAATTGGTAGCTTTAGTCTCGTCTCGGAATATGGAGCGCCCAAGTCATAAGCGAATCGTGGTTGAAACTCCGTCCGGACGCAATCAGCGTCATGCCGGCAGGCAGGCTGCGTCGAGACCGCGCGAAAGCATTGTCGCCGTAACGGTGATTGTAGCCGCGACGTTGGCAACGTTCCTGGCTCTGTTCCTGACCAGTCGCCCTTATGATCCCATGGACTCCACCGTCGCTCCGCAACAAACCGTTCCGCAGGGCCCGATCACGGCGTCGCCTTCGCCGAAGCCATCACCGACAACTACACCCGCTAAACAAGGGCCGTCATCAGGACAAGTGAACGAGTCCGCAGGCGAAACGAAAGTCGCCGCTATTGACGACGCGACGATCCAAGCCGAGATCGAAAAGACAATCGCTGGCGATTCAACACTTTCTACACTTGACCTCAACACGATCGTCGAGGGCGGTAAGGTGACGTTGGCGGGCTCGGTGAGGTCGCCAGACCTGAAGCAGCGAGTCGAGAAGGCTGTCCGGTCGGTCAAAGGCGTCGTCAGCGTGGACAATCAGTTGGTTATCACCGAAGCAACGCCGTAGTGGCAAGACTTCAGTGTCCGACAAACTTCAGTTTGTCGTTTATCTCTTCGCGACCAGCGTTTAGCTAACTCAAGCGACAAACTGAAGTTTGTCGGACATCACAGACTGAGGTCTGTGCTACGTGCGCTCGCGTCCAACCGCTGTTATCATACTTGCATCGAACTTTTTCCGAGGGAATTCATTAGTAGATTAGGGATTTTGTGATGTTTAGAAAGAAATTGGCGATCATCCTGACAGCAACTGCGCTGGCTTCCTGCCTATCTTTTTCGCAGTCGAATGTTTCGGCCCAGACGACCTCGGCGACGGACATCGTTCTCGTGCTGCCGTTTGAGAATGTTTCCAATCACCCCGAGTACAACTGGATCGGCGAGAGCTTCGCGGATTCACTCTCGTCCTTGCTGAACAAGCCGGGCCTGATCGTGGTGGGCACTGACGAGCGCGCGGTTGCTTATCAACGCCTGCGTCTGCCATTGACGGTTCTGCCGTCGCGCGCCACCGCGATCAAAATCGCGCGGGAGGTTAAGGCCTCGATGATCGTGATCGGCACCTACAACGTAATGTTGTCTCCCGTGGATCCAAAAGCGGCGGCGGCGAAGACCCCGCTGGCCAACATCATCGGTGAGGCGCACGTGGTTCGAGTCAACGAGGGTCGCATGACTGGCGATATTTTCGACGGCGCGTGGGCGCCGCGCGTTTACGATTTTGGCGGAGACCTCGCCGACTTACAGAAGATGCACGGTGAACTTGCGTACCAGATTTTGGTTCAGCGCGAGAAGGCCCTTTCTTTTTCACGAAACAACCTGGTGCAAGAGGGGACGCGGGTCCCGCCACAGGCGTTTGAGGCATACACCAAAGGATTACTGACCGACGAACACGATCCGACGCGCGCTATCTACTTCAGGAATGCCATGCGGCTTTACACCAAAGAAAAAGGCGGGGCCGTGTATCCGGAAGCGGCGTTCCAATTGGGACGCTTTTACCTCAACCAGAATCAGTGGAAAGAAGCAGCCGAGTATTTCACCATGCTGCAAAAGAGAGAGCCGCATTACGGCGAGGCGCAATTCTATGCCGGCTTGTCTTATTGGAAGGTCGGCGATTTGCCGCACGCGCTCGCTGCTTTGGTTCCGCTGGCTGATGAAAAGGCGATGCCGCTGGTCGGGGTCTATAACAACGCCGGCGCAGTTAGTGTCGAAGCTGCGCGCGTAGAAAAGAAGCCGGAAGAACGCACTCGGCTCCTGGTTCAAGGCGTAAAGCTGCTCTCGCGCGCGGTCGATTCTTCGCCGGATGACACGATGGTTTTGTTCAACTACGCGTATGGGCTGTTCCTTTCTGAAAAGTACGCCGAAGCGGCTGACAAGCTGCAAAAAGTGATCGCAGCGGATCCGAAAGATGGTCCGGCATTTTTCCTGCTGGCGAAAGCCCAGGAACGGGCCAGTCACGCCGAAGCCGCCGAGGCCGCCGACAACCAGGCGCGCCGCAATCTGCCGCAGGCCTATGCGAAATGGCAAACCGAATGGCAGAAGTCACAAACGGTCCCGGCGATTACTTTGCGCTCGCGTGACGTGCTCAATCAAATTGACATCTCGGACCTGGCGATCGTGCATGCGATCGAAGCAGCCAAAGCGAACAATGCGGAAGACGCGCTCAACAAGATTCGCGATCTCTATCAACAGGGACGCGATGACGAGGCTCTCACCGAAATCCGCAAGCTTCTGATAATTGAACCCACGAACGCTGAGGCGTTCCTGCTCAGCGGCCGAATCAATCAGCGGCGCGGCGACCAGGAAACCGCAATCGCTGCTTTGAAGACCGCGGTCTTTTGGGATCCTCCGCCCAAGATGATTGAAGCGCAGATTCTGCTGGGACGTATTTTCCTCGAGCGCGGCGATCTCGGCGAAGCCAGGAAGTATGCGACCACCGCAATGAGCATAGACCCCAATAATCAGGAAGCGATTGCTCTGAAAAGACAAGTAACCATGGGCGGACCATAAGCGCGAAGTGCAAAGAGCTAGGAGTCTGTCGGAATAACGCGCTCGATTTTCTGCTACAAGAAGGACGAACAGGATTATAGTGTGAGGCATGAGCAGAATCTACCTGAGCTACGATCCGGAGCAACGGTTACTGTTGCCGCCGGA
>Ga0209726_10003195_pt1 | contig 22801 bp, 27 predicted proteins | sample Subgrocontami54m_FD_187453 | JGI IMG/M metagenome (GOLD analysis project Ga0209726, IMG submission 187453) | Subsurface groundwater microbial communities from S. Glens Falls, New York, USA - GMW46 contaminated, 5.4 m (SPAdes) (version 3) | ecosystem: Environmental > Aquatic > Deep subsurface >... | reverse complement strand
TGTTTTGTCGTTCAGCGCAATGATGTCGTTGAGCGTGTCGGCGATCTTGCCGTCGATGCCGGTCCAGTCCAGCGGCATGCGCGCCGAAAAGTCCCCTTTTTGCACCGCCGTCAAGACGCTCAATAACAGTTTGAGGTCAAGTTCCCCCCGCGATGCTTGTCCTTTGGTTACAACTTTCATTTTTGGTCCTCTCTTGTGGGTCGCAACGATTCTGTCGCATTAAGTGCTGTGCATAGGAAGAGCTTGTTCATCACCTCGGCGGCCGCGTAGCCCAGCATGCGCTCGGCGCCGACGTTGAAGATCTGGATGACGCCCTTCGCGTCGGTGGCGATGATCGAGAAGTTGGCGCTGTTGAAAATCGCGCTCTGCAAGGCCCCGGTTTTAAGCAAGGCATCCTGGCGTCGGACCTCGGTGATGCCATCCGCCGTGCTAGCGGCGGGGCTGAGAATGGTGGAACCGCGGATTTCTTTAGGCACGGCCGACCTCTGTTAAAGCGCGAATTAGTCTGGCGGATCGCGCGGCCGAAGGTGCGAGCAGCACCTCACCTGCTTATACGCTCATCCTGCACAAACAAATGCATACTTTTGCTTGCAGGCGCCGCGGGGGTAAATTGAGTCCGTGGATGAATTTTGAGCAGCCACATTCCTTCATAGCGATCAAGCCTGCCGCTCTCCGTGCGTTATAGCACATAAGGTGGAGATTTTATGCAAAGCGTGAAGTAGTGCCAAGGATTACCCGTGACTGGCTGAGGGAAGTTCCTGGCGATTACGTACATCGCACAGCAAACGATCGAATTCGTTTTTGACCACCGACACTGATTGCGCTTGGAGAGCTCTACCCCCTGGTTTCTGAGTTCGTCGTTAGCCGCGTTCAGTTGGGCGGTTCGTTCCGCTACGCTGATTTCCAGATTGGCTTTTTCGTGCGCCAGTTCGGCGGTCCGCTCCTCCACCGTCTGTTCCAGCACCTTGTTGTAATCAAGTTTCCTGGTGGCTGTTCAGCCTGAGGCAGACTCACCCACCGCCTTCAAGCCTGCGAAGTGGATCACGGCATCGAAGCGATGGGTAGCGAAAAGCTCACGCAGAGCTGGGCGATCGCGAATGTCGATCTGCGCAAATCCTGGACGCCGGCCGGCGATGCGCTCGATGCGGTCGAGCACCGAGGCCTTGCTGTTGCAAAGGTTGTCGATGACGAAGACTTCGTGGCCAAGCGCCATCAGTTCGACGACGGTGTGCGAGCCGATGTAGCCTGTGCCGCCGGTGACGAGAAGCATGTTTTACTTATAGAGGGGCGTTTAAGAAATCGCATCACCGATGTTTTGCGCTTCCGGACAGGAGCTGGCGACTAGCGCCGAGCAAAAACAGTGTATTGGTCACTAAATAGCGCTTCCAAAGTCGGCGCGGCTCGGAGCACAGGCGATGCAGCCACTCCAGGCCACTGTGCTGCATCCAAAGGGGTGCACGCTTTATCGTGCCCGCATGATAATCGAACGCCGCGCCTACGCCGATCATCACTGCCCGAACGCGCCCGCCGTGTGCCGCCATCCATTTCTCCTGCTTCGGACAGCCAAGTCCGACAAACACAACACCGGCGCCGGACCGGTTGAGGGAATCGACAATTTCCTGGTCTTCAGCCTCGCTTAGTTCGCGAAACGGTGGCGAACATGTGCCCGCGATCCGCAGTCCCGGAAATGTCACCTTTAGCTTTTGCGACAGTAGCCTCAGCGTCGTGTCGGTGCTTCCGTATAAAAAAACGGATTCGCTTCCGCGTGCCACCCGGTCGCAGTACTTCCACATCAGGTCCGCGCCGCTGATTCGCTCCTGGCCGGTGTAGCCCAAGCGGCGCAGCATCCATGCCACCGGCATGCCGTCCGGCGTCGCCATGTCTGCCGCATTGAGCAAGCCCTGAAATTCGTGATCCTGCGTCGCAGTGACCACTGAGTGAACATTGCAGATGCACACGTAGCGGCTTTCACGTCGTGTTGCCCAATCGGATATGCGCGCAAGCGCCGTAGGCCATTCCACCGCATCGATGAAGGCGCCAAGGACACGAGCACCGCGCCTATCCACGGACTGCCGTCTCAATCCCATCGGCAAACCGGCGGACCATGTTTTGCAGGGTATAGCGTTTGCTGTCAGCGAGCGCTGCCTGCTTCATTTTCTGCAGGCGGCCAGGGTCTTGAATCACGTCCAACACAGCACGGCTGTAGGCCTCGGGCGTATCGCCACCATAAACACCGTTCTCGCCATCGCGCAGATATGCAACTTCGGGGGAGTGCCGGGCTGTCCGGGTGGTCACCATCACCAAACCACTACAAAACGCATCAACGATGTGCAGCCCCACCAAGCCCGGGTTCAGCATCACATCCCCCATGCGGAAATACAGCGCCTTCTCGCGCCCCTTGCGCACCCCCAGCAGATGCAGCCAAGGCCGGCTTAATGCCGCGTCGCGCATTTGCGGCATTGACGGGCCATCGCCAATTACCACCAGCGCGAAATCCAGCACCTTTTGGCGAATCAGGTCCGACGATTCAATCAACAACTCAAGGCGCTTGTCGGGATAAAGTGAACCGCAAAACACCCCAATGGGAGCGTTCATCGCGATGCCCAGACGCGCCCTTTCCGCAGCGATGTCGGCCTCGTGCCACGAAGCCAGGTCAGCCTTGAAGCTCGTCGTATCGATGGCGTTGTCGAGGCAAGTAATGCGCTCTGCGGGAAAGCCCGCCTTCCGCAAGATATCGACAGTCATTTCGGTGTAAGCGAACCACCAATCCACCCGCGCCAACAGAAAATCCTTCCACTTCTCGCGCAATCCAGTTGGCGCATTAGTCTGAAAATTCTTGCCATGCCCCCAATACGCCACTTTGCGAGGAGACCACATCTGGCTCAACAGCAACGGGTAGTTTGAAAGAATCCTGTTCTCCTGCATCACCACCACCAGGTCAGCATCCTTGAGTACTGCCGGGAACGGCTGCCAGACGATATCCCGTTCGCCTGCTTCCCAAAACAGGTTATTTACCTTGTGCGCCCATGGCAGCGTGCCTTCATCCTTCTTGGCCAATTCACGCGGTGATGCTTGGCCATGTACCAAGTGCAAATCAATGCCTCGCTCGGCGCAAACTTCGCGCAGTTGCTCAAAGAGATTCGTGCGGTAATGCAGCAGTCTGTGCTGAAGAATCGCGACCTTCTTCACTTGCTTGGTTCCTCTACTTTGAATGCCGGTTCGATCACGCAGTGGTCGTAACTGCGCTCGGACAAGCTGAAACGCCCGTCGCGAATTGCTGCTTCGTGAAGGGTGATAGCGGAAGCATCGGTGAATCGCTGCCCAATCACGCGGGCGGGGACTCCCGCTGCAATGGAATAAGGCGGAATATCCTTGGTTACGACACTGCCGGCTGCCACGACAGCACCCCGCCCCACGGTTACCCCGGTGAGCACGATTACCCCATAGCCCAGCCAAACGTCGCTCTCAATTACGGCTTTATCGTCGCTGTGACGATTCGGAAAAAGCCTGCTTCCTACCCATGGTGCGTAGCGAACGGGGTAACCAATTGCCGAAAAATCATGGTCGTAACGCCCGACAATTGCGACTCGATTTGCCAGCAAGCAGTAATCACCAATCTCGCAGTTGGCCTCGATATGAACTTGCTTGCCGATGTAAACGCCATTGCCTATGCGCAGCAGCTTTGGTGCCCAAAGGTGGGTGCCTTTGCCGATATGAAGATCAATACCGTGCATAAGAAACTTACTCTTGCCGAGCAGATGAATGCGGGTTTGTAATCGCCTTAGGCCAGCCAACAGCATTTCCGTAAGGATCATTGCTTTAAGCTCTCGCAAATCAGCGCCATCACCCGGTCGACTTGCTTCTCCCACGTCAGCGATTCCGCGCGCAACAGGGCGGCACGACACAACGTCCTATGCTGCACAGGGTCAGTGAAATATCGAATGGCGTAGTTCCAGCCACCGCCAGCCTCACTGCCAATAACAGGCGAACATGCAAAGACCGAGAGCAATATTTTCATGGCTCAACGCCGGAACGAAACGATTGTGGCCTGCTTGCCATCACAGCTCTTGGCATGGACGATAAACCGGGATTCGGCAGCCACGTATTGCACCTTCGGTGAGCAGAGATTCGTGCCAACCTGCCCCACTTCCTCCCATGGCTCGGAACTGGAAGTCCGCATGAAGACCCGCAAGCCAGTCGCAAATGCCCATTGCCTGCCCAAGAGGTCTGCCACAATTTCCGAGGCACCTGCGGGTGACGGTTCCGGATCGACCCATTTCCCGGCTTTTTTGTCGAATCGCAGCATTTGCCGCCCCCCCGTTAGCGGATGCAGAACCACAAGTGGCTCGCCATTGTGCAACGTGGTAGCAGACTTCGGGGCGTAGTAACGAGTATGCAGTGCGGTCGGGCCGATAGACTCCGCCTCTTCATAACGTATCGGCAGCGAGTAGGTCTGGCCATTGCTGCGATAGAAGTGCGCCCCATCAGGTGAGAAAGCGTAACTTGGGCGAGTGGTATCCATGCCAGCGCCGCCGCGCCGCCAGTTCCAGAACACATGCATGCCGTTCTCGCCGTCAAAGGCAAGCGTGATCAGGTAAACGGAATATCCATCCTCGAAGGCAAAGGGTTGATAGCTTGTTCCTCCCTTGCCACCCACCGGCCGGGCATCTGCGGTCGATACCGCCACCGCCCCACCTATCGGTCGCCATTGCTTGGTCATCACGTCATATTTTGCGATGGCGCCGGCGAAGGCCCGCTTATCCCAGCCTTGGGCGGGTTTCAGGGCAAACCGGTAGGTGAGGTAGATATCCCCCTGCCGGTCTGTGAAGAACATCGGATAAGTCACCTGGTTTCCGGGAATGGAGGCAGTACCGGCGTCCGGAAATGGTGTCTTGTTTTGAAACTTCACGGCCTGTCGCTCGACCTCGGTGATGGCCTGGCCGCGGAACTCGAAGCTCGATATGTCTAGTGGATGCGTGCTAACACTGTATTGCCACGGCATGTTGTGCATGTTGTAAGCCACATGCACAAACCCCTCCTTGTCCAGAGCAATGGAGGCCTGCGTATGCCAAGTATCACTGAGGGTGCGGGCCTCGATGACACTCGATTCCCATACCCAGCCCGCACCTGGTTTTCGCACCCCCTTGCGCACAACCGTGCGCAGATTGATGCCCGGCTGCCCCCCCGCACCGGCCGGTTCCACGTGAACCGTAAATAACTGACCATCCCGGTAAGCGAAAGTGGTGGCGAAGACATTTCTGTCCCCTTCGGCATCGACAAGCGTGGGCGGCAACATGACCTCAACAGCAATTGGGGCCGACCAAGCGGTGGAAGCACACAAGACCCCAATCAGCCAAGCCGCCCGATAGGTCAGGCCCATACCCCAGCCCCCTGCCGACCCAGTCTCCCAATTCCACCAGCGGCTTGGCCCTCGGAACCGCGCATCTGAGTCAGCCTATGCACAGCAATGATGGAAATGCACAGTACAATCCACCAGAAATGTGTAGTGCGCAGCAACGCTGACTCCGCGTAATTAATGCTCAGGGCCGCAAACAACAACGCAGCATGAAACGCTGCCACGTCGTGCATGCCTGCGCGGAAAAGTCCGATGATCTTAACGGTGTGTTGCACCAGTACGATCAGAAGCAAGCTGGCGCCAACGATGCCCAGTTCGTTCACCACGTCGATATAACCGCTGTGCGCCTGGGCAGGCGGACCCCAGGTGAGCCGCAGGATGACTGCCTGAGCAGGGCTGTCCCATTGCTGCGTCCAGAAGCCGCCATAGCCGATGCCGAACCATGGGTGCCGTTGGATTTCGGTCACCATAAGTTCCCACAGGTAGGTCCGGCCCGTAAGGGTCGGGCGCTTGCCTGTGAATTCGTAGAATAAGGCTTGCAGCTTTTCAAATGGGAATTCCCCAGTGACGACGGTATAGCCGTGCACGCCGAGTGCAGTAACGAGCACGGCTATAAAGATAGCCACTCTTCCTGCAATGCCGCCGCGCGCCACCAGGAGCCAAGCCATCGCCGCCGTCGCGATAATCGCAAAAGAAAGGACGCTGGTCGTGCTGCGGGACATAACCAAAGAAATCACGCAAACCGCAAGCACGATCCCTTTAATCAGCAGCCGTTGCCCACCTCGTAGCAGAAGCACTAGAAAGACGATGCTGGCCAGCAGCGAAAATTGTCCCCAAGTGTTCTTGTGGATCGTCATGGCACGCAGCGCATGGTCGGTGTCGAATGCCCACCCCGGAGCAGCGGCAACCATCAATACTCCCAGAACGATGAAGACGCCAGCGGGAATTATGAGCTGTGCTAACATGGCGTCCCCTTCCACCTTGTGACGGGCGATGGCTAAAGCAAGCAGGAGCACGCCAACTACTTGAACTGCCCGTTTCAAAGACAACTCGGGATTTGGCGACCAAGCCACCGTGATCAGCACATAAGCGATCAGCAAGGCCAAAGGCACGGGAATTTGACCTCTGGGGAAAGCAAGCCTGCCCTGGACATCACGCATGGCATGGAAGGCAGCGAACAGGAACAAGCCGCCCCAGGTGATTTGTCTGTACAAGCTCCCTTCCGCGTCGCCCCCGCCAAAGGGCAGCAGATTGAGCCCGAGAATGGCAAAAAACAGCCATTTATCAGGATGCTTGAGCAACCAGGGCGCGGCGCCGCCCAAACCAAAACCGAGAACTAACGCGGCAAGGAAATAAGGGCCCAGGCCGATAAGCCAATAAAGAACTTCAGTCATGGATTTCCCCATATCCGATCGGGCGTAGCGAGGTCAGCGCCGCAACCCTGCCGAAACCGTTCATGCTCTTTACCCAGCAGCGTGCACTAAGGTGGAAACCAAACGGAATCGCGAGTAGCCCAAGTACGGCAAACAATACGCCCCCAGTTGCGCCTGCAAAGGCTTCAGGAATCGATCGCCAATGAGGCCGCTGCATATTGATACCACGCCAATAGGTGAGGGACGCCCTGAACCGGCGCTCAAGAATGAATTTTAGGCTTTGCCTTTGCTGCGGCACGATCTCGCTCACCGTGGCGGTATCAGACCAAACCAATCGCCCGCCTTCAGACGCCATCCATTTGAAGAAATCGTAGTCTTCTCCGCCTGAATGGGCTAACTGGCTATCGAAGGGGGCTGGCTTTCGCCGTGTGGCCCATTCCGCCCTGACCAGCGCATTACCTGTTCTACCGTCGCCGCTGGTCAGCCGGGTGCCGTTAGCATAGCGCGGCCGTTCGAATAGCCGGCTTTTGATCATCCACTTCGACGTGCCTGGTGGATACTCCGCCAAGACCGGGCCAAAGACAGCATCAGCTTGGTGCCGGTTCATGGTTTCGAAAAGATTGAACAGCCAGCGAGGACTCGCCTGCTCATCATCGTCTATGAACGCAAGAAACTCTCCCCTGCCCAGAGCAACCGTGCGGTTGCGCGCATAAGAGATGCCCTGGATGTGTTCAATTGCGTAGGTGAGGGCCAGTCCGGGATATCTTTTTTGGGCTGCCTCGACCACGACACGGGCGGAGCCCGTCTTGTCGTTATCCACCACGACCACTTCATAGGTGAAATTGTCTTCGATAGCCTGGGAAGCGAGGCTGTCCAACAGTTTGGCCAGCAACATTGGGCGCTTGTAGGTGCAAACACAGACGCTCACCAAGGGAGGGGGGGCATTTGTCATTTCAAGCCCCTTGGCCACTTCGCCAGTGCTGAACGGCCTATGAGCAAAGCCTGAAGCAATTCAACCGCGCACAGAACGCCAATCACCCATGTGGCGCCGTGTGGAGAAAAAATAGTAAGCCCAGGAATGAGGAGCATAAGGGCCAGCCAGGAAAAATGGTGCAGTTCACGGTAGCCGCTGGGCGTGGTCATCAGGGTGGCCATCAGAACGCAGCGCGGCAGGTTCATGAAAAAGAACACCGCCCATGCCAAAGTCAGAGGCAGAAGACCGCTGTAGTTTTTGCCTAGCAGGCTTTCCAGCCAGGGATAGGCGAGCATGATAATGAGCATGTAGCCCGCAAGCGCCGTTATGCCGACAGTGATCGAGTTCAGGGACAAACGCCTGATAGCTGAAAAATCCCGCCTTGCGTGCATGGCGCTGATCTTAGGCCGCGCCAGATTCGACCACGCCGTAATAGTTAGCCCCACCGGCATGAGGAAAAGTCGTGCGGCACTAATGTCCGCAACCAGCGCGGCCCCCAGAACCGCGGCAACCACATAGGAATAGGAATTGAAGTTCAGCCAGGTGACAAGCACGGCAGGCAGTGCCCAGCGGCCACAGGCCCAGAATTCTTTCCATACACCGCGATCAATCTTCAGCCCCGTTTTCACCAAGGCCATGCGCGCAAGCGGTAGAACACCTGCCAAACCCATCGCTGCCAAGACATTACGCGCCGTCACTTCGTCACCCGCCATGAATAGCGCGATACAAGCCATCAGCAAAAAACCGTATATCAGATCGCCAAACAATGCGCGGGTAGCCATACCCTCGACGTACTGGGATGCCCTGATACCTTCACGCGCCAGCGCACCGACGGTGCCAAATCCAAAGGCAAGCGCCAACATGAGATCAAACATCTGGAGCGTTACGTACTGATAAATCAGGAGAACAACGACACCAAGTACACCTGAAATCAGCCCGAATCCGGCCTGTAATGCTGAAGAGGTTGCGCGCACCGTTGTCTTTTTCTCTAAGGCACTCGCTGGCAGGATGGTTGCCTGCGGTGAAAGGAATAGCGCGTTTTGCACCCCCTGTATGAGGAAAACCGGCGTCAGTAGCAAGATATAAAGACCATATTCCTCCTTGGGGGCTGCCCGGATGAATGCGAGCGACACCGCGAAGTTGAGCAAGCTTAGCCATGCCTGATCTATGAGCGCAGCAAACGCTGTGACCAATTTTTCATTTTTCAACACTTGTGCTCGCTTATCCTGAAAACAAGGCGGGATCAGGCGCCGAAGCGGCCCGCGATACGGGCGCGGTTTGTTTCGCTCATAGTGCCGACCACGACCCAATACGTAATCGGTTCGTTGCGGTTGCCCTGAGTTGCGATAAGTCGCTGCACTAGCAACTCACCGTAATTTGTGAGCAATATCCCGGCCACGATGTTGAGCACTTCGTCTGTGGTCTCCATGCGTTGATCGTGACGCTTAAATGGGATAAGTCATTTGATCGCCTCGACGAATAGCGAGTCGGGGCGATTATCGAGCTTCCCGACATCCGGGCACGCGCCCTTTTGATAATCCTCGCGAACTACCTGGGGAAAGCCGACCGACCTCAGAAGCGTTTGAAGACTCTCGAAGCTGTACATGAAATGGTGCATGTTCTTCTCTAAGCGTTCATTGGCCTCGAAAAACTTGACTGCCCAATCCATGGCGCGCTTCGGCTCATAATCACGTATATGTGCATCCAGATCGGGTACCGAGATTCGAAGCACCCCACCTTGTTGCAAACAGCGGTAACTCTCCGCCAAGCAAAGCTGCGCACCACGAAAAGGCAGGTGTTCGAGTACATGGGAGGAGTAAATCGCCTCGAACATTCCGTTCGAGAAGCGCCAGCGCCTGGTGACATTGAGGTAGTGGATTTTCTCGAATATCCCCTGGCCATGCTCCGCGTAGCGCTCTTTAGTCATCTTGCCTAATTTATACAACAACCAGGCCAAGCCAGGTACGCGAGCCACGAACAGATGAGGGGTAACGTCCGTATTGAACCAGCCATCCAGAGGGCAATTAAAGCAGCCAAAGTGCAGACGCGTCATGTTGATCACTCGTAATAATCGTAGGCGGCGAAGCCGTGTTTTTCACGAACTCATCCCTCTCGGCGCTCTTCACGTCTTCGCGGAGCGGCGCTTGATGCCATGAACCTCGTAGCTCTTCTCAAGCAGGAATTTGGCAAGATAGGAACCGTCCTGACCGGTAATGCCGGTGATGACTGCGATTCTTCGCATGGTAGTCAAGGTTTGCTCATCCAGATCAGGCGCCGAAGCGGCCCGCGATACGGGCGCGGTTTGTTTCGCTCATCGCGCCAAGCATGGAAATTATAAATTCCTCTTGCTGCTGGTAGGCGCTCTGGCGGTCACGGTCGATCGACGAAACACGCACGAGAAAACCGTCGGGCACCTTGCCTGTGAGGCCATAGCTGAGCTGCGCAAACTTTTGCTTCATACCGGACAATATGGCCTTGTCGCCGACCACGACCCAATACGTAATCGGTTCGTTGCGATTGCCCTGAGTTGCGATGAGCCGCTTGACCGGCAACTCACCGTATTTCGTGAGCAATATCCCGGCCACGATGTTGAACACTTCGAATCCTTGCGCCGCGTAGCAAACTTCCGGTTTGTGCACTTGCATGCTGTCGCTTTGGTCGCCACCATAAGCGATCGACACCATGATGCGCCGGCCGGCAGGATCCACGTAGGTTCGGGAAAGGGTCTGGTTGTAGATCTTGTTGAGCAGCGCCTTCACCTCCGGACTCGGCTCGATCGGTACAATGGAAGTATCGATCTTCCATTCGTCGATCTGCCGCGGAATCATTGCGTCCAAGTCCGCCTTTTCTCGAGCGTCGGCGATTTTTTGCGTCGGAGTTATAGCCCATGCCAACCCCGCGCCAGCGAACATCAGCAACCCGCAGATGATCATGCGCTGATTGATAGATTTCATGCCTTGTGTCCCCTGCCGAAAAAGGCCCCGGCTACCCGCAGCAGCGAATCGAAGGCGAACAAGCCCAGCAGCGCAATGATGAACAGCAACATGCCGGCAAAGTTGTGCACGAATCCTTGGCCCGTCGCATCGCCAAAGTGGTAGGTAACCAGCACCAGGATCACCACGCGCACGATGTTGGCGCAGAAGGCGATGGGCAAGATGCTAACGAGAATCAGGCCGTTGTGCAGCCAGCTCTTATAGCGCATCAGGTAGAGATACAGCAGCCCGAGCGCGGAAAGGCTGAACATCGAGTTCAGTCCCGAGCAGGCGTCCGCCACGAGAAGTTGATATTGGCCAATGGTCAGCACCACGCCGTTGCGGGCGATCGGATAACTGGCGGTGTAAAGAAGCTGCTCGGCGATCGCGGAGACATTGTTTTTTAGTGACGCCGTCAGCGCGTCAACGAAAAAACCCGGCAGCGGCACCAGGAAGGCGATGAACAGCAGCGCAAACCACAAGGCGCGCAATGCCGGCCAGCCGCGTGTGGCGAGCAGCACGCCCGCGAGAATGGGCGCCAGCGCGCCGACCTCGAACAGGATGATGTCCTGGGAGCGGCCCACGGCATAGATCAGCAGGCCGAAAACCAGTAGCGCGAAGCCCGGCACCGGCGCGGTGCGCGCGGGCGAGGCAAACAGCGCCTGGCGCCGGTCCCAGATCAGCCAGGCGATGACCGCCAGAATGATGGGGCCGTGCGCGAATTCGTCTTGTTGCCAGAGTGTGGTGGCAAGTTCGTAAAAGGTCGGGACGTAGAGCACCAGCAGTCCGGCGACGCCGGGCAGCCATTCGGCCCAAGCGGCGGTGACTTGGGGTAGCCTGGTGTCGAGCGTGGAGGACATATCAGAGCGGTGAGCGGTGAGCGGTAAGCCGATAGCGATCGTCAACTTGTCATCCGTTCAATTCTCGGCAGTTCAGAACTCGTTGAGCACGGTGCCGACGACGGTGGCTTTGGCATCGACCAGGCTGTCGGCGACGCCGCGCACTTGCGAGATGCGGGTAGCGTTCTTGCGCGCGACGATCAGCGCCGCGCCGGCGCGCACGGCGATGGTTTGCGTCTCGGCGGATTCGGCTGCCGCCGGCGTATCGAAGATGATGACGTCGAACTGCGCGACCAGATCGTGCAGCAGTTGCGGGAACGGCGGCCGCGCCAGCAGCTCCGCCGGGTTGGGCGGCACGGCGCCGGCCGGCAGCACCGAAAGGTCGACCAGTGCGTTGACACGCTGGATCACCTCCGGCCCGCCGCGGCCGGAGAGCACCGCCGACAGGCCGGCGCGGTTGTCGAGACTGAACAGTTTGTGCTGGCAGGGGTTGCGCATGTCGGCGTCGATCAGCAGCGTGTGCTCGCCGAGTTGCGAGAACACCAACGCCAGGTTGGCGGCGATGAAGCTGCGGCCCTCATTGCGCTCGGCGCTAACGACGGCCAGCGCCTTGTGCGCGGAGTCGCTGTCGAACCAGCGCAGCATGAGCTGGCTGCGCACGGCGCGCAGCGCTTCGACCTGCGGACTGAAGGGGGCGTAGGCGGCGACCAGATCCTCGCTGACCGCGCTCTCGCCGCGCAGCAGGTAGGGGTAGTCAAACTGGCGCGAGAGCGCGAACTCGATGTCGGCCTGGGTGAGCAGGCCGAGTGGAATCGCCGCGTCGCCGAAGCGCAGGCCTTTCTCACGCTGCAAGCGCAGGATGCGCTCGGCGTCCTCGGGCTTGAGCCGGCCGGCATCGATCAGAATCGCGCCGATCGCGCGCTCGCCGCGCTTGGGTGCAGCGCTGCCAGCGAGGGCGGGATTGACGTTGCTATCTGCCATGGCTGCTCTCCTCTAGTCCTAATGCGCCGCCAAGGCGGGCTTGCGGCGCCAGAAGACGAGCCTGGCGAGCCGCCTGGCGCGCTTCGCAGCAGCGCTGGTTTTCGGGATCACGCCGAGCAGCGACAACTGCAGCATCTCGGCGAGGTCACCGGCCGAGCGGATGCGCTGATCGAGCATCTCGAGCATGAAGGCCGCGCCGACGCCGAGCAGCGTGCCGAGGAAAATCGAGACCAAGGTGTTGAGCAGCAGTTTCGGGAATGAAGGCTCGATCGGCTCCGATGCCGCGGTGAGCACCGCAACGTTGGTTTGCGTGGACTGGCTTTCGAGGCTGGTCTGGTTAAAGCGCTGCGAGACGGCTTCGAAGGCTTTCTGCGCCGCTTCCACGTCGCGCATGAGCACGGCAAGTTCGTCGCGCTGACTCTTGATCTCGAGCAGTTTTTTCTTTTGCGCCTCGATCGCGGCGCGGAGGTCGGATTCCTTTTCCTTGCCGACGGCGCGGGAGGTGGAAAAGCCGCTGGTGATGTGCAGCGTCTCCACTTCGAGTTTCTTTTTCAACTCGGCAAGCTCCGATTCCATGCGTTGGTACTGCGGGTGGTTTTTGCCGAGGTTGCCGGCGGCATCCTGCAACTTGCCTTCCAGGCGGGAGATGTCGACTTTGAGGTTCATGATCAGCGGATTCTGCACCACTTCCGGCAGCGTGGCCGAAGCGCTGCCCGACTTCTGTTTGCTCTGGGCATCCGACGTTTGTGCCTGCACGATAGTGAGCTGGGTGGAAAGCTCGTTCAACTTGGCGGTTTCGTTGTCGAGCCGCTCGTCGCTGGCGACGATGCCTTTCTGCTGCTGGTATTCGGACAACCGGTTCTGGGCTTTTTCGAGGTGGTCGCGCAGCATCTTGCCCTGTTCCTCGAACCAGCGCGCATATTGCTTTGCCGGCTCGACCTTCAATTCGATGGTGGTATCGATATAGGCCTGCGCGAAGGCATTGGCGATGGCCGCGGCGAAGCCCGGATCGACCGCCGTGTAGCTGATGTTGATGACGTTACTCTCGCGCGAGGGCTTGACGTCGAGCTTTTTCTGCAGCAGTCTGGCGAGCCATACCTCGATTTTGCCTTTGCCATCGGTGTCCTCCAGCCATTGCTCCTTGACCTGCGGGCTCTGGTCGAGCTTGGTCATCTTGACGACTTTTTGCGCGACGCGGTCGCTGTTGATGACGTCCACCTGCGTGGCCATGTAGCCGGGCATCGCAATGGCGGGAAGAAACATGCCGACGATCGGGTCGGGGGATTTCACGTCGACCACCACGGCGGACGTGGCGGTGTATTGTTTGGGAAGAACCAAGCTGACTACGAGCGTGACCGCCACCGTGCCGAGCAGCGTGAAGAGCACGAGCTTGTAGCGCGCGCGCAGGATGAGAAGAAACTGCTGCAGGTTCATGGCGCCGTCCTCAAAAAATGCTTTCGTTCACGTAAATCACGTCGTCCGCCTGCACCGGGTCGTCCAGGGCGGGGCTCAGGGTTTCGACTTTGCCGTCGGCGCCGCGGCGATACAGGCGCAGGCGCCGCTCGGTGCCGCGGACGGTCGGGCCGCCGCCCTGGGCGAGGGCCTGCCGGACGGTCATGCCGCGCTCGACGCGGTAGGAGCTGGCGCGTTGCGCTTCGCCGTAGATATAGAACAACGGCATGCGGTGCACGTAGATCACGTCGCCGCCGGACACCACGAGATCGTCCTGCAGCTTGTGGTTGAGGAGCATGCCGGCGACGTCGATTTCCCTGCGGAACGGCTGGCCCTCGCGCACGCCGGTGAGGATCGCGACATCGGCGCCGGTGGCGGCGATGCCGCCGGCAATCGCGAGCATCTCGGAGACACGGATGTTGAAGGTCTCCAGCGGGAAGCGGCCGGGGCGGTTGACCTGGCCGAGCACGGAAACCTGGTTGCCGCGATTCTGCAGCAGCACGATGTTGACCTGCGGGGACTGGATGAAGGCGCCGTCCTTTAATGCTTTCGCGATGATCTGCTCGGCGGCGCCGATGGTCAGCCCGCCGATCTTGATGGTTCCGAGCAGCGGAAAGGTGATGGTGCCATTTTCGGTCACCCGCGTCTCCAGCATGAGATCGGCGTTCTGGAACACGACGATGCGGATGGTGTCGCCCGCGCCGAGCTGATATTCGAGCTGCTTGTCCGCCGCCTGCGCGCACAGGGCAAACGCCGCGGCAAGGACGAACAGCAGGAGACTAAGGCAGCAGGGTAGCGCAGGCGCCCCGCCTGCTTCGTTAACGCATGCAGGCGAGGCGCCTGCGCTACTGGTGGCCGCTCTTGCTTCTGGGAGTCGCTGCGAACTCATGGGAATTGTCCTGGTCATCGGGGAACGGGCGATCATCTCAGCCCGCGCACGCCTTTTTCGATGTTCGGCGCCAGCGGTTGCGCCGTGTTGGAATCTTCGGCTTGCGCGGCAGGCCCGGTCTTCGCTTCGGGCTTGGTTGGTTCGGCTTTGGCTTTAGGCTTGAGAGGCTCGGCCTGCGCGGCGGGTTTGGGTCCGGCCGAGGGGGGCGAACCGGCAAACTCGCCGACGTATTGGATCTTCGCCTTATCCTTCACCTGCGTCATTTCCTTGGCGATCGCTTCGCTCGAGCGCTGGTTGAACAGGAATTGCTGGATGCGCGCGGTCGCGGTGGCCTCGTCCACCGGCGCCAGTTGCGTGGAAACCACGCGAAACACATACAGCCGGCCGCCGCCCTCGATCTGCCGGATTTCGCCATCCTTCATTGCCGCCAGCCTGGGCAGCAATTCGAGCGGGATCTGCTCTGCTGTCCGCACGCCGCGGTTTTCGGCGAACTGGACGCCCTGGGATTTCAGCCAGGCCGCGATCTCCTGCAGGGAGCGCGCTTTCGCCACCTGCTCGCGCAGCGCGGCGGCAATACCCTCTTTCGGCGCGACGACGATCTCCTCGAGATTGAACACGCGCCGCCGCGCAAACAGCTCGGGGTGCGCCGCGTAATATTTCTTGGCCTCTTCGGGCGTGGGCTTGGGCTGGGCCGCGGCGATTTGCTCGAGGTATGCGCGCGCAAGGATTTCGGTCTTGGCGGCCTCGAGCACCTGCAGTACGTTCGGCGAGCGGTCGAGCTTTTTCTCGATGGCCTGCTGCCGGGCGAGCTGCTGGTCGATCAGCTTGTCGAGGATCTCGCGCTTGGCCCGTTCCGCCACTTCGGGCGTAACGTTCGGGGCCCTGACGAGAACGTTGTTGATCTGATGCACGGTGATCTCGTCGGAATTCACCTCGGCGGCGACCTGGGTCGCGGCCTTTTTGTCGTCGCTCTTCCCGCACCCGGCGGCGATTGCGAGAGCAAATATCAGCGGAACGAGACAAAGGCGATGGCAGGGTCGCATTTAATTCACAGCTTTCGAAACAATCCACAATGCAAAAAAACCCCGCCACTCAAGCGGGGTCCTTGAAATTCCTGCTGCGCCAGATCGGGCCGCGGCGGCGTCCTGCGACTGCTTGCGGCGGCGCACTACGAAACCCATCAGGCCAAGCCCCGCCAGCAACATGGCGTAGGTCTCGGCTTCCGGAACCGGAGCCGGGGATATGCTGAAGGTTCCCCGGTAAAATCCGCCGTCTTCCCCGGCGATCAGTCCACTCACTCGCAGTTCGAAGCTGTCGCCAGAAGCTATGGGCAGGGGCGCAATGAGATTGAACGATCCGGTGAAGGGTCCGATGGAAAAAGGCATACCCGACGCCGTATACACGATAGTCGCAGTGGTTACATCATACAGTTGTGTCGCAAACGAACCAGGGTCAAGACTAAAACTCCTGAAATCCACGGTGATGTTGATGGCGTTGAAGAGCGAGGGCGGAGATGCAGGCGACAGAGTGAACCTGTAAACGTCCAGAAACGACTCGTCAAAATCTCCGAGCAAGTTGTCGCCTATGCCATTTGAGTAGGGCGAACCGACCGTCCCGAGATTCGTCGTGGTGCCGAGAGCAAACGCGCTCTGGCCCGGCAACGCAACTGCCGCCATCAAAGCAACTGACACAAGCGCGGTTGATACAAATTTCCGGATGCTTCTTCCCGGCTGGACTTTCATGAAATTCACCTTGCTTCGTTTGATCGCTACCGCCAAAATAAATAACGCCTCTGGGTGTTGGTTCTCGGATGTTTTCCACATGCTGTCAATGGGGATATTCGGACTATCGATTCTTCAGGCGCCATGCTTGCCCCCGCACCTAAATAGCATTCAAATAGGCCGTTACCAAAACACCTATGACACGTTTTACGATATTGATATTCATGCGCACTCCTGAAAAATAAATCAAGCCTCGAATTACCATTGAATTGAATCTCTCCGGGTCCAATTCCCCGCCCCTTGGGGCGCAAACTTTTGCGGTTGTCCTTGGTTTTGATACCCCGCGGCTTGCCGCGGGGTTGTTCATTTTCATGTTCCTTTTTGATCCTGAGCGTCATCAATTGAGGGACTGTAGTCCCCCGCTGCAAGCTGCTCTGTACGGTGGCACACATAACGAATAATTATTCCAGGCTCATATAACACTATTGTCCGGTTAACCGATGATCCAAGTTCTATAACCCACTGATTGTTTGAAGCAGTGAGTCATTTTTCGGATGCCTTCGATTTGAACGCTGATGTTCGCGAATCGGTCGCCTTCTCGGGCCCAGGGGACGCGCATGCACGTCGGCAAGTTGGTGTTCGCCCAGTTGATGGATCACCTTCCGGGGAAGACCTTTGGCCGTATCGTCGAGGGTTACGGCGGAGATCGTCGAGTCCGCGATTTCAGTTGTGCGAATCAGTTTCGCTGCATGGCCTTCGCGCAGTTGACCTATCGCGAAAGCTTGCGCGACATTGCAACTTGCCTTCGTGCGCAGTCCGCCAAGCTCTACCATCTGGGCGTTCGAGGAACAATGGCGCGCAGCAGGCTGGCCGACGCGAACGAAGCGCGCGACTGGCGCATCTACGCGGACTTTGCACAGCATTTGATCAGGATTGCGCGCCGGCTCTATGTGGACGAACCCTTCGGCGTGGACCTCGAGGAAACCGTCTACGCGCTCGATGCTGCCCAGATTTGCCCCGATCAGGCAAGCGCCGGCGCGCTCAGTGCCGAACGCTCCCGGCACTGAGCCCTGGCGCAGGAACAGCACCGGACCAAGCGCAACGATGCGCAGCTAGCCGTCATCATGATCGATATCGACCACTTCAAGCAGTTCAACGACAACTTCGGTCACGACGGCGGCGATGCCATTTTGCGTGCATTCGGGGCATTCTTCGAAAAACATGTGCGGGGGGGCGATATTGCTTGTCGCTACGGAGGTGAGGAATTCATTCTGATCTTGTCGCCCTCGACCGTGGAGGGAGCGCAGCTGCGCGCGGAGAAAATTCGCGAGGACGCCGGGCTTCTGAGCGTAAGTCATGCCAACCGGGACCTGGGCGCCATTACCCTGTCGTTGGGGGTGGCCATTTTCCCCGACCATGCGTCCGAGGCGGCGGCGATGGTCAAGGCGGCCGACGTCGCGCTTTACCAGGCCAAACGCGGCGGGCGGAATCGAGTTGTCTTGTTCGCGGAAAAAGCCGGGCAAATTACGTTGCAGCGTTCGTAGCACCGAGGATCAGAATCGCATGTCCTTGATGATCCGGTAACACTTGCAAGCAGCTGCCTCGAGACCCTTCCGATCAAGAATTCTGATATTGCCACGGCTATAGCTGATTAATTTCCGTTTCTGCAGAGCGCCGGCCGCCATGGTGAGACCGACTCGTCGCACGCCCAGCAGGTGCGGGCGGGCTTTGCCGGAAATCCCTGCGGAAGGGCGCTGATTTCATCGGCATGACCGTACTTCTTGCGGGCCAGGGCGGCAAGCAGTCTGTTTGCAACAGGGCTCGATTCGCAACCGCCATTGGATTCTCCTAGCTAATTCGCGGTCTGGTGAATCCATGACCGGCAACCGGAGATGCAAGATTACCTATCCGATGTCGCGAGCCGATCGTTGCATTGGCGATGCAATCACGTCAGGCGCCTCGAATGTAGCGGCGACCCGCGACATGACGGGAAGGTACAGCAAGATTTTTCTGCTGTATGTACGCAGACACACACAGCGCCCGGATTGCGAAGTTAAACTTAAAGCAAGACTTTCCCCGTTTCAGGACAGGCCGCGCCCGCATGCTGGAAACGTAGCGCACGGCAACCGCACTGGGTGGCCGCGCAAGCCGTCAAGCGACGGGAAATAACCTTTTTCTAAAGGCAAACAACCCCGCCAGCCCGAAGCCGAAAAGCAGAGGTCTTAAAAACAAAAACCCCGCCGCAGCGGGGTTTTTGTGGTTACAGAGTCCGATCAAGCAGCGGTATTCGCACCTCTGCGACGGCGCACCGTGAAGCCCATCAGGCCCAAGCCAGCCAGCAGCATCGCGTAGGCCTCCGGCTCGGGGACGGGCAAGAGCGTGGAGGTCAGGACATGAATACCGCCGGAAGATCCGGTGGCGGTCCCCGAAACCTCGTAGTAGTAATCGGAGAACCCGCCCGCCAAGCCAGTTACAGTATGGGGAGTGCTGCCGGTCGTGCCGTCGAACGAGTAAGAAAGTTTCAAGGTATCCGGAATAAGATCGCCGTACGTCCCTTCCCGGAGACTCACCATGCCGCCGGTGATATTGAGGACCGAAAGCAAATTATTGGAAACCGCCACGCTGGAGAGTTCGCCGGCGGTGCCCGGCATGGTAAATTTAAAAAAGTCGTCGAAAGCGCCTGGTGGCACGAACATTACCCCCACTTCCACAAAGTCGTGAACGCCCCAATCGGTGACGGCCGCCTGCGCCGCCGGCGCCGAGAGAGCTGCCGCCAGCGCGACCGCTTGCGCAACGTGCTTCAGGTCGAACTTGAATTTCATGGCTGTAACTCCTTTTCAGTCAAAAACCCCGCGGCAAGCCGCGGGGTTTTTCATTTAGGCAGCATTCTGTTTTCTACGGCGTGCCACGAAGCCCATCAGGCCCAAGCCAGCCAGCATCATTGCATAGGTCTCGGGTTCCGGCACGGGGACGAACGGAAGGAAAGCGGGAGTGCCCCCAAGTTCTGAAACCGTAAGACCGCCGCCGCAGCCGATGCCGATGGTGTTCATAGCCATGGTCACTGCAGCAGTATTCGCCAAGGCTCCACCGCAACCATTTGTTGCGCCGTTGTTCAGGGTGATGCTCGCGAGCGCAAGAATGTTTCCTGCGAACGAAGTGGTTGTGTCAAGGGTCGCGGAACTGCCGACATCCCAAAACACGCCGGCACCTGAACCTGTATTGATCACGTTAACTACCGAGCCAGGCGAGGTGATCAGCGTGCTCGGCATCTGGAAAACCCAGGCCGCGTTGGCGTTGTTCTGACCGTCGAGAGTGAGTGTTCCCGTCAAATTACTAGTCCCCGCGGGAACCGTATAGACGCCCGGCGTGAGCGTGAGTCCACTCAGGTCAAAATTTGCTAGGGTGGTACCGGACCCCATGAGTCCCAGACTAGTCCTCGCACTGGCGAGTTGACTCTGAGCCAAGCTCGCGAACGCATCAGTTGCGTGTGTAACCCCTGTAAGGGTGATGGACTCCGCACCAGTGATCGCACTACCTGGGCTGATACCCAGATTTCCGGTGAGGGTGGTCGCGCCGGTATTGGTCACCGCCGAGGCACCCAGGACCGCGAAGCTCGCCAATTCCGAACCCAGAACTGGCATAGCCAATCCTTGGGCGGGGCCGTAAGCAAGTGCGACGAACAACGGTATTGCCAATTTCTTAACGTTCATTTTCATGCTCCTTTTTGGGATGAACAACGGTACTGCCAATTTGATAGCGTTCATTTTCACGCTCCTTTTTGGTCCTGAACGTCATCAATTGGCGGACTATAGTCCCCCGCCGCAAGCTGCTCTGTCCGGTGGCCCACATAACGAATAATATATTTCAGGCTCAACACTACTGCCCGGTTACCAGCGCTTTATGCACTCGCTGCGCCAGCTTCGCCTGCGCGAATTCGTCGAAGGCCCGCGAGAAGGTCGATGGGGCAGGCATCCGCTTCCACATCGGAAAGCCGCATATCCGCCGCAGCGCCCGGTCCACCTTTAGCCGTTCGATCAGCGCCTCTGTCGTCGTCAAGCCCAGTACCGCTTTGGCTACAAACACGCTCCGCGATCAGAACATCAACGAAACGCTCAGGCTGCCGATAGTGTCGCCGAATTCGAACCCGGGGTTGGTGGAAGAACGCGAATCGCGCTCCAGGCTGGCGCTGAAGAATACGTAGCGCATAGGAGACCAATCCACCGCCACCTGCGCGCTGCGCAGGGTGTCGCTGCGCACAGGGCGGAGATCCGCGATCACCGGGCCGCGGTAATCGATCTGCATGCGATCGAAGCGTACGCGCACCGCGATCTTGGCGTCCACCTGCCACGTCGGCGCGAAAGACAGGGTGTCGGTCACTTTATAGCTCGAGTCCGCAGTAACGGAGCCCAGATCCCACCAGGAACCGATGTCCCGCTTGGCGGAGAAAGCGAGCCGCAGCTTGCCAGTGGGCGTCCAGGTGTAGTCGAGCTGGCCGGCCGTGCCGGAAAAATCGCGCTGGGCGAAATGCTCGTGACGGCGCTCGAGTGAGGTCAGACGGCCGTTCACCATGGACTTCCCGCTCAGGTTCCAGGCCGCCTTTATTTCGGTCTCTTCCTGGCGGAATCGGTTGTCAAAGAAGAAGACAGGGTTGACCACGCGGTTGAGGAAATCGCCCTGGCTCGATCGCCGGGTGACGGCAAGCGAGCTGCCGGACCCGGCCACGTATTTGACTCCTGCTTCGCCGCTGGTTGTACGGGAGTCTCCTTCGGCCAGGAATTGCACACTGTTTTTTAATTCGGAATGCGCGGCGCCCGCGAGCAGGTGCCAGCCGCCGAATACCCATCCGTCGAGATTGAATCCGCGGCTGTCGGTGGTGCGCACGTTGCGCTCGAAGCCCTGGAAATCGGCGAAGGGAACGAGCGCCTGCTTGCGTTCGGCGCTGAGCGTGCCGCTCACGCGCGGGGTCAGGTGCCAGAGCCATGCGCCCCGATATTCGAACGCATCGAAATCGAGAAAAGAAAAAGTGTTGTAGCGCGTGTAAATGCCGGTGGCGTCCAACTGGAAACGTTGCTGCGCGTAAGGCTTGTCGATGCGCACACCGGCATAGGCAACGCTGATGCGGTCGGACTTGGTGGAAAAGCCCGTGAGCGGAGGAGAATTGTCCGGGCGCCGGAACACGTTGGCATCGTGGGTCAGGGAAGTGCCGAGCACCAGGTTGATCGCGTCGTACTCGTCACCGAGGGCGGGCGGCGCCAGGAACGCGGCCGCCAGCGCGCACGCCGCTGCCGTAACGAGGCTGCGTCGGGCCAGGCGTCCCGGGAATCGCATCATCACCAGAACCGCCAGTTGCCGGTCGCCATAATCCACAACGCGAGTGCCGCGTTCGTGGTGGCATGGCTGATGATCGGCAGCCATAAATTGCCGGTGCGCACGTAGACGAGGTTGTAGACCAGCCCGGCAAGCAGGCCCGCAAACCATAAGTTGTGTTCCGACGCAAAGAGCAGCGCGCAGATGAGAATTGCGCGAATACTGACCTTGCCGGGGTCCTGCGCCAGGAAATCGTGCCGATCGATCCAGCGCAGCAGGAAAGACCGCCAGAACAGTTCTTCCATAACCGGCACGACCAGCGCGAGGCCGATCACCCGAAAGACAACAAACCGCCAATCGAGACCGGAACCATCGGACAGGGTGGGATCAAACGCGCGCGCCTGGCCGACCGTGGCCCAATCGTAATCGAGATTGACCCACAGAAAAAATACCGCGACCCCTGCCGCCAACGCGATTAATAATCGTCGGCTCGTAATGCCGGAAAAACTTTGAATCTCGGTGTAGCGACTCCAGAAAACAAACAATACCAGGGCCACGACAATGGTTCGGGCCGCATAGAGCCAACGCGTATCCAGTCCCGACGCGTGCATCCAGTCGCCGGCCAGGGTCTGCAGCACGATGAACGCGATAAACAGCGCGAACGGAATGACTCTGGCAGCCGCTGGAGTTACAAGTCCCGCTGATATCGATGAATTGTCCATTAGGTTTCCGTCGGCCGCGCAATGAGTATTTTTCCTGCGATGCGCTCCAGAATGACGTGATCCGGATGGACTTCCGCAAGCCGGACGCCGGGAGCAACGTCCGTACCCTCGTGCACCGCCAAACTCCGCTTCGCATCGAGTTGCACCACCGCGTAGCCGCGCCGGCCACCTGAGGCGGCCACGACGCCTAGCAGCCTGATCGCGATTCCCGTCGGC
>Ga0209726_10003183_pt1 | contig 22841 bp, 18 predicted proteins | sample Subgrocontami54m_FD_187453 | JGI IMG/M metagenome (GOLD analysis project Ga0209726, IMG submission 187453) | Subsurface groundwater microbial communities from S. Glens Falls, New York, USA - GMW46 contaminated, 5.4 m (SPAdes) (version 3) | ecosystem: Environmental > Aquatic > Deep subsurface >... | reverse complement strand
CCGGGGATGTATATCGGCGACACCGACGACGGCTCCGGTCTGCACCATATGGTCTACGAGGTGGTCGACAACGCCATCGACGAGGCACTGGCGGGCTTCGCCACCGAGGTCGTCGTCACGCTCAACCCCGACGGTTCCTGCACCGTGTTCGATAACGGCCGCGGCATCCCGACCGGCATCCACGCTGAGGAGGGCATCTCGGCGGCCGAGGTGGTGATGACGCAGCTGCATGCCGGCGGCAAGTTCGGCGATGGCGAGGACGAGAACCCCTACAAGGTCTCCGGCGGCCTGCATGGCGTCGGCGTGTCGGTGGTCAACGCGCTCTCCACCGTGCTCGAGCTCAAGGTCTGGCGTGACGGCAAGGAGCACTTCGTGCGCTTCCGCAACGGCGTGACCGAGGCGCCGCTGAAGGTGATCGCCAACTCTGGGGCAAAGCGCGGCACCGAGGTGACTTTCTGGCCGAGCCCGGAGACGTTTCACAACGTCGTCGAGTTCGACTACGCCACGCTGGAGCATCGCCTGCGCGAGCTCGCCTTCCTCAACTCGGGCGTGCACGTGGTGCTGAAGGATGAGCGCCACGCGGACAAGAAGACCGAGGTGATGCGCTACGAGGGCGGGCTCGTCGAGTTCGTGCGCTACATCGACCGCTCCAAGGCGGCGCTGCTCGATGCGCCGATCATGCTGCGCGCCGAGAAGGACGGCATCGGCATCGAGGTGGCGCTGTGGTGGAACGACGCCTACCACGAGCAGATGCTCATCTTCACCAACAACATCCCGCAGCGCGACGGCGGCACGCACCTGGCGGGATTCCGCGCGGCGCTGACCCGCGTCATCAACAAGCACGCGGACGAGAGCGGCGCTGCCAAGAAGGAAAAGGTGGCGCTGACCGGCGAGGACGCGCGCGAGGGCCTCACCGCGGTGCTGTCGGTGAAGGTGGCGGACCCCAAGTTCTCGAGCCAGACCAAGGACAAGCTCGTCTCCTCGGAGGTCAAGCCGGTGGTCGAGAGCGTGGTCGGCGACCAGCTCTCCGCCTGGTTCGAGGAGCACCCCAAGGAGGGCAAGATCATCCTCACCAAGGTGGTGGAGGCGGCCGCCGCGCGCGAGGCCGCCCGCAAGGCGCGCGAGCTCACGCGGCGCAAGGGCGCACTCGATATCAACTCGCTGCCGGGCAAGCTCGCCGAGTGCCAGGACCGCGACCCCGCCAACACCGAGATGTTCATCGTCGAGGGCGACAGCGCCGGTGGCTCGGCCAAGCAGGGCAGGAACCGCGAGTTCCAGGCGGTGCTGCCTCTGCGCGGCAAGATCCTCAACGTGGAGCGCGCCCGCTTCGACAAGATGCTCTCCAGCCAGGAGATCGGCACGCTCATCACGGCGCTCGGCACCGGCATCGGCCGCGACGACTTCGATCTGTCGAAGCTGCGCTACCACAAGATCATCATCATGACGGACGCCGACGTCGACGGCGCCCACATCCGCACGCTGCTGCTGACCTTCTTCTACCGGCAGATGCCGGACCTGGTGGAGAAGGGCCACCTCTACATCGCCCAGCCGCCGCTCTACAAGGTCAGCAAGGGCAAGTCGGAGACCTATCTCAAGGACCAGCGCGCGTTCGAGGATTACCTGATCGACGCCGGCTTGGAGGAGGCGGCGCTGGTACTCGGCTCGGGCGAAGTGCGCGCGGCCAGGGACCTGCGCGACATCGTCGAGCAGGCGCGAGGGGTTTCCAAGGTGATCGAGGACGTGCACTCCCGCTACGCCCGCTTCGTGGTCGAGCAGGCGGCAATCGGCGGCGCCTTCGATCCGAAGCTGCTGCTCTCCGCCGTCGAGGCCAACGTGGTCGCGGCCGAGATCGCCACGCGGCTCGATGCCCAGGCGGAGGAGACCGAACGCGGCTGGACCGGCCGCTTCGGCAACGAGGGCTTCGTGTTCCGGCGCGAGGTGCGCGGCGTCACCGAGGTGCACACGCTGGATCGCGCGCTGCTGGGTTCGCTCGAGGCGCGCCGCCTCAACGAGCGCCGCGCCCATCTGCAGGAGATCTACGGGTCGCCGGGCAAGCTCAAGCGCAAGGACGCCGAGACGCCGGTGTTCGGCCCACGCACGCTGCTCGAGGCGGTTTTCGACACGGGCCGCAAGGGCATCACCCTGCAGCGCTACAAGGGGCTCGGCGAGATGAACCCCGAGCAGCTGTGGGAGACCACGCTGAACCGGGATGTGCGCACGCTGCTGCAAGTCAAGATCGGCGAGGTCGACGAGGCGAACGAGATCTTCTCCCGCCTGATGGGCGACATCGTCGAGCCACGCCGCGAATTCATCCAGGCCAACGCTCTGGCGGTGGCGAACTTGGACGTTTAGCGGATTGGTGTGATTGTCGCGAGGGAGCCTTGCCGTGAGCCCGACGGTGCTCCGAAAAAATGGCTACCGGCTCTACTTCTTTTCGAGAGAGGAGCCTCGCGTTCACATTCACGCTTATTGCGGCGATGGCGAGGCCAAGTTCTGGTTGGTGCCTCAAGTCGAACTCGCCTACAATCACAATCTAAGTCGCAAGCAGCTTCGAGAGATCGAAGCCCTGATAGATGAGCACTACGAGGAGATTGTCGATGCCTGGCGTGACCACTTCGGGAGTTGAGGTCACAAACATCTCCAAGCATGGGCTGTGGCTCTTGACGTCGGACGGCGAGCACTTTCTCCCGTTTAAGGACTTTCCGTGGTTTCGTGATGTGCCTGTAGCTCAGATCTTGAACGTCGAGGAACCAACGCCTGGCCACTACCATTGGCCCGATCTCGATGTAGACTTGAGCCTGCAGATTATCCGCAATCCTGGGCGGTTCCCTCTGACCGCCAAAGCGCGTTGAACTAAGGCATGCCCGGCGACTTCTTCAGGCGCACACCGCAGCTGACGATGGAGCAGTTCCACGCCTTCCGGGACGAGCGCCCGAAGGAGGAGAAGTGGGAGCTGATCGATGGTGTGCCCATGATGATGCCGCCACCGACGCTGGTTCACCAGCGGATCGCAGCTAACCTCGACCGCCTGCTCAACGCGCATCTCGAGAAAACGAAACCCGAATGGCGATCGGATCGTGAGGTGGGTGTCTGGCTCAAGGGCGACGAGAAGTACAACCCCGAGCCGGATGTGACCGTCATCGATGCGGCCATCGCTATGGGCCAGATCTACGTCGCGCGCTTTTATTTCGTGGCGGAAGTGCTGTCGGAAAGCGACAAGAAGTCGGTGCTGGACGCCAAGCTCGCCTACTACAAGGCGCACGAGCACAATCGCTGCGTGCTGTTTGTGCGCCAGGATCAGATCGGCGCCCGGCAGCATGACCGCTGCAACGACGGCAGCTGGGGCCGTCGCACCCTCAATGGCCCACAGGCCCCGCTCGCATTCGCGGATATCGGCATGATCGGCTGCCTCGGCGACCTCTACAAGCACACGCCCCTCGATCCATCGCCCATGCATTGAAGCCGGCGCGCCGGTTTGCTTGAATGGCGCCAACCCTGCTGCAGAAGGAACGAGCCATGGACTTTGGGATAGCAACATCATCGCGCGGCGCCTGCGCCACGCGCGAGGGCTACATCGCCGTCGCCGAGGCCGCCGAACGGCTGGGCTTCGGCTTCATCAGCGTCAACGACCACGTGGTGGTGCCGCGCGGCATCGCCTCCCGCTACCCCTACAGCGAATCGGGCGAGTGGGCGGCGCGCACCGCCGGCGAGTGCCTCGAGCAGCTCGCCACCTTGGGCTTTCTTGCGGGCCGCACCGAGCGCATAAAACTCCTCACCTCGGTGATGGTTGTGCCGCACCGCCAGCCCGTCCTGACGGCCAAGATGCTGGCAACGATCGACGTGCTCTCGCGTGGCCGGCTCATCGTCGGCTGCGGTGCGGGCTGGCTCGAGAAGGAATTCGAGGCCCTCGGCGCCCCGCCCTACGCCGAGCGCGGGCGCGCAACGGATGAATATCTCGACGCCTTCAAGGCGCTGTGGACCCAGGACGCGCCGAAATTCCAGGGCAAGCACGTCAGCTTCGACGATCTCATCTTCGCGCCCAAGCCCATCGCCAAGCCGCACCCACCCATCTGGATCGGCGGCGAGAGCCCCCTCGCCCTCAAGCGGGCGGTGCGCGTGGGCGATGGCTGGTATCCGGCCTCCAACAACCCGCAGCACCGGCTCGACACCCCGGCGCGGCTCGCGGCGGGCGTGGGCGAGCTTCACCGCGCCGCCGAGGCCGCCAAGCGCGATCCCAAATCCATCGACATCGGCTACCTCGTGCTCTGGCCCGTGGACTGGGCGGCGCAGAAGACGGTCGATGGATCGGCCCGCCGGCCGCTCACCGGCGGCTCGGCGGACATGGCTGCCGACGCCGCGGCGCTCGCGAGTGCCGGCGTACGCCACGTGGCGTTGACCTTCCAGACGGCCACGGTCGCCGAGACGCTGGCGCGCATGCAGCGCTTTGCCGAGGAGGTCATGCCGCTGGCGCGGTAACCGCTACCCCATGCAAACCACAAGCATCGAACGGTCAGCCGGCACACCCTGCTTCGGCGAAGCTCGAGCCGCCCTCTGCTCCGCGCCCACCGTATCGCTCGCCCCTTTGATCTGCCTAGCGAAACGGCACGGCGGCGCACCATAGGGCGACGCATTCGCCCGCGCCGCCAAAATGCCAGCATTCGGAGTCTTTTCAACGCCCACAGGACTGCAAGCGTTGCGTGGGCAACCGATTTCGCCAATGGTAAGCTGCGCCCCATGGGGGCTCGGCAGAACAGGCTTGGAATTCGGAGGAGCACAGCGTGCACAGGACCGCCGCCCGATTCTTTCTTCCACTCGGAAACGTGGCCGTCTCGTTGATTCTGGGGGCCGTCGCACTGGGTTTCTTCTGGTACTACTTCCCCGATACGACGCTTGTGCTGTTCAAGTGGGCGGGCTCGATCCGCGAAAAGGTCGTCAGCGGCTATTGGCCGGCGCGGTACGAGATTGTCATCCGCGCACTGGTCGACGAGCGCCAGATCGTCTACATGGGCTTCGTCATGGCCACCCGTATCATCATGGGCTTGTTGCTGATGCCCCTCTATAAGAAGAAGGCCGATCAATCGTCGGCCGAAACGGGACCGCTCCTGCCGCTATAGTAAACGGCCTCTTAACCCCGCCCCACTAGCCTCTCCCTGACGCGCCGGCGATGCCGTCCTGTGCGCGTGCTGCGTTCAAGGACCGGCGCCAGGGCGATGAGCCTCTTCCACCCCTCGCGAGCCCGTCATGCGCCCGCCCCCGCGGCCGCAGGCGCGCCCAAGCGCAAGCTCCTTCAGGGCTGGCCCTGGGAGATCCGGCTGTTCGCGTTCGCCACCGTCTATCTGGGGCTGCCGCTATTCATCATCGGCTGTGGCGCGCTGGCCTATTTCAGCGTGCGCATGCCGAACCCGATGGCGCTGCGCCTCAAGGAGCACGCCCCTGTCGTGCGGATGCTGGCACGCGACGGCACGCTGCTGAGCGAGCGCGGCGGCGCCGATGCCTACGTGCCGATCGATCTGCTGCCGCGCCACCTGATCCACGCGGTGCTCGCCACCGAGGACCGGCGCTTTTTCAAGCACTGGGGGGTCGATCCGAGCGGGATATTACGCGCCGCTCTTGCCAATGTCCGCAAAGGCCGCCTCGCCGAGGGCGGCTCGACGCTGACCCAGCAGTTGGCCAAGAACCTGTATCTCGGCTCCGAGCGCACGCTCGGGCGCAAGCTCGGCGAGCTCGTGCTGGCGCTGTGGCTCGAGGCGCGGCTCGGCAAGCGCAACATCCTCGAGCTCTACCTCAACCGCGTGTATTTCGGCGGCGGGGCCTACGGCGTCGAGACCGCCTCCCAGCGCTTCTTCGGCAAGTCGGCGCGGGAGGTCACCCTGGTCGAGGCCGCCGCGCTCGCCGGCCTGCTCAAGGCGCCTTCCAGGTACTCGCCGGCCTTCAATCCGCAGGTTGCGCGCCAGCGTGCGCATACCGTGCTGGCCAAGATGGTGGACGCCGGCCTGTTGTCGGCGGAGGAGGGCGACAAGGCCGGCCGCGCGACCCTGCGCTTTGCCGACAACCTGCAGCGCGGGCAGTCGGGCCTCGACTATGCGATCGAGGCCGTGCTCGAGCGCGTGCCGGCGCTGGTCGACACAGGAGCGGGCGAGGTCGTGGTCGAGACCACCATCGATGCGCCTCTGCAGCGCCGGGCGCAGGCGCTGGTGCAGGAGGCGATGGCGAGCGGGGCAGCAAGCGCCAAGGCGAGCCAGGCCGCGCTGGTGCTCATGGACGTGGACGGCGCCCTGCGCGCGCTGGTGGGCGGGCGCTCCTATGCCGAGAGCCAGTTCAACCGGGCGCTGAAGGCCAAGCGGCAGCCCGGCTCGGCCTTCAAGCCCTTCGTCTACCTGGCCGCGCTCGAAAGCGGCCTCACGCCCGACAGCATGGTGCTCGACTTGCCGATCCTCGGCTCGGGCTGGAGCCCGCGCAACGAGGGCGGCGGATACCGCGGCACCGTGACCTTGCGCGATGCCCTCGCCCAGTCGATGAACGCGGCCGCGGCGCGCCTCAACATGAAGATCGGCCCGCGCAAGACCGCGGCCGCGGCCCGGCGTCTCGGCATCGGCTCGACGCTGCGTGCCGACGCCTCCCTCGCGCTCGGCACCTCGGAGGTGACGCTGGTCGAGCTCACCGGCGCCTACGGCGTGTTCGCCAATGGCGGCAGGGCCGTCGAGCCCTTTATGATCCAGCGCGTGCGCACCGCCTCCGGGAAGGTGCTGTTCCAGCGGGGCGAGCAACGCGCGCAGACGCCGGTGGTGGTGGCGCCGGCGCAGGTGGGCGCGATGAACGACATGCTCAACGCCGTGCTGGTGTCGGGAACGGCCAAGCGCGCGGCGCTTTCCCGCCATCCGGCCGCCGGCAAGACCGGCACGTCCCAGGATTTCCGCGACGCCTGGTTCGTCGGCTACACCGCCCATCTCGTTGCCGGCGTCTGGGTCGGCAACGACGACGGGCGGCCCATGAACCGGGTGATGGGCGGCAGCCTGCCGGCGAAGATCTGGCACGAGATCATGACCACCGCGCACGAGGGCCGCACGCCGACGGCACTGCCGGGCACGGTGCCCACGTCTGCCGCCGTGCTTGCCGCCCACGCGGGCCAGCCCGCCGACCCGGTCGCCAGCGCTCAGCCGCTGATGCCGCGCGAGCGGATCAGGTCGGAGTTCGTCGGGCGCGTCGCCGGCGCGGACAGCGAGGCGGCTGCATCGCCGTCCGCCACCGCAAGACCCGTCTCCCGCAGCTGGACCGACAGGGCGAACGACCTTCTGCGCCGCGGCCTGGCCTGGATCCGCGAGTAGGCGGAACGGACCCCCATTCCACTTGCAATGCTACCGGCAAGGAGAGCACGCTGACCTCGCGGCCACGCACATTGGGAGGTGGCGATGGAAGGGGCGACTGAGCCGAAGCGGCCCGCGGTGCAGACGAACGTCAAACGGCGATTGGATGACCTTCCCGCTCCCAGCGCGTTGCCGTGGCTGGGCAATCTGCACCAGCTCCATCCCAAGCGGCTGCACGCCCAGCTCGAGGCGTGGGGCCGGGAGCTCGGGCCGACTTTTACGTTCAAAATCGGCCCGAAACGCTTTCTTGTGACGTCCGACGTCGAGATTGCGCTCGCCGCGCTCAGGGATCGGCCTGGGCGTTTTCGGCGCCTGTCCACGATCGAGCCCGTTGCCGCGGAGATGGGGATCAACGGCCTCTTCTCGGTCGAGGGCGAGGCGTGGCGACCGCAGCGCAATCTCGTCACGCGCGCGCTCGCCCCGCATCAGCTCGAGAGCTTCTTTCCCACCTTGCAGCTCATATCCGATCGCCTGCGCCGGCGTTGGCAGCAAAGCGTGGATGCCGGCACCGATACCGATGCCCTTCAGGACCTCACGCGCTTCACGGTCGACACCACGGCAACGCTGGTGTTCGGCAAAGACGTGAATACTCTGGAGTCCGACGAGGATGCGATCCAGCGGCACATCGGCGTCATCTTTCCGATGGTCAGCTACAGGGTGAACGCGCTCCTGCCCTATTGGCGCTATTTCAAGCTGCCCAGGGATCGCCGGCTCGACCGGTCCTTGCAGGCGGTTCGCACCTTCGCCGAGGAAATGATCGGGCACGCGCGTGAGCGCATGCGTCGCCCGCAAGGCGGGAGCCCCAGCAATCTCCTGGAGGCCATGCTCGCGCTCAGGGACGAGCCGGAGTCCGGCTTCAGCGATGATGACGTCTACGCCAACATCATCACGCTGCTGCTCGCGGGCGAGGACACCACGGCCTATAGCCTGGCCTGGGCCATGTACATTCTGGCGGGCAACCCCGAGCTGCAATCGCGGCTGCACCGCGCGGCGCTCGATGCTCTGGGCGAAGCCCGCGGGCCCATGACGTTCGCCGACACGGCCAAGCTCGGTCTGTTCGAAGGCGTCGCGTTCGAGGCCATGCGCATGCGGCCCGTCGCGCCCCTCAACTTCCTGGAGGCCAACGAGACCGCCGAATTGGCCGGCATCGAGATCCCCAAGGGCACGCCGGTGTTCCTGCTGACAAGGCCGGCGACCCTCGATGACACCAACTATCAGGATGCCAAGGATTTCAAGCCGGAGCGCTGGGTCGGTCGGCGCGAGGGCGCCCGTGACGGGCACAGCACGAGGGCGTTCATGCAGTTCGGCGCCGGTCCGCGCTTCTGCCCCGGCCGGTATCTGGCGACCCTGGAAATGAAGATGGTGCTGGCGACGCTGTCGCGCAATTTCTCCATCGAGCACGCGGAAGACCCCGCCATCACGCAGGAAGTCTTCGCGTTCACGATGATGCCGAGCCGGCTCCGTCTGCGCCTTCGATCGATCGCCTGATCCTCGACCGGCGGCAGCGGACGCGCGAGCCTAGCCGGCGTAGCGGTGGACGTCGCTGCCCTCGCGGCGCAGCCAGCGCTTGGCGTCCTCGAGCCGCGGCACGGCGCCGGCGACGAGCTTCCAGAAGCGGGGCCCGTGGTTCATCTCGACCAGATGCGCCACCTCGTGCGCGGCGACGTAGTCGAGCACGTAGGGCGGCGCGAAGATCAGCCGCCAGGAGAACGACAGCAGGCCGCTGGCCGAGCACGAGCCCCAGCGGGTGGTCTGGTCGCGCAGGCCGATCCGGCGCACGCGCACGCCGAGCTTGGCCGCATGCCGGGCAACGCAGGCATCGAGGTCCTTGTGCGCCTCCGCCACCAGCCAGTCCTTCAGCCGGCGCGGGGCATGCTCGGGCCGCCCCGCCACATTGAGATGCGACGTGCCGCTGGCGGCGTCTTCGACGCTCACCACCGATGCGCCGCGCGCGGGCCCCGTGAAGCAGATGCGGTGCGGACGGCCGCGCAGCGGGATCTTGACGCCATCGGCGAGCGGCACCGGCTCGGGCACGCTGCCCAGGCGCTCGCGCACCCAGTCGACATGGCTCTTGAGGAACCGGCCGGCCTCCTCGATGCGGCATCCCGAGGGGACCGTCACCACCACGGCGCGGCGCGTCTTGCTCACCCGCAACGTAAGTCGTCGCGCCCCCGCATGGCGCCTCACCTCGACCGGCACGCCAATGCCCTGGACCTCGAGCGCCGCGGTCCTCGCCCTCTTCTTGGCTGATTGCACAGAGTGGCCCCCTCTTTACGAAAAACTTCCCCGCGCACACGCGGTGCACGGGGCAGCAAACCTGACTAGCAAATAATTGTGGTGCGTCCAGTGCCGATTGCGGCGGGCTGCGCACTGCGGGCCGAATAGTTGCGCTCTGGCGACAGCCGGTGCCGCGCGCTTGACAATTCGCGGCGCGCCACGGCGGGTTTCACTCGGCGGCGAAGCTGAACGCGAGCGATTCGAGCTCGTGCGGCGAGCGGTGGCCACGGCGGGGCATGGTCGCCATGTGCTCGAGCTGGGCGATGGTGAGATCGGGGGCGGCACAGGGATCCTGCGCACGCATGAACTTCGCAATGCGTGGGGCGATCTCGGAACGGAAGCGCGAGCCGTTGAAGACTCCGTAGTGGCCGACCCTGGGGCACTCGAAGTGGAGCTTGCGACCGGGCGGGATGTTGACGCACAGGTCGAGCGCGGCGCGGCACTGGCCGCTGCCGGTGATGTCGTCCTTCTCGCCCTCGACCGTCATCAGCGCCGGCCGGCGAATGGTGGCCAGATCGACGGGCCGGCCGCGCGAGGTCATGAGCCCGCGCGGCATCAGGTGCTGCACGAACACGGTGTCGACGGTCTGCAGGTAGAACTCGGCCGTGAGGTCCATGACGGCGAGGTACTCGTCGTAGAACTCGCGGTGCTTGTCGGCCGAGTCGCCGTCGCCGCGCACCAGATGCATGAACATCTGCTTGTGGGCCTGCACGTGCCGGTCGAGGTTCATGGTCATGAAGCCGGACAGCTGCAGGAAGCCCGGATAAACCTGGCGGCCACGGCCCGCGCAGGGCCATGGCACGTTGGTGATGACATTGCGGTGGAACCAGTCGGTGCCGCGCTTTTCCGCCATGGTGTTGACCACGGTCTGGTTGACGCGGGTGTCGACGGGACCGCCGGCAAGGATCAGCGTCAGCGGCACGGCGGGGTCGCCGTCGGCCTCCATCAGGGCGGTGGCGGCCAGCACCGGCACGGCCGGCTGGCAGACGGCAAACACGTGCACGTCGCCGCCGAAGTAGCGGAACATGTCGCGCATGGTGTCGATGTAGTCGTCGAGATCGAAGTGGCCGGCCGACAGCGGCACGTTGCGCGCATCCTGCCAGTCGGTGACGTAGACCTCGTGCTCGGGCAGGAAGGTCTCGACCGTGCCGCGCAGCAGCGTGGCGAAGTGGCCCGACACGGGCGCAACCAGGAGCAAGCGCGGGTGCTGCGCCGCGCGCGCGCGGTCGATGTCGCGCTTGAAATGGATGAGCCGGCAGAACGGCGTCTCCCACACCACCTCTTCCCTCACGCCCACCGTCTGCCCGCCGACTTTGGTGCGGGTGATGCCGAACTCGGGCTTGGGGTAGCGCCGTGTCGCGCGCTCGAACACCTCGCAGGCGGCGATGGTACTGCGGCCGACGGCCGTGTGCGTCAGCGGGTTGAAGGGATTGAAGAACACGCGGCACGAGTGTGCCGCCGCCCTGGCCGGCCTGAAAGCGGCGCGGCCGAGCTCATACCAGTGGTAGAGCACGCGTGTGTCCCCCGGTTATAGTCCCATCACCGCAAGCCGGTGCGTCGCAGCGACGCCTTCTCGAAGCCGACGGTGTGTCTCGATCCTGACACTGTTAGGCATCTGAAACTGCACTGATTCGTCGGATTGGTAAAAGGCCGTGTTCCCTTTGCAACACGGGTTCCGGCAACCGACTCGCGCGTTAGGCATTTGGCAACTATTGCACGAGGCTCGCCAGGCGATCGGCCATGGCATCGACGCTGGTCGCATGCGTGAAGTGCGCCCGGTACGTGCCGTCGGGCCCGAGGACGTAGATCAGCGCCGAGTGGTCGATGCTGTAGCCCGCCGTCGACTTGGGATCGGGAACTTTCTTGACGTAGACCCGATACGCCTTGACCACCGCCTCGATCTCGGCGGGCGAGCCGGTGAGGCCGACGAGGCGGGGGTGGAAGCTCTTCACATACATGGCGAGCTGGGCCGGCGTGTCGCGCTCCGGATCGACGGTGATGAGCACCGGCGCAATGCGTTCGGCCTTCGGGCCCAGCTTGTCGAGCGCGGCCGACATGACCTGCAGGGCGGACGGGCAGATGTCCGGGCAGTACGTGAAGCCGAACAGCACCAGCATGAAGCGGCCGCGGAAATCCTGGTCGGTGACGCGCTTGCCGGTGTGATCGGTCAGCGCGAAGGGCCCGCCGACCAGGGCCTGGCCGGCCGACTTGATGTTGATGGCGGGCAACAGCCGCTCGCGTGCGGATGGGAATAGGGTCAGCGCCAGCACCGCCCCAACGGCAAAGCCGGCGAGGATAAAGAGCGCGAGCCTCAGCTTGTGGAGTGGCACGAACGACTGACCCTACCTACTCGCCCATCTGCACCAGCGTGCCGTGGATGCGTGCGCTCTGCAGGAAATAGGCGAATGCGCCAAAGCCCATCGCGAAGTAGATGACGTTGAGGGCCAGCGCCTTGAGCATCAGGTGGCCGACGACGGCGCCCTCGAGGACGATGGCGCGCAGACCCTCGAATACGTAGGTGGGCGGCAGGGCAAGCGCAATGGGCTGCAGCCAGGGGGGCAATGTCGCAACCGGGTAGTAGACGCAGCAGATCGGCAGGAAGATGAACACGATGAGCCACGCGAAGCTCTCCGCGCCCAGACCCCAGCGCAGCACCACGCCGGTCGAGACGAGGCCGAGCGACCAGCTCATGATGATCAGGTTGGCAAAGAACGCAGCGAAGGCGAACCCGAGACTCAACACGTTGAAGCCGAAGAAGACGTAGGCGAGCAGCGCCACCGGGATCATGGCCACCAACAGCTTGATGAGGCTGACCGCCATCAGCGCGGCGATGAGCTCGAACGGCCTGAGCGGGCTCATCATCAGGTGGCCGAGGTTGCGCGACCAGATCTCCTCCAGGAACGCCACGGAGAAGCCGAGCTGGCTGCGCACCAGAATGTCCCACAGCAGCACGGCGCCGATGAAGAGGCCGGCCGCCTTGGCCGCAAAGCCCGCCGTCTGGGCGAGATAGGTCTGCAGAAAGCCCCACATGAGCATCTGCACCAGCGGCCAATAGATGAGCTCGGCTGCGCGCGGCCAGGAGGAGCGGATGACGTACCAATAGCGCAGCACCAGAGCGAAGATGCGCCCCGTGGAGGCGGCGAGGCCGTTCTGCTCGCGCAGGCGCGAGGCGGCGGCGCTCGACGGCGAGGCCTGCCTCATGGCGCCCCCTCCCCATCTTCGGCGCCGCGGCGGGCGATGGCGAGAAACACCTCCTCCAGATTGGCGCGGCCGAAGCGCTTGATGAGATCGGCCGGCGTCTCGTCGGCGATGATGCGGCCCTTCTCCAGCATGATCACCCGGTCGGCCAGTCGCTCCACCTCCGCCATGTTGTGGGAGGCGAGCACGACGGTGGCCGCATGGCCCCGGCAATAGAGCTCGAGCTTGGAGCGCACCCAGTCGGCGGTATCGGGGTCGAGCGAGGCGGTCGGCTCGTCCAGCAGCAGCAGCTCCGGCTCGTTGAGCAGCGCCTTGGCGAGGCTCACGCGGGTCTTCTGGCCGGCGGAGAGCTTGCCGTAGGGGCGGTCCAGCAGATCGGCGAGCTTGAACTCCTCGGCCGTCTCGGCGATGCGCCCCTTGAGGTTGCGCACGCCATAGAGCCTGGCGAAGACTTCCAGGTTCTGCCGCACGGTCAGCCGCATCGGCACGTCGACGTAGGGGCTTTCGAAATTCATGCGGTGCAGCACCTTGTGGCGCTCGCGTGCCATGTCGGCGCCGAACACGCGCGCCTCGCCGGCAGTCGGGATCACGAGCCCCATCAGCATGGAGATGGTGGTGGTCTTGCCGGCGCCGTTGGCGCCGAGCAGCGCCGTGATCGAGCCGCTCTCTAAGGTGAAGCCGATGCCGTCGACGGCGGCGATGTCGCGGTAGACCTTGCGCAGCTCCCGCACGGCGACGGGAGGCGGCAAGGCGCCATGGCTCTGCGGCATCGGCTTTTGCATCGGACGTGTTAGCCTGAATGGGCGCGCGCGAGGGTGGACCGGGTCATTGCCGGCCGGGCGCCGCCTCCTATCTGGGATAGCTATCTGGGATAGTAACGCGCGCAAGGCAAGCGTTTCGGCTCGCACGGCGCTTGCCGCGCGGAACTCGACGAGAATGGACGCCATGGCACAGAGCGACAGGCACAGGAACGAGCCGGGCGAGAGCCGGCTGCGGCTGCAGACCGCCGTGCGGCTGAGATGGTTCGGGGTGGTCGGCCAGCTGGTGACGGTGTGCTTCGTCTACCTCGTCCTCGGCTTCCCGCTGCAGTTCGGCATCTGCCTGGCGTTCATCGCTCTGTCGGCCTGGCTCAACGTCTTCCTGCGCATCCGCTATCCGGCCCGCCGCCTCAGCGCCGCGCTGGCCACCTGCCTGCTGGCTTACGACATCCTGCAGCTCTCGGCCCTGCTCTATCTCACGGGCGGCATCGAGAACCCGTTCACGTTCCTGCTGGTCGCGCCGGTGACCGTGTCCGCCGCCAGCCTGCCGCCGCGCAACACCATCGCGCTCGGCCTGTTGGGCGCCACGGCCACGGTGCTGCTGGTGTTCTACCACCAGCCGCTGCCCTGGCACGCGGGCACCGGCATCGATCTGCCCACACTCTACAATGTGGGCGTGCTGGCCTCGGTGCTGTCGGGCATGATCTTTCTCGCCCTCTATGCCTGGCGGCTGGCCAAGGAGTCGCGGCAGATGGCCGACGCGCTGGCGGCCACCGAGATGGTGCTCGCCCGGGAGCAGCAGCTGCACGCGCTCGATGGTCTCGCCGCCGCTGCCGCGCACGAGCTCGGCACGCCGCTCTCGACCATCGCCGTGGTCGCCAAGGAGCTGGTGCGGACCGCGCCGCCGGGCACCCAGCTGGGCGAAGATCTGGCGCTGCTGCAGACCCAGGCCACGCGCTGCCGCGATATCCTCAAGAAGCTGACGCGCGGCCCCACCGAGCCCGACCCGCTGCATGCGCGCATGAGCGTCACGCAGCTGATCGAGGAGGCGGCCGGCCCCTATCGCGGCTTCGGCGCCGAGCTCGTCGTCACCGCATCGCCGGAGGCCGGCAGCGAGGGCGCGGCCGCGGCCGAGCCGATCGGCGAGCGCCGCCCCGGCGTCATCTATGGCCTCGCCAACCTGGTCGAGAATGCGGTCGACTTTGCCCGCCGGAGGGTGGAGATCTCGGCCACCTGGTCCGCCCGCGACGTCATGATCGCCATCGCCGACGATGGGCCCGGTGTGCCTGCCGACGTCATGGATGCTCTGGGTGAGCCCTACATCACGACGCGCCCCAGCCGGCCTCGTGGTCAGACAAAGGATGGCGAACCATCGGGCCTGGGGCTCGGCTTCTTCATTGCCAAGACCTTGCTGGAGCGCTCCGGCGCGACCATCGTGCTCGAAAACCGCGCGCGGCCCGACCGTGGCGCCATCGTCAGGATCAGCTGGCCCAGGCCGGCGTTCGAGAAAAAGCAGGCACCTGCGCCCGTTGCACCGGAGCCGCGTGCATCCCTGCAAGACCTGGAACTGGAAGGTGGCGTTCGTTAAGAAGTCTGAGCAAGCCTGATGCGCGGCGCTTGGGCCCAGGCGCCGGGGCCGCTATAGTGGCAGCGTGGAGGCTCCGACGTGGCCGAAGATTTCTCATTCAAGCCGGACGAATTGCCGGACGATCGCTCGCTCCTGCTGGTCGATGACGACCGGGCGTTCGTGTTGCGGCTGGCGCGCGCCATGGAGGGTCGCGGCTTCGAGGTGCGCACGGCGCATTCCGTGGCCGAGGGGCTCGACCTGATCCGGCAGAAGGCGCCGGCGTTCGCCGTGGTCGACATGCGGCTGGAGGACGGCAACGGCCTCGATGTCCTGGCCGAACTTTCCAAGCTGCGCCCCGAGGCGCGCACCATCGTGCTCACCGGCTACGGCAACATCGCCACAGCGGTGACGGCCGTGAAGCTCGGCGCCGTCGACTATCTCGCCAAGCCGGCCGATGCCGACGACGTGACGGATGCGCTGCTGGCGCCGTCGAACGAGAAGGCGCCGCCGCCGGAGAATCCGATGTCGGCCGACCGCGTGCGCTGGGAGCACATCCAGCGCGTCTACGAGCTGTGCAACCGCAACGTCTCGGAGACCGCGCGGCGCCTCAACATGCACCGCCGCACGCTGCAGCGCATCTTGGCCAAGCGCGCCCCGAAGTGAACTTTCACCGGCTCGTTGATCGGGCTGTCAGCCACAGGCTACCGAGTAGATGTCCTTGACTGGGCCCGGCAGCGGCATCGCAGTCCAGGTCTCGCCGCCGTCCTGCGTGCCGAAAACCTCGCCTTGATAGCGCGCGCCGATGTAGACCTGCTTGGGGTCGGTCTGATGCAGTCCGACCGACATGATGGTGCCGTGCACCTGCACCTTGTCGAAGCGCTTCCAGGTCTTGCCCGCGTCCTGGCTGCGATAGACCCCGCCGTCCTTGCTGGCGGCAGCGACGCTCAGCGCCGCGTACATGGTCTTGGGGTCCTGCGGCGCGACCTTCACGTCGCGGCCGTACGTGATCGGCGAGAACTTTTTCATCTCCATGTCCTGCCAGCTGCGGCCCTTGTCGGCGGAGCGGAAGAGGCCCATGCGGCAGGCGAGGACCACCGCGTCCGGATCGGCCGGGCTGACGGCGATGGCGTGCCCGTCCAGCATGCCCTCGGCGAAGGTGTCGCTGACGATCTTGCTCTTGAGATGCGGCAGCTCCGACAGGCGGATCAGGTCGGCGCTGCAGTCGGTCCAGGTCTCACCGCCGTCGGTGCTGCGGATGACGCCGTTGACTTCCAGCGCGGCATAGATCTCGTCGGGTCGCGTGGGGTGCTGCACCATGCGCATCACGCGCACGGCGAACGGGGCTTTCGCGCGATCCTTGATGCCCGGATTGGGCAGGCACCGCCAGCTCTCGCCGCGATCCTCGCTGCGATAGATGTCGACCGGCGAGCCGCCGGCATAGATGCGCTTGGCGTCCCTGGAATCGACCAGGAACGACCAGATCTGCTTGCCCTTATCGGGAAAGCTCGCGCGCTGGAAGGTGGCGCCGCGATCGGCGCTGCGCCACACGCCATCGGCCGTACCGGCGAAGACCACATTGGGGTCGGTGGGGTGCACGAAGACCGTGTGGGTCTCCAGATGCGTCAGAACGTGCTGCCACTCGCCTCCCGCGGCGGGGCGACGGAAAACGCCGATCTTGCCCTTCTCCTCCGGACGCCCGACATAGCCGGCGACGCCGGCATAGATGTTCGATTGACCTGCCATGTGACGCTCCTCCTGTTCTGGTTCCTTGTCTCGAGTGTGGCCGCGACGGCTGGCGGGCACAAGAGGATCGCGGCTGGATCGCGTATGCGGCTGCCCCTCACCCTAACCCTCTCCCCGTTCGCGCTGAAGAAGCGCGACGGGGAGAGGGGACACGCGTGGCGCTCGTCGCGACCCCTACCAGAGATCGATCACAGGTGCGGCGAACTCCTCGTCCGAGTACATGAGCGCGGCATAGCGGCCCCCGTGCAGGACGAGAGGCGCGGCGATGCCGGCCTTCAGATGCGTGATGCGGCCCACGAAGATCGTGTGGTCGCCGCAATCGTGGGTCGCAACGATATCGGCGGTGATGGTCGCGCTCGAGCCCGGCAGCACCGGCGTGCGGCCGATGTGCTCGAACGGCGGCTGCCAATCCGCAAACGGCTTGCCGGCGAAATGCATGCACAGCTTCTCCTGCCCCTGGGCGAGGATATTGACGCCGAAGTGGCCGGCCTCGACCAGCATGCCGTGCGTGCGCGCGCGCTTGGCCACGCAAACGATGCACAGCGGCGGCTCGAGCGATCCCGACATGAAGGCATTGGCCGTCATGCCGCGGAATTCGCCGCGCACCTCGGTGGAGATGACGGTGATGCCGGTGGTGAAACTGCTCATGACCCTGCGGAACAGCGCCGCATCGATCGCATCAACTGCGCCATTCGCCATGACTTGCCGAGCTCCCGACCCGAGTTGTTTGCGGCCGTCGCCTCGGATGCTATGGTTCCACCTTCGTCAATGCAACAACGACACTGCCGAGGAATCGCCTTCGAACGGCGCGGGCTGCCTCGCCTGCGCGATCAGTAGAGGAGGAGGGCATGCCCAAGCGCGATCGCGCCTTCACCCGCCGCCGCTTCATCAAGACCACCACCGCCGCCGGGGTGAGCCTTGCCGCGGCTCCCGTCTTCGCTCCCGCCGTGCGCGCCCAGGCCAAGCCCATCAAGCTCGGCTACGTGAGCCCGCAGACGGGGCCGCTTGCCGCCTTCGCCGAGGCCGACAACTTCGTGCTCGCCCAGTTCCGCGACTCCATGAAGGGCGGCCTCGAGGTCGGCAACGCCACGCGCCCGATCGAGGTGGTCGTCAAGGACAGCCAGTCCAATCCCAATCGCGCCGCCGAGGTCGCCAAAGAGCTGATCGTGCGCGATAAGGTCGACCTGATGCTGGTCGCCTCGACGCCGGAGACCACCAATCCGGTGTGCACCCAGTGCGAGATCGAGGAGGTGGCCTGCATCTCCACCATGGCGCCGTGGCAGCCGTGGTTCATCGGTCAGCAGGCCAATCCCGGCGGCGGTCCGCCGGCCTGGAAGCCCTTCAACTACGTCCATCACTATTTCTGGGGCCTCGAGGACGTGATCGCGGTCTTCACCAACATGTGGAGCCAGGTCGCGACCAACAAATCGGTGGGTGCGCTCTTCCCCAACGACGGCGACGGCAACGCCTGGGGCGACAAGCAGGTGGGTTTCCCGCCGGTGCTCGACAAGCGGGGCTACAAGCTCACCGATCCCGGCCGCTACCAGAACCTGACCGACAATTTCTCGGCGCAGATCACGGCCTTCAAGAACGCGCAGTGCCAGATCGTCACCGGCGTGGTGCTGCCGCCCGACTTCACCACCTTCTGGAAGCAGGCGCTGCAGCAGGGCTTCAAGCCCAAGGTCGCCTCGGTCGGCAAGGCGATCCTGTTCCCGGTCGCGGTCGAGGCGCTGGGCAAGGACGGCAACAACCTCTCCTCGGAGGTGTGGTGGTCGCCCAACCATCCCTTCAAGTCCTCGCTCAACGGCATGACCGCCAAGCAGCTCGGCGGCGCCTACGAGGCCGCCACCAAGAAGCAGTGGACGCAGCCGATCGGCTTCATCCATTCGCTGTTCGAGGTGGCGACCGACGTGCTCAAGCGCACGCAGGACATCGGCAACGCCAAGGCCAAGGTCGCCGCCATCGCTGCCACCAACCTCGACACCGTGGTGGGCAAGGTGCAGTGGAACGGCGCCAATTTGCCGCCGTTTGCGGCCAAGAACGTCACCAAGACACCGCTGGTCGGCGGCCAGTGGCGCATCAAGGACGGCAGCAAGTACGACATCGTCATCACCGACAACCGCACGGCGCCCAATATCCCGGTGGCCGGCAAGATGGAGCCCATCGCTTGAGCGGGCTCAACCGAATTCCCCTCCCCTTGACGGGCGGGGCTAGGGGCGGGGTGAAGAGGCGGGGGGAACGGGCGGATCACTCGTAAATCACTTCCTCCTTGGGAATCTCGATCGGGTTCTCGATCAGCCGCACGTCGATCGGCGTCACCGCGATCAGCTTGGGGTTGTTCGGCATCGGGTTGGCCTTGCCGCGCGGGGCGTTCATCCAATGGTCCGCGCCCGGCACCTTGTCGACCGCCAGCGGATAGATGGTGAGCTTGTCCTTCTCGACCTTGATGCGCAGGAAGTTCTTGTAGTTCTTGATGCGCAAGGCGGCGAACGACTCGCCGGCATGCATGCGCGCGAACACGCCCGTGAGCACCCAGTAGAGGCCCCACAAGGACCCGCCGATGAGCGCGCCCAGCCCGATCATCAGCGTCGGATAGGACATGAAGCCGACGATCTCGCGCACGGGCCTCTGCCGCTTGCCCTCTTGCGAGGAATCCTTGTCCCGTTTCTGCTGCAGCGGCTTCAGCGACTCCTCGATCACCTCCTTGACCATCGGCGTCTGGTCTTTGCGCGCCTCGTAGACCGCGTCGAGCGCTCGTTCGATGGGCGGCGTCATCCAGTTGTTGAGCATGACGACCAGAAGCGAGAGCGTGAACATGGCGGTGAGGTGCGACAGGAAATGCCCCGATCCGACGAAGAACTTCGTCAGGTAGCGCCGCGGGCCCGGATACTCGACGGCGTCGACGTACCAGACCAGCGTGGCGTAGAGCCCGCCGAGCATCACCACCAGGCTGATCGACGCGATCATCGCCTGGACCAGGTAGAGCGGCATGAAAGCCAGCACCTCGCGGAACGTCGAACCGCCCTCGAGCCCGAGGGTGTCGATCTTGCCGCCGGAGATCCCGTGCCGGGTGACGAGCGTCTGGAATTCCCAGGTGACGAGCCAGTAGAGCAGGCCGACGCCGACGGCGAAACCGGGATTGTAGAACGGAAACAGCACGTTGCCGAGACTGAGCAGATAGCTCTTGCTCTTCTCGGGGTAGCACTTGGGCGCCTGCGGCTTCAGCGGCTGGCGCCTGCGCCTGGGCGAGAGGGTGGCGCTCTGGAACGGCGTCAGCGCGTCCTGCACGTCTTGGACCGCCTGCTCCACCACGCCCTCGGCCGCTTTCGTGTTGCGCTTGAGGTGGATGTCGTACTGCTTTGCCTTCCAACCCTCTCCCGGCCGAGCTCCCGTGGTGTCGGGCGCATGGTCCTGCGCCTCGTCCGTGCGCTCCGGCCAGCGCACCGAGATGGCGTTCTTCAAGACGTGGGTGGGGTGCAGAAAGGCGCCGCCGCCGCCGGACGTGATGAAGTGGATGCCGAGCTCGTGGGCGAAGTAGTGGGCGTAATGATGCCAATCGCCGGCAATGACGGCGCAGATGCGCACCTCTCGCTGCCGGGCAATGGTGGTGATCTTGAAGAAGTTCTCTTCCTCGTCCTCGCCGGCGAAATCCGCCAGCAGCCATGACGGCTCCGCCAGGCAGATGATGAGGTTGTCCTCAGGACCCATCTGCGAGGCCACCATCTCGAAATAGCTGACTTGACTGGAGTCGAGGTATTTCGAGAACTGAATGTCGGCGCCCCACATCCACCACTTGTGCGGCAGCTTGATCGCCCAGTAGCTGCGGTGCTGCTGACACCGCCAGCCGCCGATCACGTTGCCCTTCGCGCTCCGGTCGCGCGACGAGCAGAACAGGCTGTCGAAGGCGGCAAGGCCGTCGTACCAGTCGTGATTGCCGGGAATCGCAAACAGCTTGCGATCCGGCGCCGGCACCGAGAATGCCCAGTTGAAGGGCGTCACCAGCCGTTTCTTGTATTCCTCGCGGGTGGCCTGCGGGTAGCACTGATCGCCGCCCATGATGAGGATCTCGCCGTGCCGGAGCCGGCCGGCCTGCCGCACCTCGAGGCTGTCCTGGGCAAGCAGATAGGCCATGGCATAGGTGGACTCGAAGCCGTCCCCCACGTCGGCGACGTAGTCGACCCACACGGCGCCGTCGCCATCGGCCGCAATGCGCTTGTCCGGGTCGGGCGAACTGAGATCGCTGTAGTCGTAGCGGCCGCACAGCACCGCATCGTCGCAGGGGTCCGTCACCGCCTGGATCAGACGCTGATCGGCATATTGGCCGAAGACCGAGGAGATGATCGTGCGCACGCCGATGCGCGCCAGCAGCCGCGGGTCGTACCACGACACCATCTTGGGCAGGCGCCCCAGGCGCAGCTGCCGCAGCGGACTCAACTCCATGTCATTCCTCCCTGGCGGACCCACCTGCGGGCCGCTGCCCCATCGATCCTCGCACCCACGCCCGCAAGGTGACGCCTCAATTCGGCAGAAGAAAGAACTTGCCGGGCGCGATCCGCCGTGGCTCGAATATCTCACCTGATGAGGGGCGCGTCACCCGCGCAAAATCCCCATGGCTCCACGGCTCAGGCCTCGGTAACGACCAGATTGCCGCAGCGATCGACCACCCCGGCCTGCCCCCGCAACACCAGGGTGGTGGCGTCGAGCTGGGTGAGGATCGCCGGGCCGGCGATGCGGGCGCCGGCGCCCAGCCGCTCGCGCGCGTAGATGACGGCTTCCTCAGGCCCGGTCTCGAGGAACACGGTCTGCGTGGCCGTCCGCGCCGCCTCCACCGGGCCGGCCGGCGGCAGCTCGCGCATGGCCGGCGATGGGAACACCCCGCGGGCGTCGACCCTGAGCGTCACGATCTCGACCGGCACGTCCTCCTGCGCAAAGGTATAGAGCCGCTCGTGCAGCCGGTGAAAGGCCGCCACGGTCGCCGCCGCCGAGGCCTCCGTGACCTCGCGCGCCGCCCAGGGCACGTTGAGCTCGAAGCCCTGGTGCTGATAGCGCACGCTGGCGTACCAGGCAATCCTGCGCGCCTCGGCGGGCACGCCCTCCGCATCGAGCCAGGCCAGCGCGTCGGCCTCGAGCCCGGCGAACACGCGGCCGACCACGCCGGCATCGAAGGCGCCGGCCTTCTGCAGGCAGGTGCGCGTGAACTCGGCCTTCAGGTCGGACACCAGCAGCCCGAGCGCGGACAGCACGCCCGGCCCCGGCGGCACCACGATGGTGGGGATGCCGAGCAGTCGCGCCAGCGCGCCCCCGTGCAGCGGCCCGGCGCCGCCGAAGGGCAACAGCGAGAAGTCGCGGGGGTCGTGGCCGCGCTCCACCGACACCACGCGGATGGCGCCCACCATGTTGTTGTCGACGATGGCGAGGATGCCGCGGGCCGCTGCCTCGAGGCTCAGCCCAAGCGGCTCGGCGATGCGCTTGGCGATCGCGCCTCGGGCGGCCTCCACGTCGAGGGCGAAGCTGCCGCCGAGCAGGTAGGGCGGCAGGTGGCCGAGGGCGAGATGCGCATCCGTCACCGTCGGCTCGACGCCGCCGCGGCCGTAGCAGACGGGCCCAGGCGCGGCGCCGGCGCTCTGCGGGCCCACCGTCAGCGCGCCGCCGTCCGAGATGCGCGCGATCGATCCTCCACCTGCCCCGATCGTCACCATGTCGACCATGGGCAGGCCGACCGGCCAATCGCCGATGCGGCCGTGGGTGGTGAGACCCGGCTCGCCGCCGTGGATGAGCGAGATGTCGGCCGACGTGCCGCCGATGTCGATGCCGATCAGGTTAGGGTGACCGGATCCGGCTCCGACGTGAGCCGCACCGACAGCGCCCGCCGCCGGCCCCGACAGCGCCGTCTCGACCGGGGCGCGCCGCACCGTGCGCACGATCGGAACCAGC
>Ga0209726_10003182_pt1 | contig 22843 bp, 24 predicted proteins | sample Subgrocontami54m_FD_187453 | JGI IMG/M metagenome (GOLD analysis project Ga0209726, IMG submission 187453) | Subsurface groundwater microbial communities from S. Glens Falls, New York, USA - GMW46 contaminated, 5.4 m (SPAdes) (version 3) | ecosystem: Environmental > Aquatic > Deep subsurface >... | reverse complement strand
CCGGCGGACACGTGGAGGGCGTGGAATCCCGTGATCATGAAGAACGACGAGCCGAACTGCGCCGCGCCCAGGGGGTTCCCCCACGGACGCACACCCTCGTGGATCAGCTTGGTCCACTCGAAAGCCTGCATGCCCACGAACGTGGCGCCGAGCGCCGCGGTCGCGAGCATCAACGCCGTGGTCCGGGCGCGGTCGCGGCGATAGCCGAAGTTGACCGCCATGGCCATGGTTCCGCTGCTGGTGATCAGGACGAACGTCATGATCGCGATCAGGATCAGCGGAACGTTCTGGCCGCCGATGTTCAGAGCGAATACTTCGCTCGGATTGGGCCACGGTACCGTCGTGGATATCCGCACGTTCATGTACCCGGTCAGGAAGCAACTGAAGATGAACGTGTCGCTGAGCAGGAAGATCCACATCATCGCCTTGCCCCAGGGCACCGGGAACGCCTGCTTGTCGGCCGACCAGTCGGACGCAACCCCTCGCAGGCCGGACGGCGCGGATACGGAATCTGCCATATTGTTGGTCATCGCTTGTTGTGAAATGAGGTTTGAGTCAGGCGGATCGATTACTGTCCATAACCCACCGCCGAGCAGATGCCCAGCCAGATGCCTCTGAGAGAGCTTCTGGACAACAGCAGGACGAACAGGACCAGCCAGACGGCGAGCAGGAAGTGCCAGTAGACGGTGCACAACTCGATGCTCGCACGCGCCTCGCCCAGCTTGGAATCGCCGCGCCAGATCCTTGCGGTCGTCTTGCCCCAGACGACCAGGCCTCCCAGCAGGTGCAGTCCGTGTATCCCGGTCAACAGGTAGAAGAAGGCGATGGCGATGTTGCTCGCCAGGAATTGTTCGGAGTCGTTCAAGTGCCGCCACGCCAGCAACTGGCCGGCGAGAAACGCGAACGCGAACACGCCCGAGGCGATCAATCCGGATTTCACGCTGTCCGCGTCCCCCCGTCGCGCCGCCCCTTTCGTCCACTGAAACGCCGCACTGCTCAGGACCAGCATGACCGTGTTGACCCACAGCAGGTCCGGCACGGAAAGCGGCCGCCAGTCCGCCAGCTCCATGCGCATCCCGTAGGCGGAGATCAGCAGCCCGAAGAAGGACGTGACCACGGCGAGAAACAGCCACAGGCCGACTCTGGCCGGCGCGATCGCGAGAGTCGCGCCGCCGAAATCGTTGTCGGACTCGCCCTGCTTCTGCTCCCAGGGCTTAGCCGTCAGCCGGCGGGCAAACAGCCACCATCCGAGGATGCCCGCGCCGACGAGCGCGAACATGACGACCACGCTCACACCTTGCTCCCGTGCTCATGCCCGGTGCTTGCCGCCGTGTCGGCGGGCACGTTTTGCGGAATGAAGTCGTCCTTGACGCCCGGTACGCTGTAATCGTATGCCCAGCGATACACCGCCGGCAGGTGATGGCCCCAGTTGCCGTGCTTGGGCGGCGTGTCCGGCGTCTGCCATTCCAGCGTGGTGGCGCCCCAGGGATTGCTCTGGGCTTTCGCGCCCTTGAACAGGCTCCACGCCATGTTGTACAGAAACACAAGCTGGGCGGCGGCGACGATCAGGGCGGCGATGGTGATGCTCATGTTCACCTCGTGGACCGACGCCGGAATGAAGGCGGTGTCGCCGAGGGCGAAATAGCGGCGCGGCACGCCCAGGATGCCCAGATAGTGCATCGGCAGGTAGACCGCATAGGTGCCGAGGAACGTGGCCCAGAAATGGATCTTGCCCAGGGTCTCGTTCCACATCCGCCCGGTAATCTTCGGGAACCAGTGGTAGATGGCTCCGAAGACGACGAGGATCGGCGACACGCCCATGACCATGTGGAAGTGCGCAACGACGAAATAGGTGTCCGAAAGGGGCAGGTCCACGGTCACGTTGCCCAGGAACAGTCCCGTTAATCCTCCGTGAATGAACGTGAAGATGAACCCGATCGCGAACAGCATCGGAACCCGAAGATGGATGTTCCCGTGCCACAACGTCAACACCCAGTTGTAGACCTTGATCGCCGTGGGGATCGCGATGATGAGGGTCGTGGTGGCGAAGAAGAAACCGAAATACGGGTTCATGCCGCTGACGTACATGTGGTGCGCCCAGACCACGAAGCTCAGGCACCCGATGGCGAGTATCGCCCAGACCATCATTCGATAGCCGAATATGTTCTTTCTGGCGTGGACGCTCAGCAGATCGGAGACGATGCCGAAGGCGGGTAGCGCGACGATGTAGACCTCCGGGTGACCGAAGAACCAGAACAGGTGCTGGAACAGTACCGGGCTGCCGCCTTCGTGCGCGGCCCGTTTTCCCATCGAGACGAGGGCGGGCATGAAGAAGCTGGTGCCCAGGAGGCTGTCCAGGGTCATCATGATGGCACTGACCAGCAGGGCCGGGAACGCGAGCAGTCCCAGTATGGTGGCCATGAAGATGCCCCATACCGACAGGGGCATGCGCAGCAAGGTCATTCCGCGGCAGCGAGCCTGCAGGACGGTGGTCACATAGTTCAACCCGCCCATGGTGAAGGCCACGATGAAGATGGCCAGCGAAACCAGCATGAACACGATGCCCCAGCCTGCGCCGGAGGTGCCCGGGAGGATGGCCTGGGGCGGGTATAGGGTCCAGCCTGCGCCGGTGGGGCCGCCGGGCACGAAAAAGCTCGCCATCAACACCAGCACGGCCAGCAGGTAGACCCAGTAACTCAGCATGTTCATGTAGGGGAAGACCATGTCCCGGGCACCGACCATCAGCGGGATCAGGTAATTGCCGAACCCGCCCAGGAACAGCGCAGTGAGCAGGTAGATGACCATGATCATCCCGTGCATGGTGATGAACTGGAGGTAGTTGCTTGGGCTGATAAAGGAGAAGGTGTCGGGGAACCCCAGCTGCAGCCGCATGATCCCGGACAGCACCAGTGCGACCAAGCCCACCGCGATCGCGGTCAGGGAGTACTGGATCGCGATGACCTTGTGGTCCTGGCTCCAGATGTACTTCGTGACGAAGGTTTGCGGGTCATGCAGATGCACGTCCCGGTCGGCGATTGCAACGTACTCCATCAGTTCATCCTCCTGCTCACCGTTTCACGCCGTTCGCTGCGGTTCTGGACTTGCCGTCGTCCGGGCGGTTCGAACCTTCCAGGGAATTGACATACGCAAGGAGATCGTTGGTCGCCTGGTCGTTGGAGAGAATCTTCGCCATGAACACCATTTGCGCCCCCGAAAAATCCTGCGGGTGGCCGCCGCGTATGCCCTTCCTGTAATTCTGCAATTGCCTCGCCATGTACCAGTCGCTCATGTGCGACAGCCGGGGCGCATACGTCGACCAAACGCCCTCGCCGCCGGCGCCGTGACACTCCGCGCAGGTCGCATAGAGCGCCTTGCCCCTGGCGGCGTTCCCCGTAACGGTCGCCGGCGCACGTGCATCCGGCAGCGTCGCAACATAGGCCGTGAGATTCCTCATTGCGGCGTCGTCCAGCGGCGCCGCCATCGCGACCATCTGCTTGCCGAACACGTCCTGGTCATGCGCGCCGCGGACCGAATGCTTGAAATTCCTCAATTGCTTTTCCAGATACCAGCCCGCCTGCCCGGCCAGTTTCGGGGCATTGAGGGACGGATTGCCCTCACCCTTCGCGCCATGGCATGCCGAACACGTCGCGAAGGCCGCCTGGCCCGCCGCGGCATCACCGGTACCCCGGGCCGACGTTTGCGCGTACGTCGGCTGGCCGGCGAGCCACGCTTGGAACGCCTGCTCCTCGTCCACCACGACGCGGCCCCGCATGGCGAAATGCGCCACGCCGCACAACTCTTCGCAGAGGACGTCATATGTGCCTGCCTTCGTGGGTGTGAACCACAGATGGGTGACCAGACCCGGCACCAGGTCCATCTTCACCCGGAACTGCGGCACGGTGAAATCGTGCAGGACATCCTTGGAGCGGAGCAGCAGCTTGACCGGCTTGCCGATCGGCAGATGCAGCTCCGGGCTGTAGATCAGGACGTCGTCGCGTCCCCTGGGATCGTCCGGGTCGATGCCGAAGGGGTTCTCAACGGTCACTAGCCTGGCACTGGTAGTGCCCAACAGACCGTCCTTTCCCGGAAAACGGTAGCTCCAGTTCCACTGCTGGCCTATGGCTTCGACCACCGTGGCATCCTTCGGAACGTCGACGAACTTGGCCCAGACGAACAAGCCCGGCGTCAACATGGCAACGACACCCACCGTGGTTACGGCGGTCAGCCACCACTCCAGCTTCTTGTTCTCGGGTTCGTATTTGGCGCGCTGCCCTTTCCGGTACCGGTAACGGACGATGGCATAGGCCATGAACAGGTTGACTGCGACAAAGACGATCCCCGTCACCCAGAACGTGAGGTTGACGGTGTCGTCCATCGCCTGCCAATTGGAGGCGATCGGCGTGAACCACCACGGGCTCAGGACGTGGAAAAGCACCGATCCTGCGACCAGCAATATCAAGACCACTACTATGGGCATGCCTGATCCTCTTGTAGTTCGCTTGTCTGCATTGCACGCCGACCGACGCGTGGCGGCTCAACGGGATGGAGCGCCGGTTCGCGCTCGTCAGCGAGCGGGGGGTTCGAGGCGGATCGTTCCGCGATTTGCGCGAAGCCAGGCAAAGGATCGAACAGTCCGTCAAACGCTATGAGCAAGATCCACTTTCCTTCATACGCACCACGACCGCCGTATCGTTCCCCGCCAAAGCAGAATCGAAGACTTGTTGCAGTGAAAGCACACTAGGAATTCTGCGCCTCCGGCTCCACGGAGCTGAACGGATTGATGAAGTGCCTGTCGACTGCGACGAGCTCCGCCTCGGGATGGCGCGCGCGCATCATGGCCCTGACCGCGTCCTCCTGTTCCTTCCGGGCATAGATCAGGATCAGGTACTTGCCCGCCTCGATGTCGCCATGGAATCTACGGAGCTTCCTGTTCTCGGTCCCTATGCCCGTCAGGCCGCCTTCCCAGGCGCCGAACATCGTGGCCACGACGACGACCGCGATATAGACAAGGGGCGGGACGTTGGGACCGAAAGGCTCGAAGATCATCAGCAGCCCGGCGCCGACCAGTCCGCCGACGAAGCCGACCCCGGCGCCGATGAATCCGTGGCGAACGATATCCAGGGTCTCCAGGTAATTGCTGGAGTGGATGTGCTGCTGCGTCAGCCCGGATTCATCCTTCGCGATGACGTGAAGGAAAAAGTCATTGACGCCGGCCGCATGCAGGTCATCGGAGACCTGCTGCGTGCTGTCGAGCGTGGGCGCGAGGTAGTACAGGCACTTCATCGCCGTCCTCCTGTAGCGACGTGGGCTTTCTTCTGATGAGCCCTTCTTCCCGTCGTGGTCCTTCGGACTGCCTAGCCAAGCTATTTGCTGCGCACGGCGTGAATGTGGCGCGGAAAAAGTGGAATGTCAAGCGTTCCCATTGTGACGGCAGTGCGCCGTCGCTCTGCCGCTCGGCGCCCATGAGTCGGCAGCATCGCTCGGCTGTTGCGGTGCAAAACCGCATCGGGGGATTGTTGGTCGGGGTGACTGGATTCGAACCAGCGACTCCTGCGTCCCGAACGCAGTACTCTACCAGGCTGAGCTACACCCCGGACCGGGCGGGAAATGACGCGACAGATTCGAGCGCAGCGGGAAATCCGAACTCGCGGGAAAGATCAATAACTGCGCTCGACTGCGAAACGCGCCAATTCTAGCAAAGATTGCTTGTATTTTGAATTCGCCAGTTGCGAAAGTGCGCCGCAAGCGAGCTGCACCTCCTGCTCCGCCTTGTCGCGGGCGTAGGCGAGCGCATCGGTATGGCGTATGGCGGCAAGCACGGCCTCGAAGCCCTCGCGCCCGCCCTGCTCGATGGCGCGCCGGACCAGCGCCGCATCTTCGGCCGATCCGCGCTGGATCACCCGGATGAGCGGCAGCGTGGGCTTGCCTTCGTTCAGGTCGTCACCGATGTTCTTGCCGGTCTCGGCGGCGTCGCCCGAGTAATCCAGAACGTCGTCGATGAGCTGGAACGCGGTTCCCAGATGCCGGCCGTATGTCGCTAGCCCCTCCTCCAGGGCGCCGTCGGCCTTGCCCAGCACGGCTCCGAGCTGCGCCGCCGCCTCGAAGAGCTTGGCGGTCTTGCGCCGCACAACGTCGAGATAGGCGCGCTCGTCGATCGACGCGTTGTGCGCGTTGAGGAGCTGCAGGACCTCGCCTTCCGCGATGGTGTTGGTGGCATCGGCCAGCACCTGCATCACGCGCATGCTCTGCACGCCGACCATCATCTGGAAGGCGCGCGAGTACAGGAAATCGCCGACCAGCACGCTGGCGGCGTCCCCGAATTCGGCATTCGCGGTTTTGCGGCCGCGCCGCAGGTCGGACTCGTCCACCACGTCGTCGTGCAGCAGCGTCGCGGTATGGATGAACTCCACCACGGCCGCGAGCTCGTGGTGGTGGGCGCCCTGATAGCCTAGCGCGCCGGCGGCAAGCAGCACCAGCGCCGGACGCAGGCGTTTGCCCCCGCTGCCGATGATGTACTCGGCGATCTGGCGGATCAGCACGACATCCGAGTCCAGCCGGCGCCGGATCAGCGCGTCGACGGCTTGCATGTCGGCGTCGATCAGGGAACGGACGGAATCCAGTTGCACGGTATGATCACAGCGGTTGGTGGACTGCCACCCAAGCGGCGGAGCGGGCGAAGGATAGCACGAAACCCTTTGACCGCACAGGCTAAGGGCATGTATAATTTTAGGTTTTCGAGAATACCTCGGAGCGCAACATGTACGCGATCATCAAGACTGGCGGCAAGCAATACCGCGTCGCTGCCGGCGAGAAATTGAAGGTTGAAAAGCTCGCCGCGGACGTGGGCAGCGAGATCCGCCTCGACCAGGTGCTCGCGGTCGGCGCCGGCGAGGACATCAGGGTCGGGGCCCCGCTGGTACCCGGCGCCTCGGTCACGGCCAAGGTCCTCGCCCACGGGCTGGGGGACAAGGTCAAGATCTACAAACACCGGCGCCGCAAGCACTACGAAAAGCACCAGGGACACCGGCAGGGGTACACCGAACTCGAGATTACGGGCATTTCAGGATAGGGAGCCGGCATCATGGCACACAAGAAAGCAGGCGGCAGCTCGCGCAACGGCCGCGACTCGCAGTCGAAACGCCTCGGCGTCAAACGCTTCGGCGGGCAGCTCGTGTCAGCGGGAAGCATCCTCGTGCGGCAGCGCGGGACCAAGGTGCATCCGGGCGACAACGTTGGAATCGGCAGGGACCACACGCTCTTTGCCAAGGTGACCGGGAAGGTCGAATTCGGCGTCAAGGGTCCGGACAACAGGAACACCGTGAGCATCGTTCCGGCGTAGACCGAACGAGGACAAGAAAGCCCTATCCTCGCGGTAGGGCTTTTTTGTTTGTAGGTCTGGAATAGCCCCCATGAAGTTCATCGACGAAGCGAAGATCGAGGTCCATGCCGGCAAGGGCGGCAACGGCGCGGTGAGCTTCAGGCGCGAAAAATACATTCCGCGCGGCGGGCCGGACGGCGGCGACGGGGGCCGCGGCGGCAGTGTCTACGCGGTCGCCGACAGGAACATCAACACGCTCATCGACTATCGCTTCGCCCGGATCCACCGTGCCAAGAACGGCGAAGGCGGGAGGGGCAAGCAGTGCAACGGCAAGGGTGCCGACGACATCGTCCTGCGCATGCCCGTGGGCACGGTGATCACCGACGCCGAGACGGGCGCGCTCGTCGCCGACCTCGATCACCACGGGCACAAGGCGCAGCTCGCGCACGGCGGCCGCGGCGGCATGGGCAACGTCAATTTCAAGTCCAGCACCAATCGCGCCCCGCGCAAGGCTACACCGGGCGGGGACGGCGAGAGCCGCAAACTGGCGCTCGAGCTCAAGGTCCTGGCCGATGTCGGCCTGCTGGGTCTGCCGAACGCGGGCAAGTCCACGTTCATCCGGGCCGTATCCAGCGCGCGTCCGAAAGTGGCGGACTATCCGTTCACGACGCTGCACCCGCATCTGGGGGTGGTTCGCGTCGGCGCCGACAGAAGCTTCGTCATCGCCGACATTCCGGGATTGATCGAAGGCGCCGCCGAGGGCGCCGGTCTCGGTCACCAGTTCCTGCGCCACCTCGCTCGCACGCGCCTGCTGCTGCACCTGGTCGACCTCGCGCCACTCGATCCGGATGCCGACCCTGTCCGGGACGCGCGCGCAATCGTCTCCGAGCTGAAAAAGTACGGCGAATCCCTGTATCGCAAGCCGCGCTGGCTGGTGCTCAACAAGATCGACCTGCTGCCTCCCGGGGATCGCGACATCGCCGCGGCCCGGTTCCTGAAGGCGCTGCGCTGGCGCGGACCGAGCTTTCTCATCTCTGCCATCACCGGGGAAGGCTGCATGGAGCTGTCCGGTGCGATCATGACGCATCTGGAATCGCTGCAGGCGGAGGAGGCCCTGTGAAGAATGCGAAACGGTTCGTCGTCAAAGTCGGCAGCACGCTCGTCACCAACCGCGGCGAAGGACTGGACGTGGCCGCGATCGCCCAGTGGGCGCGGCAGATCGCGCACCTGCAGACCTCCGGCAAGCAGGTCGTCCTGGTCTCGAGCGGCGCGATTGCCGAAGGCATACAGCGGCTCGGCTGGAAAACGCGGCCCCACCACATGCACCAGCTGCAGGCCGCGGCCGCGGTCGGGCAGATGGGGATGGTGCAGGTCTACGAGACCTGCTTTCGCGAGCACGGCCTGCATACGGCGCAGGTATTGCTCACGCACGCCGACCTCGCCGACCGCCAGCGCTATCTGAACGCCCGGTCGACGCTGGTGACGCTGCTGGGACTGGGCGTCATACCGATCATCAACGAGAACGACACGGTCGTAACGGACGAAATCAAGTTCGGCGACAACGATACACTCGGCGCGCTGGTCACCAACCTGATCGAGGCCGACTGCCTCGTGATACTCACCGATCAGGCGGGCCTCTACACCTCCGACCCGCGCAGGAATCCGGGCGCAACGCTGGTCCACGAGGCGAACGCGGGCGACCCTGCGCTGGAAGAAATGGCGGGCAGCGCAGGTTCAGCGATCGCCAAGGGCGGCATGCTCACCAAGGTGCTGGCTGCCAAGCGCGCGGCGCGCAGCGGAGCGAGCACAGTGATCGCCTCCGGACACGAACCCGAGGTGCTGCTCAGGCTCTCGGCAGGCGAGCGCATCGGCACCCTGCTGGTCGCCGCGACCACGCCGCTTGCCGCCCGCAAGCAATGGCTTGCGGACCATGTGCAGGTGGCCGGCCGTCTCACCATCGACGTCGGCGCGGCGCGGGCATTGCGCTCCGGAGGCAAGAGCCTGCTTCCGATCGGCGTCAAGGGAGTGGAGGGCGAATTCGAGCGCGGGGCGGTGGTTTCATGCGTCGATCCGGATGGCGCGGAAATCGCCCGCGGGCTGGCCAACTACAGCGCCCAGGAGACGCGGCGCATCGCGGGGCGGTCATCGAACGACATCGAGTCGGTGCTCGGCTACGTCGAGGAGCCCGAACTCATCCACCGGGACAACCTCGTGCTGCTCTAGTCGCCAATCACTAGGGTGTTGACAGAAGCGAGGAAGATTTTGGGGTTATCAATGTCTCGCTATTTTGAGAAGTTGCAACTTCGCAACTTCTCAAAATAGCGAGATCAATGGGTTCCAGAAAGACGCAAGCTGTTTGATTCCGGCTGTGCCGAACGAGGAGTGAATCAGCGCGGCCGTTCCGCGCGTGGATTGCCACCCGATTTGAGCGCGTTGCGCGCCTCGTCGGCGTCACGCACGATGATCCGGAACGGACAGAAATAGGCGTCGTGCAGGACGGCCTCGATCTTGTTCACCGGGAGGTCCGAGATCGGCGTCCAGCGCGGGTTACGCGCCGCCACCCAGGTGCGATCGGCGCGGCCCAGTGCATAGAGCTTGCGCGAGCGATCCTTGCACCGGATGCCCTCGAATTCGACGTTGGTGGCGCCGCCCGACGATCGAGCGACGAGTACGTAGCGGACCACGCCGTCGGCACCGACGCCGACCGACTGGACATCGACGAAATACTCGAAGCTCCAGGGAACATTGAGGCTCACCCTGACCAGATCCTCCTCCTTGGGAAAGGGTGGCATCTGCAGATTGCGCTCCTCGGCCGATTGCTCACCGGCATCCTGCGCGGAATCCCCGTACCGGGGGAAGAGTTGAGCCAGCGCCACGAGCGGCACCAGCGCGAGCAGCAGGATCAGGCCGCGCATCCGCTCACGCAAGGTCACGCGCAAGGGCGGCGCGCACGGGCGCCGCCACGCTCAGGCTCGCCTGATACTGCGGATGGTCGATCCCGATCGAGAGCCCGAGCCCGCGCTTCAACGACTGGGCCATCGCCTCGGTCAATTCAAAGCGCAGAAAGTGCACCGCCGAGGTTTTCTGCTCGTTCTCGCGTTCGAGATCCTCGTCGGCGATGGCCCAGGCGCGCTCGCAACCCTCGACCTGCATCCACACCTTGTCCTCGATCCCGATCAGCTTCGCCAGCCGCCGCTGGCGCTCGTCCGGATCAGGAAATTCGAGCATCATGGTCGCCTTGAAATTTCTACCGTCGGGAATCAGCGGATTGTACGTGTCGAGCTCGTCCTGGATGCCTTGCTCCTCGAAGATGCGCTCGACTCGCAGCATTTCCTGGACCTGATAGCGGATCGTCAGCTCATCCTCGAAGATCAGCGTGACGCAGTCACCCAGCTGCACCGTTCGGTGTTTCTTGTGCTCGATCACGCGGCAGCGGAAATCCTTCCGGTCCCGCGCGTAGGCTTCGAGCGTAAGCAGGCTCTCGCGTTCTATCCTGGCCACTGTCCTCGCCTCCGACGCGCGGTTGGCGTCCCTACAACCCGTACGCGATGCGCAGCAGCGCGAGTGGATGTTCCCTGACGGGTCCGTGGGCGCTCATGCCCTGCTGGATATGACGGCCGGCGATGGCGCAGTCCGAACTGATGTAATCGGGCTCGCCCGAGTCCATCAGCTGGAACACGGGCCTGCCGATCTTCATCGAGTTCTCGAAATACTCCGACTTCACGCCCCAGGTCCCGTCGTGCCCCGAGCAGCGTTCGACGGTATTGACCGTCGTACCCGGGATCATCTGCAGCATCTCGCGGGTCCTCTGGCCGATCTTCTGCACGCGGAGGTGGCAGGGAATGTGATAGGACACCTTGCCGAGGGAATGCTTGAATTCGGTTTTGAGGAGTCCGTCGCGCATGCGCAGCGCGAAATACTCGAACGGATCGAACATGGCTGCGGCGACGGCCTTCACGTCGGCGTCCTCGGGAAACATCAACGGCAATTCCTGCTTGTACATCAGCGTGCAGGAGGGGACCGCTGTGAGGATCGCATAGCCGTCCGCCGCCAGCCTCGCCAGCACCGGAATGTTGATTTCCTTGAGCTTCGCGACGCTCTCCAGGTCGCCCAACTCCAGCTTCGGCATGCCGCAGCACGCCTCCTTCTGCGCCAGGACATAGGGGACCTCGTTGTGCTCCAGTATCTTCAGCAGGTCCTCGCCGATACCCGGCTCGTTGTAGTTGACATAGCATGTGGCGAACACGGCCACCTTGCCGGGGGTGCGCTCGCCATCGCGAACTGGATGGGCGCCCGAGGCAGCCGCGCCGGAACGGAACTTTCCGGGACTGTACGGGGGCAGGTGCCGCTCCCGGTGTACGCCGATGGCTTTCTCCATGAGCGTGCGGGCGGCGCCGTTTCGGTTGACCGCGTTCACCGCCTGCGCCACGACTGGAATCGCGGCGAGCTTGCCGATCGCGTCGGTCGAGGACAGCAGCCTGTCGCGAAACCTGGCCCCGCCCTTGCTGAACTTCACCGCCTTGGCGCGCAGCATGAGATGGGGAAAGTCGACGTTCCACGGATGCGGCGGCACGTAGGGACACTTCGTCACGTAGCACATGTCGCACAGATAGCACTGGTCGACGACTTCCCAGAAGCGCTTCTTCTCGACGCCGTCGATCTCCCCCGACTTGCCATCGTCGATCAGGTCGAACAGTTGCGGAAACGCGGTGCACAGGCTCACGCAGCGGCGGCAGCCGTGGCAGATCTCGAATACGCGCTCGAGTTCCCCGAAGAGTTTGGCCTCATCGTGGAAGTCCGGCGTCCGCCACTCGAGCGCGTGCCGGGTGGGCGCTTCAAGGTTGCCTTCGCGCACCGTCATTGCCGTACCTGCGTGTACATGTTGCCGGAAAAGCCCAAGGCAGGAGCCGGGCGAGCTGCGCCCGACTCCGCTGGACCGGCGGGCCGAGTCAGTCTGTCAACTGATCCAGCGCCTTCTTGAAGCGGTTCGCATGCGAGCGCTCGGCTTTCGCCAGCGTCTCGAACCAGTCCGCGATCTCCCCAAACCCTTCCTCGCGGGCGGCCTTGGCCATGCCCGGGTACATGTCCGTGTACTCGTGAGTTTCCCCGGCAACCGCGGCATTCAGGTTCTGCCGACTCGATCCGATCGGCAGGTTGGTCGCCGGGTCGCCCACCTGCGCGAGGTAGTCGAGGTGCCCGTGCGCGTGTCCCGTCTCTCCCTCGGCGGTCGAACGAAACAGCGCCGCGACATCGTTCTGGCCTTCTACGTCGGCCTTGTTGGCGAAATAGAGGTAACGCCGATTCGCCTGGGATTCACCCGCGAATGCGTCCTTCAAGTTTCCGTGGGTCTTGGATCCTTTGAGTTGCATAGCAACCTCCTTGATGTAGGGCTGACGGAAATTAGACAGGTTCTAATTAATAGACGTACTTTAATCCAAACTTCAAATCGTCGTCAAGAGCGGCGGCGGTATCTAACGGCAAGATAGGACGCGCCCGCACGGCTGTATGCATGCGCCGTCACACTCCGATGCACATGATCTTGGTGATCGGGGGTGCTGCGATCAACGCCCCAGCGCAGCCTCGATTTCACCGAAGGTGCGCGCAACCTCGCTCCATGCCAGTTGAATTCCCAGCTGCCTCGCAATCTGCGAGAGCGAGAACACGCCGCGGACCACTTCGCCGGCGCCATCCTCGGCGGATTCCGCTACCAGCGCGTGCTGCCTGCCGGCCGCTTTCAGTGTTGCCACGACGTGGCCCACTTCCGCAGTGGCAAGATCGGAGAACCACAACGCCTCCAGCCGCTCGCGCGGCGTCATGATATCGCGCACCAGGATGTCCTGCCGCTTGACGCTCCTGTCGATCGCGAACTTCACGGGGCGTTCGCCCAGGATGTCGGTTGCAGTAATGAGGCCGAGAATCTCGCGCCGATCATCGGTGACGAGCAGCAGCCGCACGCCGCGGCGGATCATGAATCGGTTCGCCGCGTTGAGCGGCGCATCGGGATCGATGGTCGCCGCGGCCACCTTGCGAAAATCGGTCATGACCTCCAGCGCCGGCGAATCGAGACGCACCCGCCCGCTCGGGTAGGAGGGATACTGAAAATGCGCTCCGTTTGCGAGCGGACGATGCGAAAGCGGCTGATAGTCACGACCCATGATCGATCCCCACGACGGAAACGCCGCGGAACAATTTCCGGACGAAATGGCTGCGAACTCCGACGCTGCCGGGCGTACTCGCCGCCCGCCCCGCGCCGAGTTGGTTCCCGACGGAATCAGCGTACCGGAACCGAGTTGACATTGCGCTGACGCCTGCGATCCCGGGTCAGGAAACGCGCCAGTTCCGTGAGCGCCTGCTGATATACCTCCCGCTTGAATTCGATGACCGAATCGAGCGGAACCCAGTAGTCGTTCCAGCGCCATGCGTCGAACTCGGGATGCTCGCAGGCACGCAGCGACACGTCGCTGTCACGGCCCACCAGCCGCAACAGAAACCAGATCTGCTTCTGGCCCCTGTAATTGCCACGCCACTCGCGCTTGATCCATTGCGGCGGCACGTCGTAGCGCAACCAGTTCCTGGTACGACCGAGGATTCTGACGTGGGAAGGCTGGAGCCCGATTTCCTCGCCCAGTTCGCGGTACATGGCCTGCGCCGGCGTTTCACCGTGCTTGATGCCGCCCTGCGGAAACTGCCAGGAATGCTCCCTTAATCGCTTGCCCCAGAATACCTCGTTGCGCCAGTTGCACAGGACAATGCCGACGTTCGGGCGATAGCCGTCTCGATCGAGCATGCCGATTCCAGCACCAAATTCCGTTGCGTTGCATTGTTCCACATTTTCCAGCGGATTAGTAGCTTGCATGACCGCGAAGTCTCATGCTGAATCGAGTAAAATGGCGTCTATTCCGTTTGCGGCGAACCATGCGCGTCACACAGTTCTTTCTCTCGACCCTCAAGGAAGCGCCGGCCGACGCCGAGATCGTCAGCCACAGTCTCATGATTCGCGCCGGACTGATACGGCGCCTCGCGGGCGGAATCTATTCCTGGCTTCCTCTCGGTCTGCGGGTGTTGCGCAAAGTCGAGGCGATCGTGCGCGAGGAAATGAACCGCGCGGGCGCACTCGAGCTGTCGATGCCCGCGGTGCAACCGAGCGAACTCTGGCAAGAGTCGGGCCGGTGGCAGAAATACGGCCCGGAACTGCTGAGGGTAAAGGATCGCCACGACCGCGACTTCTGCATCGGACCGACGCACGAAGAGGTGATCACCGACATCGCGCGGCGTGAAATCCGCAGCTATCGCCAGCTGCCGGTGCACTTCTACCAGATCCAGACCAAGTTCCGCGACGAGATCCGGCCGCGTTTCGGCGTCATGCGCGGCCGGGAGTTCCTGATGAAGGACGGCTACTCGTTCCACGCGAGTTACGGCGACCTGCAACGCGAGTACCGCAACATGTACGACACCTACTCGCGCATCTTCAGCCGGCTGGGCCTGAAGTTCCGCGCCGTCGCGGCGGACACCGGCTCGATCGGCGGCACGGGTTCGCACGAATTCCACGTGCTTGCGGATTCGGGCGAGGACGCAATCGCGTTCTGCCCGCAGTCGGACTACGCAGCGAACGTGGAGCTGGCAGAGGCCGTCGCGCCTGCCGGTCCGCGGCCGCTCCCTTCGCAGGCGATGCGGAAAGTGCCCACGCCGGGCAAGATCCGCTGCGAGGACGTCGCCGAACTCCTCGACCTCCCGCTCGAGCGCATGGTGAAGGCGATTGCGATCGTGCACGACGACGAATTCACTCTGCTGCTGCTGCGAGGCGACCACGAGTTGAACGAGGTCAAGACCCAGAAGCTGCCCGGGCTCGACCCCTTCCGGTTCGCCACCGAAGCCGAAGTCGAGCGCCATCTGCGCTGCCGGCCGGGCTATATCGGTCCGGTGGGCACCGGCGCGCGCGTTCGCGTGATCGCCGACCACAGCGTCGCCAACATGGCTGATTTCGTCTGCGGCGCGAACGAGCCGGGCTACCACCTGACGGGCGTGAACTTCACGCGCGACCTTCCCGAGCCTGCCTTCGTCTCCGACATCCGGAAAGTCGTCGCGGGCGATCCTTCTCCCGATGGCAAGGGCAGGCTAGAAATCGTTCGCGGCATCGAGGTCGGGCACATCTTCCAGCTGCGCACGAAATATTCCGAAGCGATGAAAGCGCAGTTTCTCGACGAGACCGGCGCATCGCGCGCCTTCGAGATGGGCTGCTACGGCATCGGCGTCTCGCGCATCGTGGGCGCGGCGATCGAGCAGAACCACGACGAGCGCGGAATCGTCTTCCCGGAGCCGATCGCGCCTTTCCGGGCCGCGATCGTTCCGCTCGGCTACGGGCGCAATGCGCAGGTCCGGGAAGCCGCGGACGGCATCTACCGCGAGCTGACGCGGACGGGCATCGAAGTCCTGCTCGACGACCGCGACGAGCGTCCGGGGATCATGTTCGCCGACATGGAACTGATCGGCATTCCCCACCGCATCGTCGTGGGCGAGCGGGGGCTGAAGGACGGCGTGGTCGAGTATCAGGGCCGGCGCGAACGGCAGGCCGTAAGGGTTGCGCTGGGCGAGGCCGCCGCGATGCTGCGTTCGAGGATGTCGTGCTGAAGGCATTGCGCTACGGCTTCATGCTGGCGGCGATCGCCTGCCCGCCGGCGGCGGTCGCGGGCGCGCAGGTCTATGAGCCGCTCGCCGCAAGCGTGCGCGCCGGCTTGCACGCCTCGGTCGCGGACGCGCCGGCGTCGCGTCATGCATTTTCCGATTCGATGGACGCCGTCAACTGGCTCAGCGACATGGCGCAGCGCCTCGAGAAGCGTGTCCCCCATCTGCGCACGCGCCTTGACCTGCTGCGCACGGTGCACTACGAAGCCTCCCGCGCCGGGCTCGATCCCCAGCTCGTGCTCGCGGTCCTCCACGTCGAGAGCAATTTCCGCAAGTTCGCAGTGTCCCGCGCCGGCGCCCGCGGTTACATGCAGGTGATGCCGTTCTGGGTCGGCCTGATCGGAAGCAAGGGCGACGACCTGTTCAAGCTGCGCACCAACCTGCGCTACGGCTGCGTGATACTGCGGCACTACCTCGACCTCGAGCGCGGCGACCTGTTTCGGGCGCTCGGGCGCTACAACGGCAGCCTCAGCAAGCCCGAGTACCCGAACATGGTGCTTCAGGCGATGCGTGCAGGCTGGAGATACAACGCCGCGCGGAGCTCCGGACGCTCCTGAACACGCGGCGGTCCCATCATTCGGGAAAGACCGAGGCGATGGTCCGCTGGATTGCGGCCGCAGCGACGCGAGGGTCGCTCGCCTTCCGGACCGGCCTGCCGACAACGATGTAGTCCGCTCCGTTGGCGAAGGCCTGCGCGACGTCGACGGTGCGTTTTTGGTCGTCTGCCGGCCGATTTTCGACCGGGCGGATCCCCGGCGTAACGACCAGCACCCGCGACCCCAGTTCGCGCTTCAGCGCCGCCGCCTCGAGTCCGGAGGAGATCACCCCGTCGCACCCGGCCTCCAGCGCACGCCGCGCGCGCGAAAGCACCAGCCGCTCGACGTCACACTGGAATCCCAGGTCGTCCAGATCTCCCCGGTCGAGACTGGTGAGCACGGTCACGGCCAGGATCTTAACGTCACCCTTGTCTTTTCCGGCCGCCTCGAGCATGGCCTGGTTCCCATGGACCGTCGCAAAAGTGACACCCCTGTTGCGTAATCCACGCACCGCCGCCCGCACGGTCTCCGGAACGTCGAAGAATTTCAGGTCGACAAATACCTTGTTGCCACGCCGGGTGAGCCACTCGAGCAGTTCGAAGTAGCCGCCCGCCATGAACAGCTCCAGCCCGATCTTGTAGAAGCAGACCGTGTCACCCAGCGTTTCGACCAGGGCTTTCGCCTCGTCCACGGCCGGAACGTCGAGCGCCACGATCAATCGTTCATTCCGGTGAATGGCCTTTCGTGCAGTCTCGTCTTGGATCATCTGGATAGCGCGCTCCGGTCTGGCCCGGCGAATTTCCCGCCCGCCGTCAACAGGAAACCGCACCTGTTCACGGTCCCCAATGTCCATACACAGGCCGTGGCACGTTCCTTGCGCGCATCGGCCGTCATGAGTGGATTCTAGCCGATTCAGCGATGAACCTAACCTTCGCACTGCCGCGCCCCAACGGAAATCAGCAATTTGCGCTGAGCCGATCCGAGCTTCGCGAATGGCTGGGCACGCTCCCCACCGACAATGCCGCTGAAGCTGCACGCTGCCTGGTCCAGCAGCTCTCCGCGATGAATCGCACTGCACTGCCGGCGCCCGCGCGCATCGAATTCGCCGATCTATTCCGCGAAAAGATCGACACGATGCTGCCCATCCTGGAAGCCGACCTGGCCCGGGCGACCCTGCCGCTTTCCGGCCGGCACCGGGAGGCCGCGGCGGTGACCGACGAATTGCTGGTCGAACTCGGGTACGCCTACAAGAACGGGTTCGTCGCCCTGTCGAAGCGCTTTTTCGGCTTCGGCGTCCGCGGGCGCATGCAGGCCGCGCTCCTGCATGCGATGCAGGCCCTGGCCAGGCGGCTCGCTTCGGGCTACCGGATATATGCAGCCAATCCGAAGGCGGTCTGGCAGGAACTGCACCTCCTCTTTCACCAGGCGGTCAAGCACGGGCTGACCGAGGCTCGCCTGCCGGGCAAAGTCGACACGCCCTCTTCGGTCTATCGTCAGGCGCTGCTGCTCGCATTCGCCATCCCGCACAAGCTCATGCAGGGCGATATCGACCGGATACTCGATTATCTTGCCCGGTTCGCGGACCGCACCAGGCTCGTCCCGCCGTCGCCGGACACCGAAGGGCTTGGCGCTTTCCTGATCCGGCAGAACCGCGATGCTCCCGGTTCTGCGATGGCGAAGTTCCGCTTCGCAGCTTCCAAGCCGAACGACCTCGTCCTGGATTGCCTTCCACTGGTTGAACTGCTGCTCGACCAGATCGACAAGCTCGAGGCCGGAGTCCCGGCCGGTGAAATCGGTCTGCCCCCGGGGGCGGATGCCCCGATTTACCGCGATCTGCTGCAGCGGCTCGCGCGCCACTGGGGCAACGTGGCAACGCGCCAATTCGGCCGCCTACGCACGCACGCGCGGGTCGAGCTGCAGGTGGGATTGCGGGCAATATGGCGTTCGCTCACCAGTGAGGGTCGACTCGAGAAGCACGGCGCGGTACCGAGCACCTGGATGGTCACGAATGAAAGCCCGGGCGGATATGCGCTCATGCACGTGAGCGGCAGGTGCGCGCCGATACGCGTCGGCGAAGTCGTTGCGGTAGATACGGGCGAGGCGTGTCACATCTGCGTCGTGCGCTGGGTCCTGTCGGACAATCCCGAGCACCTCGAGCTGGGCGTACAGGAGTTTGCGCCGAGCGCGACGCCGATCGGACTGGAGGGAGAAAACGCTTCCGAAACCGAACCCGCCCTGCTGCTTCCCGAGATTCCTGCCCTGCACCAGCCATCGGCAATTCTTGCCCCCTATGGGCAGGTCGACGCCTCCCGTGAGCTTCTGATTGCCGGGGACAACGCGCGGCTGCGGGTGCGGGCAACGCGTATCGTCGAACAGACCCTGTCGGTGCAGATGTTCCAGTTCTGTCCCGCCGGCGGATAGCGGCACGGGAGCGCGACGGCCCCATAGGCGTCCGCCCATAGGGGCGCCTTGATCCAGATCGTTCGTTTCCAGAGTGCCCAGCGACGCCGTCTCCCCCGCCCTAGAGGCGCGCCGCTATCTCCGCGCACGGCACCACGGCGTGCTGTCCACGCTATCGTGCCGACTTCCGGGATATCCCTACGGGTCCGCCGTGCCGTTCGTGCTCGACCAGGAAGCCCGGCCCGTCATCCTTATCAGCCATCTGGCCGAGCATACGAGAAACCTCGAGGCCGACCGCCGCGCGAGCCTGCTCGCTCGCGGCGACGGTGACGACGTCCAGGCGGGCGCCCGCCTCACCCTGGTGGGCGATGCGACCAGGGTCGACAATTGTGAATGTATGCGCTCGCGCTTCCTTCGCTACCAGCCGAAGGCGCACCAGTTGCTTTCCCTCGGGGGGTTTTCCTTTTGGCGCATCGAACCCCTGGCGCTGCGCTTCATCGCCGGATTCGGCGCCATACGCTGGGTGCCTGTCGCGGATTTCGCCCCGCCGGCCGGCGCGCTCGCCCGGGACGAGTCCCGCATCCTGGAACAGATGAACGCCGATCACGGCGACGCCCTGCGCGCCTGCTGTATCCTGGCGCTCGGACGCAAGGTGGACAAGGCATTCATGCTGGGTGTCGACTGTGACGGATTCGACCTCAGCGCCGACGGCGGGCGGCTGCGCTTCGACTTCCGCGAGACCGCGCTGGACGAGGAGGCCGTAAGGCGCGGAATCATGGATCTTGCCCGGAGAGCAAAGGGCTGATGGCGCCCGGGCGGCTCGCACGCCTTGCGGCCGTTGCCCTGATCGCACTGATCGCGCTGTGCCTCGCCTGGGAGCTGTGGCTCGCGCCGCTGCGTCCGGGCGGCTCGTGGCTGATGCTGAAGGCGCTGCCCCTGCTGGCGCCGCTTTTCGGCGTGCTGCGCGGCAGGCGCTACACCTTCCAATGGTCGCCGATGCTGCTCCTCGCCTACCTGGCCGAGGGCGCGGTCAGAGCAACAACGGAGACCGGAACCGCGCGCTGGATGGCGGTCTTGGAGATTTCCCTCGCCCTGGGCTTCGTCCTCGCCTCGGTGCAGTACGTTCGCGCCACGCGCGCGACCTGACGCAGGCCTTGCGCGTGGCGGTTCAGACCTGCGGGTTGATCCGCTCGGTCTTGCTGTGCAGCTTGTTGACCGCGGCAAGATACGCCTTGGCCGAGGCAACGACGATATCGGTGTCCGCCCCGACGCCGTTGACGATCCGCCCGCCCCTGGAAAGCCGCACGGTCACCTCGCCCTGTGATTCGGTCCCCTGGGTTACCGCGTTCACCGAGTAGAGCAGCAGTTCGGCCTCGCTCTTGACGACGTTCTCGATCGCCTTGAAGGTCGCGTCCACGGGTCCGTCTCCCTCCGACTGCGCCTTTTTCTCCGCGCCCGACTCGGACAGCACGACCGACGCGTGAGGCCGCTCGCCCATGCCGCTCCCCTGGCTCATGTGCACCAGCTTCCAGCGCTCGTCGGAGGTACCCACGCCGCCTTCGGAGACGAGCGAGTGCAGGTCCTCGTCGAAGATCTCAGCCTTCTTGTCGGCGAGGTCCTTGAAGCCCTGGAACGCCTTGTTGTAAGCCTCTTCCGATTCGAGCTCGACACCGAGTTCCTTCAGGCGCTGTTTGAAGGCGCTCCTCCCGGAGAGCTTGCCGAGCACGATCTTGTTCGTCGCCCAGCCCACGTCCTCGGCGCGCATGATTTCGTAGGTCTGGCGCGCTTTGATCACGCCGTCCTGGTGGATTCCGGAGGCGTGCGCGAACGCGTTCGCCCCCACCACCGCCTTGTTGGGCTGCACGACGAAGCCGGTGATCTGGGATACAAGGCGCGAAGCCGGCACGATCTGGGTCGTGTCGATGCGCGTCTCGACCGGAAAGAAGTCGCCGCGCGTTTTCACCGACATCACGATCTCTTCGAGCGACGTGTTCCCGGCGCGCTCGCCCAGCCCGTTGACCGTGCACTCGATCTGCCGCGCCCCTCCGATCACCACCGCGGCGAGCGAATTCGCCACCGCCATGCCGAGGTCGTTGTGGCAGTGCACCGACCACACCGCCTTGTCGGAGTTGGGCACGCGCTCGCGCAGCGACCGGATGAATTCACCGAACTGCTGCGGGACGGCATAGCCGACCGTGTCCGGTACGTTGATGGTGGTGGCGCCTTCGGCGATCACCGCCTCCAGCACCCGGCACAGGAAGTCGGGCTCGGAACGGCTCGCGTCCTCGGGCGAGAACTCGACGTCGGGGCAGTGCTTGCGTGCGAAGCGCACAGCGGCCCTGGCGTCCTCGAGCACCTGCTCCGGGGTCATGCGCAGCTTCTTCTCCATGTGCAGCGGGCTGGTGGCGATGAAGGTGTGGATCCGCCAGGACTTGCCCCCCTTCAGCGCGTCGATACCGCGCGATATGTCGCGGTCGTTGGCCCGACACAGTCCCGCGACCGTGGAGTCCTTGACGATGTTCGCGACCGCGCGGACCGCCTCGAAGTCGCCGTTCGAGGAGGCGGGGAAGCCCGCCTCGATGACGTCCACGCGCATTCGCTCCAGTTGCCGCGCGATCCGGATCTTTTCCTCGCGGGTCATCGACGCGCCGGGGCTCTGCTCGCCGTCGCGCATGGTGGTGTCGAATATGATCAAACGGTCTTTCATGTCACGCTCCACTGGCTATGGATGGATGCGATGCCGCAGCGGCCTGTTGCGCGCTGCGCCTGGGTACTGCCGAATTGGGGGATGGGGTATTTAGCGCGCGGGGCGCAGCAGCAGCACTGCGCGAAGCAGGCCGCCGGCGGGAACTGCCAACACGTGCGTGTCGGGAAGCATGCGCCGCAATATAGCGGGTTTCCCGCCCACCTGCAACTCCCCCCGCCCGGCCCCGTGCGATCGACCGCCTACACGGTCCTGTGGTGCCGCGAGCGCCGCCACTTCACCACCCAGACTACGTACCCGGAGAGCGAATAGGCGACGAACAGCAGGAACAGGATCATCGAAGGCTTGCTGGAGATCACGACGATGCCCAGCGCGATGAGCAGCACCGCCCAGAACGGCACGCTCTTGCGCAGGTTGATGTCCTTGAAGCTGTAGAACGGGACGTTGCTCACCATGGTGATCCCCGCGAACAGGGTCAGCGCCGCGGCGATGGCGCGGATCACCTCGGCGCGCTGGATGCCGAAGTCGTCGATCACCCAGACCAGACCGGCGCACAGCGCCGCCGCCGCGGGGCTGGGCAGCCCCTGGAAGTAGCGCTTGTCGACGATCCCGAGGTTGGTGTTGAACCGTGCCAGCCTCAACGCCGCACCGACGCAAAAGACGAAGGCCGAGATCCAGCCGAATCGGCCCAGATCCTTCAGCGCCCATTCGTACATGATGAGCGCGGGCGCGGCGCCGAAGCAGACCATGTCGGACAGGGAGTCGTATTCGGCGCCGAAAGCGCTCTGCGTCCGGGTCAGGCGCGCGACGCGCCCGTCGAGGCCGTCGAGCACCATGGCGATGAAGATCGCGACGGCCGCCTGCTCGAAACGCTGGTTCATCGCCTGCACGGTGGCATAGAAGCCAGAGAACAGCGCCGCCGTCGTGAACAGATTCGGCAACAGGTAGATGCCGCGGCGGCGCATCTCCGCGTTGATCAGTGGTTTGTGCGGCTTGTCGTAGTCGTGCATCGTCACAGTACGGCCAGAATGCTGCTGCCCCCGTAGACCGTGTCCCCCAGCGCCGCCTTGACGCGCGCCGAGACCGGAAGATAGACGTCCACTCGCGAGCCGAAGCGGATGAAACCGAATCGCTCGCCGCGTGCGAGCCGGTCTCCCGCCTTCACGTAGCACAGGATGCGCCGGGCGATGAGGCCGGCGATCT
>Ga0209726_10003181_pt1 | contig 22843 bp, 24 predicted proteins | sample Subgrocontami54m_FD_187453 | JGI IMG/M metagenome (GOLD analysis project Ga0209726, IMG submission 187453) | Subsurface groundwater microbial communities from S. Glens Falls, New York, USA - GMW46 contaminated, 5.4 m (SPAdes) (version 3) | ecosystem: Environmental > Aquatic > Deep subsurface >... | reverse complement strand
CCCGGGTCGGCCGCCGAGCACGCCATGCGCGGCAGGCGCGGTATCCGCGTGTTCATGCTCTCGCCGCACGGGCGCATGAGCCCGTTCCAGGCCGCGCAGATGTTCTCCGTGCTCGACCCGAACATCTTCAACATCGCGGTGCGGGGCGTCTTCGACGACTGCCAGGACATCGTCAAGCTCATAGGCAACGATCCCCGGTTCAAGGCGAAGTACCGCATCGGCACGGTCAATTCGATCAACTGGGCGCGCGTTGCGGCGCAGGTCGTGTACTACTTCAAGGGCTATTTCGCGGTTACCGGGCGGGGAAAAAGCGCGAGCGACGAGGCGGTCGACTTCGCCGTGCCCTCGGGCAATTTCGGCAACATCTACGCGGGCTTCATCGCGCGCTCGATGGGCCTGCCCATCCGCAGGCTCATCGTCGCCACCAACGAGAACAATGTCCTGGACGAGTTCTTCCGCACCGGACGCTACCGTGCGCGCAAGGCCTCCGAGGTCGTGGCGACCAGCAGCCCGTCGATGGACATCTCCAGGGCATCGAACTTCGAGCGTTACGCGTTCGACCTCGTCGGCCGCGACGGGGCGAAGGTGAAGGCGCTCTGGAAGAAGCTCGACACCGTGGGCGCGTTCGACCTCGCCGGCAGCGATTATTTCAGGCGCGTCCCGGAAACCGGCTTCGTGTCGGGCACGAGCACGCACGCGAACCGCGTGGACACCATCCGGCGGGTGTGGCGCGACTACGGCGTGATGATCGACCCCCACACCGCCGACGGCGTCAAGGTGGGCCTGGAGCACCGCAGCGCCGGCGTCCCGCTCCTGTGCCTGGAAACGGCGCTGCCGGTGAAGTTCGACGCCACCATCCGCGAGGCGCTCTGGCGCGAGCCCGATCGTCCCGCGGGGTACGAGAACCTCGAGCAGCTCCCGCAGCGCTTCGAGGTCATGGACGCCGACGTCGAGGCCGTGAAGCGCTTCATCGAAGCGAACGTGGGGTTGTAGGAATCAGCATGCGCGTCGGTCTTGATCCAGATGCGAGGCGCGGATGACACCGGACCAGAGTGGACTGAAGCTGAGGTACGACGTTAAGACCCTCGACGGCGAGCTGCTCCTGCCGGCGGGGACGCGCCTCGACCGCGACGTCATGCAGGAGCTGGCCTGCCGCGCGCCGACGCGGTGGCCGCAGGCCGGGCTGCTCGACTACGGCACCGTGCGCATCGACCTGCGGCGCTTCATGATGTCCCACAGCGTGTACCGGAACATCTTTCCGGACGCCGTCGTGGGCGAAGGGCTGGAAGCGTTCATGGCGACGGTCGCGCTGCCGCTGCCGGTGCTCCAGTGTCTTTCGTTCTTCGAGCACAACGACTACTACACCTACCGCCACATTCTCATGGTGTTCGCGCTCTACGCGCTTCTCGCCTACGGCATGCGCGCCGAGATGGGCGCGACCCAGGTCGAGGTGGCCGCCGGACCCATGCACGACCTCGGCAAGATCTGCGTGCCTCTGTCGACCCTGAAGTCAGTGACACCCCTTCGACGTGCGCAACGGGACGAAATAGAGCACCACGCCGAGGCGGGCTACGTGCTCCTGACCTATTACCTGAGGGACGCAGCATCCTTTTCGGCACGGGTCGCACGCGATCATCACGAACGCCGCGACGGATCGGGCTATCCCTTGGGAATGACGCTGGAAGAGCGTCAGGTCGAGACGGTCGCGGTATGCGACGTCTACGACGCCCTCATCAATCCGCGTCCCTACCGCAAGCAGAGCTACGACAACCGGTCCGCCATCGAGGTCATCACCGAAATGGCCGAGAAGGGCACTTTCACCTGGGACATCGTGCGCCGGCTGGTGGCCGCGAACCGCAAGGGACGGCCGGCGCCGGAGGCGTGCGTCGTCTCGCTGGACAAGAGGGGAACGCCGCCCGCCAAGAACAATTACGGCATCATCCAGGACGACGAATCCGAATCCGGTCGCTGAGCGACGTCGATCAAGCCGGCTGCATGCCCTTCTTGCTGATCATGGGCGCCGCGGCGGGCGCGGTGAGGAACCCGACCAGCGCCCTGGCCGCCTCCGGCTCCCTGGCACCGGCATGCAGGCCCGCGGAGAAGACGGTGATCCGCTGCAGGCCCTCGGGCAGCGGTCCGAGGTAATCGATGCCCGCGACGGGGAGCAGCTCGCTCACCTGCTGGAATCCGATCTCGGCCTCGCCGCGCGCGATCACCGCGCCGACCGGCTCGCCCCGCACCACCCTGAGCTTGGGCGCCAGCGCGCCGGCGATGCCGATGCGCTCGAACAGCTCGGCGAGGTGCACGCCGCTCGGGCCGGTGGAATAGGCGACCGATTTCGCAGACAGCAGCGCGCGCGTCACGCTCTCGGCCGTGCGGATGTCCGGTCTTTGCGCGCCGGCGCGAACCGCGACGCCGATGGCCGACTTCACCAGATCCACGCGGCTTCCCGGTACGATCCTGCCGAGTGCGATGAGCTCGTCGATTGCGGCGCCCGACATGATCACCAGATCGGCCGTCTCGCCGCCCGAGAGCCGGCGCAGCATGTCGACGGTCCCGCTCCAGGTCGTCGCGACGCGGTGCCCGCTCGCGCGCTCGAATTCGGGCACGAGCTCGACGTAGGCCTCCTTGATGGCCATCGACGCCAGTACCTTGATTTCGGCGGTGGGCGCCATGCTAGAACCTATCCCAGAAATGACAGGTTTGAACCAAGATGCCGTCTTTTCCCTCATCCCCAGCCCTTCTCCCGAGGGGAGAAGGGTGACGCGCCCTCTCCCTCCGGGAGAGGGCCGGGGTGAGGGAGAATATCGAGATAGGTTCTAGGGCTTGATCCCCTTCAACTGCATCAACTCGCGCGCCAGCTCGATGCCTGCGCTGTCGAGATCCTTGCTCGGGTTGGCGCGACAATAGTTGTCCAGCCACAAGAAAATCGAATCGCTGTCGGTGCCCTTGAGAAAGTTCCTGCGCGACGCCTCGGCGCGGCCGGAGAGATAACCCAGGAACCAACTCCTGGTGATGAGCACGGGGATCCTGTTCATTTCCTTGGTGCTGCTCTCCATGCGCCTTTCCTCGATCCACTTGCTGCATGAGCGCGCGCCCATCAGATCCACCTCGGCTGCGAGCAGATTCATTGCAAGCAGGCAGCCCATCAGAAACGCGATGCTTCGGCTCACTTCGGTGCCCTGTTCTTCTTGATCAACTCGGCCGCCAGCGCATCGCCGCCGCTGCGCAGGTCCCGGAGGGGATGGGTCTGGCAATACTTGTCCATCCACTTGTAGATCGACGAATTGTCGTTTCCAGGCAGGAAATTCTTCCCTGTCGCAACCGCCGAGCCGGAGAGATAGCCCAGCAGCCAGGACGCGTTGGCCAGGGCGAGCGTGTCCGATTTTTCCCTGTGTACCACCCATTCGCCGCAGGACGGCGGCTGCCTTGCTTCCACCCCTGACTGCGATTCGGCCGAGACCGCGACCGTGCTGGACGCCAGCAATAGGCATCCGGCGCAAACCGACATCGGATTCATCTTGGACTTTCCCTGAGCGCAGCCTCGATGATACTCGCGCGACCCCGCCGCGCCGTCGCCGTCGGCGGCGCGGGTGTTGTCGCGAAGCGACAACCCAGGTCCTTGATTCGGCACCGCAGATCGCAGGCGCATGTGCAGGATGTCGCCTGCCGGTGACAGGCTTTACATGCCCGGCCCCGGAGCCCGCCCGGATTGCCTTGAAATCATTCGGCTTTCATTGTGGCATGTCAATTGCTCGTCCTTCACCCAGCCCATGCCGGACAGTTGCTTGTGCGGCGAGGCTCTTGTCATTAACTGAAGGAGTGAACATGAAACAATCGAAAACGAAGCTGCTGACCATGGTTGCCATCGCCTCGGCGCTCGCTGTTGCTTCCTCCGCCTTCGCAGCCGGCGGCGCCGCAGGCGTGGGCGCGAGTGTAGGCGTGGGTGCCGGTGCGGGCGTGGGCGCGGGTAGTGGCGTGGGTGCCGGCGCGGGCGTGGGCGCTGGCGTGGGTGCCGGCGCGAGCGCGGCGCGAAGCGGCTCGGCATTTTCCGGGGACGCGCACGGGAGCGGCAGTGCTGCCGCGAACAGCAACGGGCGATTCTCCGCGGACCGCGACACCGGCCTGGATCGCGCCCAGGAGCGCATGAGCGCGGAAGGCGCGGCGCACGAGAAGGCGACCGTCCGTCACCGCGCGGCTCGCCGGCATGCGCCGGCGTCCGGGACCGAGAGGGACGGCCAGTAGCGAGCCGATCCCAACCCCGCGCGTCGATCGCGCGGGCCACCCGGATTCCGTTTCCGGCGGGGTCCGATCCATCCCCCGAATTGGGCGGGTGTTCCCGCGCAATTCGGGGTTTGGGTTCGAGGCCCGGGGCGTACCCTCTGGGTCATGCTTATCGCCTGGATACGCCCCGCGCTTTCGCTGCTGCGGCTCCGACCGCGGGCGGCGTCGGTCGCGCGGACCCTGCACCGGCTGGGCGCGGACCCCGGTCTGCGCCGGTGGCTGCGCGAGCTGTATCCGAACAGCCGGGAAGTCCAATGCGATGCGGCGATTCCCGCCGCATGGCTTGCCGTCTACGTGGCCATCGGGATCCTCTGGCACTCGGTTCACGCCGTCGTGAGCCTCGCCGCGCTTCCTCTCACGCTGCTGAACCGGTTCGCCTAGCCCATGTCGATGAACCCGCTCGCATCGGCGCTCCGCGCCATAGGTACCCAGGGCACGCAGGCTGTTCAGGGCACCCAGCCCTCCAAGGCGCATGCCTTCGGCGCCATCGGCAAGGATTTCGATTTCCTGATGCAGGCCCTCGGCTCCTCCGACCCGAAAAAGAGTCCCCTCGATACCCTGATGCAAGGGCTCTCGGTGACGCGCTCGAGCGTATCGGGTCAAGCGGATCAGGCAGGTTCGGCTGCACCGCTTCGTTTCGACAGCCAGGCGAGCGGCATCGCCTCTGCCGCGCCGCAGGTTTCAGCGCTGCAGGCCATTCGTTTCGTCAACGCCGTGACCGCGCCGCTCGTCTCGGTGGGCAAGAACATCAGCGTCACGGCCTGATTGTTTCCCCGCGCGCGCCGCGCGCGTCATCCCTGCCAGACGCCGTAGCCTTCCTCGCGCAGCCCGATCGCCAGCTCGACTTCCATGTCCCGCGCCGCCTCGTAGGGCATCGGGTTGTACATCTCGTAGAGCTCGGGGGCGAGCCGCAGGCCGTAGAGCCTCACGAACTTGTTCGACTGGATCCCGGCCTTGTGCTTGTCCAAGCGCACGTCGGGGGAGAGCCCGGTCATGCCCACGTAGACGCAGGGCTTGGCGGGATCGTAGTCGGGGTTGGCCCTCTTGAAACGGGGCTCGTGGAGCACGTCCTTGGAGAGCAGGACGACGTACACCGAGTGGTGCTGCGCGCTCGCACGCTTGCGCGTCATCGCGACAAGTGTCGCTGCAGGAGTTCCAGCGCGGCCGCGGCGAACGCGCGCATGTTGGCGACCCGCGCGGTGCTCCCGGTCTCGATCGTGATCGCCTCTTCCGCCGCGCCCGAGATGGCGAGGCAGGAGTGGCCGGGCGCGTTGCCATACGGGTTGCCGGTCGGGCCCGCGGCGCCGGTCTCCGCGAGGCCCCAGCTCGCCGAGAAGCGCTGCCGTGACGTGCGCGCGAGCAGCAGGGCGTACGGCTCGGAGGCCGAGCGCATCCCCGCGACCAGCTCGGCGGGGATGTCGAGCAGCAGCTTGCGCGCCCGGCGCGTGTAGACCACGCCCCCGGCGAGAAAATACTCCGAGGCCCCGGGCACCGCGAGCAGCGCCGCCGAGATCAGCCCGCCGGCCGAGGACTCGGCGACCGCGATCGTCTCGCGGCGCTGCTTCAGCAGCCCGGCCACCTGTTCTGCGAGGGGGAGGAGGGTTTCCATGGGCGTCTGCGCTCGAGCGTAAAGGCGATATTAGACGTCGTACCTGTCTCCCGACTGGTCGATGACGCTTTGGAGGGTCACGTTCTCGTAGGTTCCGGTCGTGGTGACCAGGTCATAGCGAGACGCGGGAGGGGTGTCCGGCTCGACGTCCATCAGCGTCTCGGGAACCTCGGCCCGCTGCAGCATTCCAGCCACGTAGAGTATCCAGGGGTGGAAGGTCACCTTGAAGGCGCCTGTGGCGGGATCCTGTACGTTCTCGGTGGTGAAGTGAGTCTCGTCGATCTTTCTCCAGGGCCGCCCGTAAAGGACGGTGAATGTCGGGGACTCGATTCCAATGTCGAAATGGAAACCCGGTTTCTGCAACCTCTCGGCGAATACGCCCCACTGATGACCGAAGACCTCATGCAGGAGCAGATGCATCTCGCTGTCCATGAACTCGTAGGTATCGGGCATCTCGGTCACATCCTTTACCAGGCCCACGCCGCTCAGCTTGCCGGCGGAACCCCAGTCGGCCGAGGTATCGTAGGGCGTCATGCCGAAGCCCGCCACCCTGGTGCGGACCGTCAGGTGTCGGGACCCGATGGCCTTGTCGGGGTAGGCCTCGTAGATGGCGAGGAAGTCGAATACGTCGGGGTGGTCCGTGTAGAAATAGTCTCGAATGGTCTCGCGAACAAAGGTGAACATGGCCGAGCCGTCAGTGAGGCCGTAGACCGGACCGGGAGGTGTAAGGACGACCGTGGGATAGGTAGCGTCGCACTCGCCCCTCCCATAAGTCGATGTAAGAAACTGGCTCGGGAGGGCGGCCTTGATATCCTCCAGCTTGCTCAACTGCGCTTGGAACTCCGCACTGGAAAGGTCGGCGCTCTGGGGGGCGAGCAGGACGAAGCCGACTTTGTACGACCGGCGCACCTCCGGCCTTATCTCGACCGTGTCGTAGGCCAGCCCGCAGCCTTCCGAAGCCTGGTGGGGAATTCCGTCGCCTATGCTGGGGTTGTTCCAGTAGATCACGTCCCTGGCATTGGCGCCGAACGTGTACGTGCCCGGCGCGTCGATCGTAACGGTCCAGGAATAACTGGCGGTCACGGCGCCGCTCCCCGCTGCGATGTGGGCCTTGTCCAGTTCCGTAATCCCCGTTCCGCTGCCGAACCACCAGTACATGTCCAGGCCGGCAAATGCTCTCGCGCTCACCGTGATCGCGATTTCCTCCCCCGCAGCAGCCACATGCGGGTGTACCTCGATGCTCACATAGGGGTCGCAAAACATCGGGATGGGCTCGTGCAGGAAGGGGGGCAGGGCGACGATGACCGGGTGGAGACGCCAGGTCGCCGACTCGCCATCCCTGAACCAAAACAGCCATTCCTTCTTTGCGTCTTCCTTGGTGAACTTCCTGAACCAAGTGGGCCCGTGTTTCTCGTTGAACGCCGCGGGGGCTCCGGCGGCCCTCTTGCCGGAGCGCATGGCCGGAACGCAAAAGAGCTCCTCGCCGGGAACAGCCTTCATTTCAGGCACCGACGCTCCCTTCGGAAGAAACAGTCCCTGGGGAGCCCGCGCGCGGGGAAGGCTCACCTTCACCACTCCGGCGCCCTTTACCGGAATGGAAACGGAGGCCCATCGATCGCCCATGACCCTGACCTTGTGGACGGTCTTGTTGCAAAGGCGATCTTGCCGTTGCAGGGTCCAGGTTTCCACGGCGGGAGCGTCGCGGCCGGCCGAGCCGTATCTCGCGAACATCCGGCAGATCTTTTGCGTGGGCTTGAACTGCCCGCTGACGCAGACCTGGTTCGACTCCGAGCGCCGGAACTCCGGCGTCATCGACTCGCTGTTCTTCTTGCCGCTTGCCGGCGCCGCCGGCCGCGTGAAGCGGAGCTGCAGCTTGTTGTCCCTCAGCGTTCCCCGGCCCGTCAGCCCGATCGCCGGCTTGCCGTCATGGCTGATGCTGCGCGACGCCGTGACAGCGCGTTCGCTATCCTCGTCCACGAAGATGGCGACGCTTCCTTTGTACCTCTTTCCTCGCTCCGTTCCTTGGACGCCGTACACGTAGACCGCCGACGCTACATGCCCTGCCGCGCTTACCCGCTTTTTGGCCATGATCGTTTCCTCCTCCCACGTGAACCTGCCGTGCTTCCGGCGACGCTCATGACGTTTGAGTTCAGTGGATGACAAAAGCGAAGCTCTTGGCAGTCCGCTGGATCGAAGTGTTATACCCCTGCTACTTCACGCCCCGCGACGCGAGGAACGGGCGATACTGCATGTCTGTTTTCGATATATGCTCTATCCACCAGTCCGTCATGAAGGTGAGAAGCTCCACGGGCACGGAGTCCTCGTGACTGATTGTATCCTGGCAAAGCGCCACGATCTTGATGCGGTATGCATTGTGCTCCGCCTTCTGCCGGGCGAGGCCGGGATACCCGTGCTCTTCCAGGAGTTCCTCTTCCGCCCGGAAATGATCGTCGGCGTATTTGGTGAGTCTGTCCAGTAGCTCCGAGATCGTCTCGGAACGTACGGTCGCTCCAGGATCCGAGATCAACAGGTTGATCATGTCAACGATGCGTGCGTGCTGCCTATCAAACAACTCGACTCCCACGCTGAAGGAAGGATTCCAGTCGATTCTCTCCATGCCTACACTCCTTTCAGATAGCGCAGCCTCCGCGGTGGGCTAACTCAAAGTAGGGGGCGTAAAGGGAGCGCTTGGTGACACCTTATACGCACGGTTGATCATTGCCCGGCCCTTGCACACCAATGCATTACGCACAGCATCGGCATTAGTACGCCTAAGCAAAGGCACCTGCAACAGGACGCCGTGGAAGGCCCAGCGTCGGACTCTGAACGCCGGGTGCTTAAGCTGGGCACGGTAACGACCAGGCCCGCACGGGCAGCTTTCCAACACGCAGGTGCGCGATCGCGTCGCCGCGCACGGCTCACGCGCGCACGTCTTGCATACCCTCCGCCGCGCGGTTCGATTCGAGCTTGGCGCGGACGCGCCCGTGCACAAGGCCGACGGCAGGGAGCGCGCGGATCCGGTCGTCTCGGGGCGTCCTGCTCCGATCGGAGGCGGTTGACCGCCTGCTGCGGGTTGTCGCGCCGCGCCGGTGCAAGTATCCTCGGGGCATGAAAGTCTTCCGGGGCTGGCGGATCGTTGCCTCCGGCTTCACCCTCCAGTTCCTGCAGTCCTGGCTTCTGACCCAGGCCTTCGGCGCCTATTTCGCGGTGCTCAGCGAGGAGCGCGGCTGGAGCAAGACCGCCCTGTCGGGCGCCGCGGCGCTGCAACCGATGGAGGCTGCGATTCTCGGCCCCGCGCTCGGTTGGATCATCGACCGCTTCGGGACGCAGGGCATGATACGCACCGGCATCATCTGCTTTGGCGCCGGCTTCGTGGTCCTCAGCCAGATCGACTCGCTGAGCGGTTTCTACACGGCCTTCATCGTCATGGCGCTCGGCACGAGCCTGTGCGGCTTTTTCCCGCTCAACGTGTCGATCATCCACTGGTTCGAGAAGCTGCGCGCCCGCGCGCTCTCGGTGCTCTCGCTCGGCATCGCGCTGGGCGGCATTTTCGTGCCCGTGATCGCGTGGTCCATGCAGAGCTTCGGCTGGCGCGCGACCGCCTTTGCCTCGGGCATGATCGTCATCCTGGTCGGCTGGCCGCTTTCAGGGGTGTTCGGGCATCGCCGCCCGGAGGACCACGGCGAGACGGTGGACGGCCGGCTGCCGGCTGCTGCGGGACACGGGCAAACCGGGTCGAGCACGCGGCGCGAGTTCAGCGCGCGCGCTGCGCTGCGCACGCGTGCCTTCTGGCTGATTTCGCTCGGCCACGCCTTTGCGCTACTGGTCGTGTACGCGGTCATCGTGCATGCGATCACGCACATGAAGGAGGCCGTGGGCTACTCGATCGCGCAGGCGTCGCTCGTCATCACCCTCATGACCGCCGCGCAGGTCGGCGGCGTCCTGACGGGCTGGGCGATCGGCGACCGTTTCGACAAGCGCTTCATCGCCGCCGCGTGCATGCTGATGCACGCGGCCGGACTGCTCATCCTCGCCTTCGCTACGGGTATTGCGATGCTGGCGACTTTCGCGGTGTTGCATGGCGGCGCGTGGGGCCTGCGGGGCCCGTTGATGCAGGCGATCCGCGCCGACTACTTCGGCAGGCGCGCCATCGGCATGATCCTCGGGCTGTCGTCGCTCATCACCGTGATCGGCCAGATCGGCGGGCCGATGATCGCGGGGATGCTCGCCGATCTGACGGGCAACTACCGCGCTGGATTCACCGTACTTGCGGTGCTGGCTGGACTGGGATCCCTGTTCTTCCTGCTCGCGAAGCGGCCGCAGTAGTTCCGGCGGGAGGGGGCGGCCGATCGGGCATCCTGTTCGTCTGGATCGATTGTTCCCTAAATATCCTGGGCTTACTGCCGATATCTGCAGGATGAGGACAGCATCGACCCGGAGTAATGTGCATTACTTGCCGCAGCGCGAGCCGCGGCATGCGCCTCGTCGAGAGGCCTATTCGGGTTTCGATCGGATCAACGGCGAGCACCCGTGGCGACACGCCGCTCCAGGCGGCTTCGTCGACTACCAGGCGCGGATCATCCGCAATTCCAAAGTCGTCTATTTCAACTTCGCCCTGGCGATGGAAATGGGCCTGCTCCCGGCCGATCACCCGCAGGCGTTGAACGCAAGACTGGAAAAGAAGCTCGTCGAAACATTCGCCCTGCAGATCATCAACGAATACGACATCGAAAACGGCGCGAGATACAAGCCGGAAGATATCAAGCCCAACCACTACATGGCGACCTGCTATTTGCAGACACAGCATTCCAGCAGGGCGGGCGCCACCTCGGGTGACGGCCGCAGCATCTGGAACGGGCTTTTCATCGGCAACGGGTTCTACTGGGACATCTCCAGTTGCGGCACCGGCGCCACCTGCCTGAGCCCTTATTTCGCCAGGACAAGGAAGCCGGTCCGCACCGGCGATCCGCAGGCGCATTACGGATCCGGGCTGGCCGAAATCGACGAGGGCCTGTCGGCTGCGATCATGAGCGAGATCTTTCATAGCCGCGGAATCCCTACCGAACGGACGCTTGCGGTCATCGAGGGACCGCAAGGCAATGCCGTCAATGTGCGGGCCGCCAGGAATCTCCTGCGCCCATCGCATCTGTTCGTGCCGCTCAAGCAAGACGATCACCAGGGCCTCAAATCCGCCGTCGATTACTACATCGAACGCCAGATCGCCAACGGAGAATGGGATGGACCGAAGCATGCACCGGAAAGATACGACGAGCTTCTCCGGGACGTCGCGTTGCGTTATGCGCGGTTCTCGGCGCAAATGGAGGACGAATATATCTTCTGCTGGATGGAATGGGACGGGGACAATGTGCTCGCTTCCGCCGGCATCATCGATTACGGATCGATACGCCAATTCGGCCTTTTTCATCACCGCTACCGCTTCGACGATGTAGAGCGCTTCTCGACCAACATCAAGGAGCAGAAATCCAAGGCGCGCTATCTCGTGCAGACGTTCGCGCAGATGGTGGGCTGGTTGAAGACCGGGCGCTGCAGGGAGCTTCGCCACTACAAGGATTCCCCCTATCTGAAGCTCTTCGACGAGGAGTTCGAATCCCGCAAGACTAGGCTCATGCTGCGCCGTGTCGGATTGAGCGCACGGCAACAGGACAGGCTCCTGCTTCAGGACCCGAGCCTGGTGAAGAGATTTCACGAGGCCTATGCGTATTTCGAGCGCAAGGAGGCTGCGGGCGGATATCGGAACGTGCCCGACGGGATCAACTGGCCTGCCGCCTATTCGATACGCAATCTCGTCAAGGAACTGCCGAAGAAGTATCTGCAAAAAGAAGGCATGGTGGACGCAAGAGAATTCCTGCACTTGCTCAAGAGCCCCTATGCGGGCCGCAAGCTGCTGCGACCCAATGGAAAGCTAAGAGCGAAGGCCAGGGAATTCCAGGTCCGCTACTGGACGCTACTGACGAAAAGCGCCGGCAAGCGCAGCCTGAAGAAGACCTTGCTCGAATTGACGATGCGCGCCTCGGTGGCCAACGGCACGGCTGTTACCGGCGACGCGGTGATTCATATCGTCGCAACGCTGGTCGAGACAAGGAGGAAAATGGCGTCCGGTGATTTCATTCGACTGGTCGACCAATTCATCGACAAGCATTGCGGCGACCGGAAAGCAAGGCGGGCGGAGAAGAAACAGCAGGCAAGACTCACTGCGCTCGGGGAAAAAACCCTGTTCGCGCTGCTCGATCTCGTCGAGGATCATCGCCACACGATTTGATGCCGCTGCCGGTTCGAATCCAGTTGAGGCAGCACCGGAATTCTGAACCGCTATAAGTTGGAAAATCCGGCATGAATATGGTGAGAGAAGGAGGTCATGCTCGCTTCGATCGGCCGCGGCCCTTCAATCTCGCGGCAATCTCGCGCGCTCGGCGAGTATGCTCGCCAGAATTCCGCAGAACATGACCGCGGCGCCGCCCAGGACCAGCCAATCGAACTCTTCCCCGTAGAAGATCAAGCCTACGACGGCGATGAGCGGCAGCCGCAGGAAATCCATCGGTCCTACGACAGAGGCGTCGGCGAGCGTCATCGCGCGCGTGAGGCAGTAGTTGGAGGTGATTCCCGCGATACCGATCACCAGCGCCCATGGCCACAAGGCCGGGGAAGGGGTCACCCAGTGCGTCATGGCCGGAACGAGGGCGAAGGGAAGCTGGATCGCGTTCATGTAGAACAGGATGGCAAGCGGCGACTCGACCAGCGCGAGCTTGCGGGTCAGGATGAAGGTCAGCGCGAAACATACCGCGGCCGCCAGGACGACGAGCGCCGCAGGCCGGATGACCGCCAGGCCGGGACGAAGAATGATCAACATGCCCACGACGCCCAGGCCGACCGCGAGCCATCGCGACGGCGTCACCCTCTCGTGCAACAGGGGAGCTGCGAGAAGCGCGACCCACACCGGAATGGTGAACTCCAACGCGAACACTTGGGCCAGCGGAATCAGCGCGATGCCGTAGAACCACCCGTACTGGCCGGCGTAGTGCACGACGCTGCGCGTAAGGTGCCACCCGAACCGCCGACCCGTGATCTGGCTCCAGCCGCTTTGCGACAGCAGCGCGCTGGTGATCAGCAGACCCCCCGCGCTGCGAAAGACGAGGATTTCGAAAGTGCTCACCTGGGCGGAAAGCTCGCGACCGCCGATCGCCAGGGCGCTGAAGGATAGCAGCGTCCCGATCATCCAGAGCGCGGCGTTGATGACGGGATGCCGAGTATTGGTCACGATGGGTCTTGCATGGGTCGCGCGCCGACAGTCCCCAGAATATCGGAATGGTAGCCGAAATCTCCGGCTGACAAACGGGCGTCCGCGAGGCAAAGTCGCGTGTCGGTTCAAGCGTTGGAGAACACGCCGGCCCCGTGGATCAAGTCTCAAGTCTTGGCATTGCCGTTGCGGTTCCGCGCTTGTCCGACACCCACAGCGACCCGTCCGGTTCCGCAAGCACGCATTCGGGCCGGCTCAGGTTTCGGCCGACGACCTCGAAGTCTTCGGCGCGCAGTCGGAATTCTGATAGATTCTGCATGGCTCGCATCGGCCTCGCGCCAACTATGAATGCACTATCGCTTAGAACCTGTTTCAAAATGAGTTGTCATTCCGAGGCTGAAGGCCGAGGAATCTGCTTCTTCGCTGATTCAAAAGCAGATTCCTCGCTGTGCTCGGAATGACATTGTTAGACATCGTCATTTTGAAACCGACTCTTAACGAACGGCTGTCCAACTGGGTCTGCGGATTCTCCTGGGAGCGTATCCCGCCTGAAGTGATCGAGGACATCAAGCTGCGCATCCTCGACATCGTCGGCGTGATGCTCGGCGGGCGCTCGAGCGATCTGGTGAGCTCCGCGCGCAAGGCGTACACCGGATACGCGGGCGGGTCCGACGCGACGATCGTCGGTTTCCCGGGCAAGACCTCCCTCTCGGCCGCGGCCTTCGTCAACGGCGTGCTGTCCTCGATACTCGAATTCGACGATTCGCACGTCCAGACCGGTATTCATTCCACGGGGCCGGTCGTATCGGCGGTGCTTCCGGTCGCGCAGCATCGCGGCGTCAGCGGACGGGAGCTCATCGAAGCGGTGCTCCTCGGCAGCGAACTCACCTGCCGGCTCGGACAGGTCGCGCCGGGCCTGTTCCACAAAAACGGCTTCCATCCGACGGCCGTGTTCGGCATATTCGGCGCGGTCTATGCCCTGGCCAGGCTGCAAAAGCTTTCGCCGGAAGTTCTCGTCAATGCGACCGGCATCGCGGGCAGCCTCGCAGCGGGCGGGATGGCTTCGTGGGAGGACGGGACCTCGGCGAAATCGCTGCACGTGGGCATGGCCGCGAGCGGCGCGCTGCAGGCGGTCGAGTTGGCGAAGTGTGGCGTCTCCGGGCCCCGGCCCGTATTCGACGGCCGCTTCGGATTCTTCCGCTCGCACGTGCAGGCGCAGGGCTATGCCTTCGACTTCGATGCGGCAACGCGCGGCCTGGGCCAGGACTGGGAAGTGCTCAACGTCGCTCCCAAGGCCTACCCGTGCGGCTACGTCATCCAGCCCTTCATCGACGGGGCGCTCGAGCTGCGCAGCGCGCACCGCCTGGATCCCGAGGCGATTGCGGAGATCACCTGCCTGATCGCGGAGTTCGCCGTGGCGCTGGTCTGCGAACCGGTCGCCGAGAAGCTGCGCCCGGTCAATTCATGGCACGCAAGGGTGAGCCTGCAGCACTCGGTCGCCGAGGCGCTGGTGCGCGGCGAGCTCGACAAGCGCGCCTACGCGGAGGCGTCGCTTCGCGATGCGCGAATCAACGCGCTTGCCGGCAAGGGGAAGTATGCGATCGACCCGGGCGCCGCGGACCGAACCATCCTGACCGGCGAGATCGTCATCCGCTTGAAGGACGGGCGCGAGCTGCGCCACCGCGTCCCCCACATGCGCGGCACGCGCGCCAATCCCATGCTGCGGGAGGATTTCGTCGCCAAGTTCACGCGCAACGCGGCGGACGTCGTGTCTGCGCGCCTGTTCGCGAGGATACTGAAGGGCATCCTCGACCTGGAGCACGCGGAGAACGCCGCGCCGCTGCTGCGCAGCCTTTCCTCGCGCTCGATCGAAGTCAGACGCGAAAGCGCGCGCCCCCGTCCACGGTGAACACCGCGCCGCTCACGTAGCTTGCGTGCGGCGAGGCGAGGAAGGCCGCCATGTCGGCGATCTCGTCGGCCTCGCCCATGCGGCCGAACGGCAGCGACGCCATCAGGTGCTTGTAGGCGGCGACGTCCGCGGGCTTGTCCGGCTGCGTGAGGCTCGCCGTCCGGGTGGTGGCGATGAGGCCGGGATTGATGCCCACGACCCGCACGTTCGCGTCGACGCTCGCGCTGCCGACAGCCTGCGTGAACGCGATGAGGGCCGCGTTGGCGGTGCTGGTCGCCACCGAGCGCGGATTGGGGCGCTCGCCGGAGAGCCCGATGATGTTCACGATCACGCCGGAGCCCCTGGCGCTCATGGCGCGCAGCGCCTCGCGGCAGAGGTCGATGGTTCCCATCACCTTGGCGTTGAACGTGGCGCGAAACCGCTCCGCCGGAACCTCGAGCAGTCCTCCGCGCGGCACCGCGCCCGCCGAGTTCACCAGGATGTCCAGGTCCTGGAGCAGGGGATAGACGCTCGCCACGCGGTCCGGATCGCCCAGGTCGACCGCATGCACGGAAACATCGCGCCGGTGCGCCGCTTTCAACCGGGCGCGGGCGGCTTCGAGGCCGGCTGCGTCGCGCGCCACGAGGCGCAGCTCGCAGCCTTCCGCCGCGAGCCGGTTGGCGATTCCGAAGCCGATGCCTTTCGAGCCGCCGGTAACGAGCGCCGTCTTGCCCTTGAGTTCCAGATCCACGTTGTCCTCACTCGGCCTTGAGATGCAGGTCGGCGATCAGCTTCCCGATCTTCTCCGTTTCCCCGTGGAAAAATCGGCCGAACTGCTCCGGGGTGCTCCCCACCGGTTCGGCCCCCAGCGCGGCGAAGCGGTTGCGCAGCTCGGGCGTGTTGAGCGCACGCGCGACTTCCTCTTGCAGCCGCGCGATCAGATTGGCCGGCGTCTTTACCGGCGCGAAGTAACCGTACCACTCGTTCAACTCGAAGCCGCTCAATCCGCTCTCGGCGATGGTCGGGGTGTCCGGCAGCGCCGAGGAGCGATGCAGCCCGGTGGTGGCGATCGCCCGCAGCTTGCCGGCCTTCACGTGCGGCAGGTGCGCGGTCGGGCCGGCGATCATCATCTGGATCTGGCCGCTCAGCAGGTCGACGGTGGCGGGTCCGCCACCCTTGTAGGGTACCGGCACGATATCGATCTTCGCGCGCGACTTGAGCAACTCCATGGCGAGATGGCCCGCGGACATGCTGCCCGGATGTCCGTAGCTGAGTTGCCCCGGGCGCGAGCGCGCCAGGGCGATCAGCTCATCGAGGTTGCGCGCCGGCACGGAAGCATGAACGCTCAGCAGCCCCGGGACATTGACCACCTGTGTGACCGGCGTGAGATCCTTAGCCGGGTCGAAGGCAAGCTTCATGACGAACGGTATTCCCACGTGCGGCGTCGCGAGCATGCCTATGGTGTAGCCGTCGGGAGCCGACTTGGCGAGTGCTTCGGCGCCTATCATCCCGGCCGCGCCGGCGCGGTTGTCCACGATGACCTGCTGGTTGAACGCAGCCGACAACTTGACCGCGATCTCGCGCGACAGCACGTCGGCGGTGCCGCCGGGCGCGTAGGGAACGATGATGCGCACCGGGCGCGCAGGGAAAGTTTGCGCCGCCGCCTCGAACCCGAGCGCCAGCGCCGCCAGCGCAACGAGTACCCTTCCCATGTTCGATGCCATCGTTTCTCCTGTGCGTTGGGGGCTTGCGCCGGCGTCGCCGGGCGTGTCTTCAGGTCTTCGTGCCCGAGGAAGAGATTACACCCTGGCCTTCCAGCCGATCCATCTCGTCGTCGGTCGCGCCCAGAAGTTCGCGCAGCACCGAGCGGCTGTGCGCGCCCAGGCCCGGGGGGTAGGTGTGCTGCCGCGAGGAATACCCGGAAACCTTCACCGGGTTGCCGGCGACGCGGACAGAGTCGCCGTCGTCGTCGATCAGGTCTACGACCATGTCCCGGTGCCGCACCTGGGGATCGGCCAAGGCGCGGTCTACGGTATTGATCGGAGCCGCCGGAACTTCGGCCCGGGCCAATTCGGCCAGCACCGCCTCGGAGCGAACGCGCGCGAACGCTCCCTCCAGCAGGGCATCGAGCGCTGCGCGATTGCCCAGCCGGGCGTCGTTCAGCACGAAGCGGGGGTCCGCGGCGAGCGCGCCCAGGCCCAGGACTTCGCACAGGCCGCGCCACATTTTTTCCGTGGTGGCAGCCACGACGATTTCAATGCCGTCAGCGCAGGTGAAGGCGCGATAGGTGGGGATGGAGCGATGGCCGCGTCCCTGCGGACCCGGAATTTCGCCGCCGATCAGGTGATAGGCCGCCTGGTAGCTGAGCATGGATATCTGGCAGTCGAGCAGCGATACGTCGACGTATTTGCCCTCGCCGGTCTTGGTTGCCTGGGCGAGCGCTGCCAGTGCTCCGATCACCGTGAACATGCCCCCTGCCAGGTCGCCGAGCGGAATTCCGCTTCGCACCGGTTTGCCTTGCTCCTCGCCGGTGAGGCTCATGCCGCCTGACAGGGCTTGGACGACGATGTCGTAGGCAGGCAGATCGCGGTAGGGGCCGTCCTGTCCAAAACCGCTCAATGAACAGACCACTGCGGCCGGGTTGACGGCCCGGATTTGCTCGTAGTCGACGCCCAGGCGCGCCGCGACCCCGGGACGGAAATTCTCCAGCACGATCTGCGCGTGTTTCACGAGCCGCAGCAACAGCGCACGCCCCGGCTCGAGCTTCAAGTCGAGCACGACGCTTTCCTTGTTGCGGTTGACGCCGAGAAAATACGCGCTCTCTCCCTTGAAAAAATAGGGTGGCATTCCCCGAGTCATGTCGCCCGCAGGCGGTTCGATCTTGATGACTCTCGCCCCGAGATCGCCGAGTATCTGGGACGCGTAGGGCCCGGCCAGGAACTGGGTCAGATCCAGCACCGTGACGCCCGCCAGCGGTCCGTCGGCGCGTTTCATACTGCGAGCTTTCTCGTTCATGGACTGTCAGCGACGGGTTCGGGGCAGCCGGAAGCTCAAAAGCATAGCGCGGCTGCAAGTGCGGTCATGGCAAAGCCGGAACTATCGTCTCACTATTTCGATATTCACGCACGCCGCGGGACTGACGGGAAGCCGTGCTCCCGCGCTGCGCTCAGGCGCGCTGCAGGGACGAGATCAGCGGACAGCTCACCTTCCCGCGCGCGGACTTGCAGCGGGCCACGTGCCGGCTCAGCGCGGCCTCGATGCGCCGCAGATTCGCAAGCTTGTCGCGCACCTCGGCGCGTTTGCGCTCGGCGAGGGCGCGCGCCACATGGCACTGGGTGCCGTCCTCCAGCTTCAGCAGTTCGGCGACCTCGTCCAGGCTGAAGCCCAGGCGCTGCGCCGCCTTGATGAAGCGCACCCGCGCCAGGTCCGCGGCGGCGTAACGGCGGATGCCGCCGTGCGGGCGCGCGGGCTCGCGCATCAAGCCCCTGCGCTGGTAGAAGCGCACCGTCTCCACGTTGACTCCGGCCGCCTCCGCCAGGGCGCCGATGCTCAGGCCGGGTCGTTCCATGTCGCTTGACTCCGTACTTATGTACGGAACTAATCTTACGCCATGCGCTTGCACGTCACGAGGACCGAGGGGTTCGGCGAGGCCCGGGCCGGCCTCGAGGCATCGGCGCGCGCCCCGTCGGCACCGCCGGAGGCCGCGAGATGAGCGCGGTCGTCCTGGAGTCGACGCTGACCTGCCCGGCTTGCGGGCATGCCAAGCGCGAGACCATGCCGAGCGATGCCTGCCAGTGGTTCTACGAGTGTACGAACTGCCACACGCTGCTCAGTCCCAAGCCCGGCGACTGCTGCGTCTTCTGCTCCTACGGCTCGGTGCCCTGTCCGCCGGTTCAGGAGCGAGGCGGGACCGGTGATTGAGGTGTTTCCCCTTCCGTGGTGAAATAGCCCTCTGCGGGCACTCTTGCCCGCTCCGGCCCCTCAGGGTCTCGCCGTACGCATGGGCGCAGGGAATCGGCATGAAGAACCGACGCCGGCGCCAGGTGCGACACGGACGCTAGCCGCGAAGGGCCGCGGCTGATAGATTGCGTTCCTTGTCGACCGATGAACAGGCCGCGACGGCCGATCGGGCGGTGCAGGCTGGGGGAGACAGGGTGAAGGAAAAGTTCAAATCGGCCGAGGTGTGGTTCAAGATCGTGCTGTTGTTCGTTTTCAGCGGCTTCTACGTCCTCGCCATTCCGTTTCCACAGGATTCCCGGCAATTCCCGCAGCTTCTCGCCGCGATCAGCCTCGCCCTGACGGTGATCGCGCTCGGCATGGATTTCCTGCGCGCGCAGGCCGTCGCGGGAGAGATCGGCGACGTGGACGACACCGAATTGAAGGTCCTGGATGCGGGGACCCGGAGGGCGCGGCGCAAGCGGTTCTACCAGGCGTGGGCGATTCTCCTCGTTGCCACGGTCGCCGGGGTCCTCGGCGGCTTTCTCTTCAGCACGGTGTTGCTTTTCGCCGGCTTCGGGTTCGCGTTCGGGCGCAGGGAAAACTGGGTCAGGAACACGATCGTCGCGGCCGCGATGACGGTGCTCGTCTATCTGGTGTTCGGACGTATCATGGCGGTTCCGCTGTTCAACGGCGTCCTGTGGTGATTCGCTAAGGAAATGATCATGGACGCCCTCGCGCAGGCCATCGCTTTCGTGCTGCAATGGCAGAACCTCGCGGCGCTCGCCGGCGGAACGGTCTACGGCATCATCATCGGCGTGCTGCCCGGACTGGGCCCCTCGGCGGGCATGGCGCTCGCCATTCCGCTGGTGATGACCTGGCACCCGGCCACGGCGCTGATCTTCATGGGCGCGCTCTACAAGTGCAGTAACTACGGCGGTTCGCTCACCGCCATCCTGGTCAACACTCCCGGCGACGCTTCCAACGCGGCGACGGTCCTCGACGGCTATCCCATGTGCGAGCGCGGCAGGGGAGGCGTGGCGCTGGGGCTGAGCGCCACCTCGGCATTGGTGGGCGGCACCATCGGGATGCTCTGCCTCATCTTCGCCGCCCCTTTCCTCGCCGATTTCGCGCTGGAATTCGGCCCGGCCGAGTATTTCCTCACGGCCATCCTCGCGCTCTCGCTGATCGCGGCGGTGGTCCAGGGCGCGACCATCAAGGGGCTCATCGCCGCGGGCCTGGGCCTGCTGCTCTCCACGGTCGGGTTCGACGTCATCGCCGGGCATCTGCGCTACACCTTCGGCTGGGCGCCCATCGAAGACGGCATCCCGCTCATCCAGGCGCTGGTGGGCTTGTTCGCCGTCACCCAGGCGCTCGTACTCGCCGAGAGCGCATCGTCCATATCGCGCCTCGCCAAGCTCTCGGGAAGCTTCTGGGAGGGTGTGCGCACCTATTTCCTTCATCCGGTGATCGTCGCCCGCGCCGCGCTGATCGGACTCATCGTCGGGGTGCTTCCGGCGGTGGGGCAGAGCTCGGCCGGCCTGCTCGCCTGGGCGGATGCGAAGCGGGCATCCAGGCATCCCGAGACATTCGGGCAGGGTGCGCCCGAGGGCGTGCTCGCTTCCGAGACCGCCACGAACGCCTGCATGCCGGGGGATCTGGTCTGCACGATCGCGCTGGGCGTTCCGGGGAGCGTCGGCGCGGCGGTGTTCCTGGGGGTCATGATCATCTTCGGCATCGTTCCCGGTCCGCTCGTGTTCGTGAACAACGCCGAGGTCATCTACAGCCTGTTCGTCGCGCTTTTCCTGACCTCGTTCCTGGTCTTCATCGTCGGCATGACGGTCGCCCGACGACTTGCGGTGGTGACGCTTCTGCCCAACAATGTCATCGTGCCGCTGATCCTCGTGGTGAGCCTCCTGGGAAGCTTCGCGATCCGCAACGAAATGGCCGACGTAGTCATCAGCCTCGCCTTCGGCGCGCTGGGCTACGTCATGCTCAAGCGGGGCTTCACGCCGATACCGCTGCTCCTGGGGCTGGTGCTGGGCGAGATGGTGGAGACCAACTACCACCGGGCGCTCCTGATCTCCGGGGGCTCGTATTCCATTTTCTACTCGTCGGTCATCTGCAAGGTCCTCATCCTGCTGACCGTGCTGTCGCTGGTGGGGCCGTACCTGGGGCCCTTCTGGAGAACCTTGACCCAAGGTGAAAAGTGAAAGGAGGAGAGAAATGTCCACGCTGCTGAAACCTGTCATCGTCGCCGCAGCCGCGGCCCTGCTCGCCGCGCAGGTGTTCGCCGCGGATTTCCCGAACAAGCCGATCAAGCTGATCGTGACCGCGGCCGCGGGCGGCGGCGAGGATACGGAGGCCCGCGCCATCGCGCCCTTCGTCGAGAAGCACCTGGGGCAGCAGATGGTCATCGAGGATCAGCCCGGCGCCGGCGGCAAGATCGCGTTCGAGAAGTTCATGAGCATCAAGCCCGACGGCTACACCCTGATCACCTACACCTTTCCCAAGAGCGTGATCATCGAGTACCAGGGCAAGACGGGCTACAAGACCCGGGACTTCACGCCGATCTTCGCCTGGTCCCGCTCCAGCCAGATCCTGGTGGTGAACGGGGACTCGTGGAAGACCTTCGCTGAATTCCTGAAGGCGGCCAAGGAAAAACCGCTGTCGGGCGGGCTCTCCGGCAGGGGCAGCACGACCCACCTCATGGGACTGATCGCCCTGGACGAACTGGGCATCAACAAGGTCAACTGGGTGCCCTACGAAGGTTCCGCGGGCAGCGTCACCGCGCTCGCAGGCAAGCACCTGGATTTCACCATGAGCCTGTCCACCTCCGCGGTTCCCCTCATCCAGGCAGGGAAGCTGCGGCCGCTGCTCCTGTTCAGCGACAAGCGCGATCCCTACCTTCCCGACGTTCCGATCCCGAAGGACCTGGGCTACGAGATGAGCTTCATCCCGACGCTGCGCGGCGTCGAAGCCCCGCCGAACACGCCGGCCGAGATCGTGAAGATACTCGAAGACGCCTTCACGAAGGCCGCCCAGGAGCAGGGCTTCATCGACATCGCGGCCAAGCGGAAAATGGTGCTGCACCCGGTCGGCAGCAAGGAATACGCCAAGGCGGTCGCGGACGTCTATCCGAAGATCGCCAAGTTTCAGTCGATGCTGTCGGCGAAGTAGTCACTGCGGCTCCGGCCCGCGGTCTTCGACGCCGGTGGACCTCGACGCCTTACCGCGCGAGCACCTGCCCGGGCTGCTGCGCCGCATGCCGAAGGCGGAGCTGCACATCCACATCGAGGGCTCGCTCGAGCCCGAGCTCATCTTCACGCTGGCGAAACGCAATGGCGTCGGCCTCGCGTATCCGAGCGTCGAGGCGCTGCGCGCGGCCTACGCGTTCCGCGACCTGCAGAGCTTTCTCGATATCTACTACGCCGGCGCCTCGGTGCTGCGGGAAGAGGCGGATTTCTTCGACATGGCGATGGCCTACTTCCGCCGCGCGGCAGCCGACAACGTGGTGCACGCCGAGGTCTTCTTCGACCCGCAGACGCACACCGGGCGCGGCGTTCCCTTCGCGACCGTCATCGGCGGCCTCGCGCGCGCCTGCGAGAGCGCGCGGCGCGAGCTCGGCGTGTCGGCGCTGCTCATCCTGTGCTTCCTGCGCCACCTTTCGGAAGAAGCCGCGTTCGAGACGCTAGAGCAGGCGCGGCCGTTCATCGGCAAGTTCATCGGCGTGGGCCTCGATAGCAGCGAGCGGGGCCACCCGCCGGAGAAGTTCGCACGCGTGTTCGCGCGCTGCCGCGAGCTCGGCCTGCACGCCGTCGCGCACGCGGGCGAGGAGGGGCCGCCGGCCTATATCCGCAGCGCGCTCGAC
>Ga0209726_10003176_pt1 | contig 22853 bp, 21 predicted proteins | sample Subgrocontami54m_FD_187453 | JGI IMG/M metagenome (GOLD analysis project Ga0209726, IMG submission 187453) | Subsurface groundwater microbial communities from S. Glens Falls, New York, USA - GMW46 contaminated, 5.4 m (SPAdes) (version 3) | ecosystem: Environmental > Aquatic > Deep subsurface >... | reverse complement strand
GGCTCGTGTGCTTCCTCGGCTCGACGGAGGTGGCGACGCTGCGGCGTGGACGCTCGCCGGATCACAACAAGCGAGCGCAGGTGGTCGACTACCGGCATGTGATCCACGCGCTGCGCCGAAAGCCGATGGCGCTGCTCAATCTGGTCTATCGCGATCAGCTGTTCCCACGTTCTGCCTATGCCCGTGCGTTCGAGGCCCTGCTCGGCGATCAAGGCGAGAAGCGTGCCTGCCGCACCATGGTGGGCTTGCTCGCGCTCGCACACGACCGTGCCTGCGAGGCGGAGCTGGCCGACGCCATCGGCGCCGAGCTCGATGCCGGGCGTCTGCCTGATCTCGACCGGTTGCGAGAACGCTTTCTGCCGGATGCGGCGACGATCCCGAACGTTGTCGTCGAGCTGGCGCCGCTCTCGCACTACGATGAGCTGGCAAGCGTGAGCATGCCCGCTTCAGCGGTGGAGATCGCGGCATGAGTACGACACGCTCTGTCGACGCCGCGCGCGTCGAGCTGCTGCTGACCGAGCTGCGCCTGCCGGCGATCAAGGCGATGTGGACGAGGATCGCCGAGCAATCCGACAAGGAGGGCTGGCCGGCCGCCCGCTTCCTGGCAGCACTCGCGGAAGCCGAGATGGCCGATCGCGGGCGTCGCCGCATCGCCCGGCACATGGCCGAGGCAAGGCTGCCGGAGGGCAAGACCATCAACAGCTTCGAGTTCGAGCTCGTGCCGATGGTCTCCAAGGCGCAGGTCATGGCGTTGGTCGCCGGCGACAGCTGGCTGCGGACGGGCGCCAATCTGCTCCTGTTCGGCGGCCAGGGCGCGGGGAAAAGTCATCTGGCGGCGGCCATCGGCCAGGGCCTCGTCGAGAACGGCTGGCGCGTGCTGTTCACGCGCACCACCGACCTCGTGCAGCGCCTGCAGGTCGCCCGCCGCGAGCTGGCGCTGGAGGCCGCACTCGCCAAGCTCGACAAGTATCACCTGCTGATCCTCGACGACATCGCCTACGTCACCAAGGATCAGGCCGAGACCAGTGTGTTGTTCGAGCTGATCGGCACACGCTACGAGCGCCGCTCGATGCTGATCACCGCCAACCAGGCCTTCGGCCAGTGGGGCAAGGTCTTCCCCGATCAGGCCATGACGCTAGCGGCAATCGACCGTCTCGTGCACCACGCCACCATCTTCGAGATGAACGTCGAGAGCTATCGCCGCCGCAAGGCGCTCGAACGAAAGCGCAGTCCGGGTCAACCGCCGACGCGCGCGACAATCAAAAAAGATGCTGATTGACGCCGCCAGCGACAATCACGGCGCGACAATCAGAGAAAAAACTTGCGGCGATCGAGAATCGGAAACATCATCACCTCGCTATCGGCCGCCGCATCCCATTCCGATCGCCGCCGCCGGTCTCACCCAGATTGACGCGCCATAACCATCCTTCAAGCCACGGGGAACTCCGTCCGCCGCCTTGGCCGCCGCGATGCAGACTGTCAATCGAATAGTGCCAAATAGCTCAGGTGTGCAGATTGAAATGGTTCCGCGAGCCAGCACACGATCTACCTTCCTGATGACAGAGAGTGGCGCGACCGGCGCGAAACGGGCGGCCATTAGTCGGCGATAGCCTTCATCAGATCCGCAATCTTGATTGTCGCGAAATTGGAGAAGGTGTCCGACACTGCATAGGGCAGGATGATCTGGTCGCGGTGGCGCATTGCGCCGCAGGTGTAGACGACGTTGGGCACGTAGCCTTCGCGCTCGGCAGGCTCGGGGCGAACCAGAGGCTCACGCGAGCGGGCGAGAACCTTCGAGGGATCCTTCTTGTCCAGAAGAACCGCGCCGATCGAGTACTTTCGCACCGGGCCAACTCCGTGTGTCAGCAGCAGCCAGCAGTCGTCCAGTTCGATCGGCGATCCACAACTGCCAATCTGCACGAATTCCCACGGATACTCGGGCCGAAGGAGGGCGTGACCGCCGTCCCAGGTGTAGAGATCGTCGGAAAAGATGAGATAAAGGTTCTCGTTGTCCTGTCTTGCGATCATTGCATAGCGGCCATCGATCTTGCGCGGGAACAGTGCCATGCCCTTGTTGCGCGCCGCTGCTCCGGCAAGTGGTGTCATTCGGAACGATCTGAAATCCGTCGTTTCGAGCAACTCGGACCGGATCGCTCTGCCGCTGTAGGCTGTGTAGGTCGCATAGTACGTTGTTCGTTCGTCGTGTCTGAATTGGACGAAACGGGCGTCCTCGATGCCGTTGGCTTGGGCGTCGGTGACCGGAAAGATGACGCGTTCGCTCAGGTCGTCGTCGGGCCGGAAGATCACCTCGACATCGTCGCCGTTGGGTCTGGACGTCCGGTTCCTAACCTTGGGGACAGACGCGAGACGCGCGGTCGGATCGACGGCCACGCTCCCATCCTCGCCGATCGTTCCAGACCGGAACGTCAGCGATGAAATGTGCCCTTCGCCCACGGCGCGAAGGCTCAGGATGAACCGGCAGCCATTCTCCGGCGCGCCGGACTGGTCTGGGTGCCGCACGATGCTCGGATTGAACAAAGCGGAGGCTTCGAACGAGTACTCGTGAAGAAAATAAGCGCCGATCAGGCAGCGTTGCGTTTTGTTCAATACGGCATGCGGCTGCAACGCCTCTTCCATCTCCGCGGCGCGCGTCTCGAAGATCTCGAGCAGGTTCCGGTGACGGCCTTCGAAGTTTTCGAGCACCTCGGTCAGTTGTCTAGCCGCAGCCCCGGGCTCGAGCCGAAGAACCCTGCCGACGATATGGTTGGCGCGAGTCTTATCGGTCGGGTTGAGGTCTCGGGGCTCAGTCGCGGGCTTGAAAGGTCTGACGACGACCCGGGCTGGATCTGGGCGCAGATGCAAGATCTGGCGGTTCAAAAATCGGGATTGAGACAAGGTGGCCCCCTGGGGTCGTTCGCGGTGCGATCGCGCGATCTTCGCGACTGCTTACCAATTGAGATGCGGGTTTCTTTCGGTCTATCGTCGCAGCGCGCCTGAGCTGCCGTATCTCCACAAGCCCAAGAAGATACGACAGCGCTGATTCTGCACCTTTGTTCTCATTAGGTCGATCCGGATGGAGCCCATCCGAGCAGCTGCCCGTCTCGGGATCGATCAGGGTGGTCTGCAGGTCGTTTGCGCCCAGAAACCAGTCGAAGGCGCGCGTTGCCGCTGCAGGCCACTCCGCCCCGCCCTCCGCCCGCCCCGCAGCAAGGCAGGCGGAAATCGTTGCGGCCGCCTCGACTGGCTGCTGATCGAACGCTTCCGGTTGCTGGCGGAGCCTGCCGAAGCTCTCGCTTCCAACCGGTCTGAAGCATCCCGACGGGGCGGTCTGAAGCAGCATGAGCCAACGTAGCGATCGGAGGCCGGCCACGACGTAGGACGGTGTTTGTGTCGCCAGGCCCGTTTGGATCAGCGCCTGGGGAAGACGTGCGTTGTCGTATGCGAGTACGTCTTCGAACCAGAGCCAGTGTTCGGGTTTCCTCGCTGACAACATAGATATCAACCTGTCGGCCAATAGCCCGCGTAGGCGGTTGGCGAAGAGGTCTCCGCCCACCACCGAGCAATAGGCGTCCAACCCCAGGAGCGAGAAGGCCCACGCCCGGGGAGACGGGAAGTCCGCGACGACGGGAAGCGCCGTCTTGAAGAGCGCCGCAGCCCATCTGCGGCGGGATGGATCGGTATCCTTGCGCGCGCATTCCCCCAAAGCCCAAAGCGTTCGCCCGTGACTATCCTCCGAGCCCATCGGTTCCAGCCATCGGCGGTCATAGCTCATGAAGTTCCGGAACCGACGCGTGTCCGGGTTCCAGGCGTGCTGGACGAAGGCGGCGAATCGTGCGGTGAGCGTCTCGGACAATGGCGTTTCGCCAGAGCTCGCAAGTGTGCTCGAAAACAGCAGCGCGCGAGCGTTGTCGTCGACACAGTAGCCGTGCGCGCGATCGGGCACTGAATGGACGGCGTGCTGGAGCATGCCTGTGCTATCGCAGAGCGAGAGGAAATGACCGATCCGGACCTCCGGGATCGCGTGCCTCCCGCCCCGGGCGGCGATCGGATCAGCCGGAAGCACGATTCCAGGTCGGGCGCGCGCACGTGCAGTTTCAAAGGCCGCGAGATAGCGCTTGGCCGTTTGCGGCCAAGTCATTGATCGGCTCGCGGCGTAGGCACGTTTGCGCATGGAATGACGCCGGACGTCGTTTGTCAGCAGGGCGATGATCTCGGTACTAACAGTTTTGGCATCTGCAAAGGGCACCAGAATGCCACGCCCGTCACCGAGCAGCTCCTTGGCGTGCCAGTAGGGTGTCGAGACGACGGCTTTTCCAAGCCCGAAGCTGTAGGCGAGTGTGCCCGATGTCATCTGGGCTTCATTCAGGTAGGGCGTCACGTAGACGTCGCACATCGAGATGAAGTCGAGCAGCGTGGCCTGATCGACAAATTGATCGAAGAAAACGACATGATCTTCGATGCCGAGCTTCTGCACGCGCGCCGTCAAGCTCTCGCGATAGGCCTCGCCCTGATCCCGCACGAGGTTGGGATGGGTCGCGCCCAGAATGACATAGACGGCATTCGGGCAGGATCTGATGATGCTCGGCATGGCATCGAGCATCGTCTCGACGCCTTTGTTTGGCGACAAGAGACCGAACGTCAGGATGATCGTTTTTCCGCCGAAGCCGAATTTCGCTTTGGCGTGATGCGGTTCGAGGAACGGGAAGTCGGGTATCCCGTGCGGTATGACCTCGACCTTGCGGGCCGACACACCATGAGTGGCACGGAGGAATTCGTGGCCTTTCTCGGACATGACGACGATCTTCGCGGAAGCATCGGTGATTTGACGCATCACGTCGCGCTGGATGGGCGTCGGTTGAGAGAGCACGGTGTGAAGTGTGGTCACGATCGGCATTTCCAGGCGCGATAGCAGCTCGATGATATTGCCGCCCGCATCACCACCGAAAATCCCGTATTCGTGTTGAAGGCAAACAATGTCGAAGCCCCCCTTGTTCAGGAACTGGGCCGCTTGCACATAGTCGCCGATCACTTCGTCGCGTATCTGAAAGCCTACGGCCGGGGGATAATCGTAGCTACGACCCGGGTTCGTCATAGCGACGACGCAGGTCTCGAGGTTCGGGCGAGCAGCCGAGACCGCCTGATGAAGATCATGCGTAAAGGTCGCGATTCCGCAGCGGCGCGGAAGATGATTGCCGATGAACGCTACACGTTGAAGCAGGTTCATTTCGTTTGTTCCACGCGGCTGTCCGTTGAGACCGCCCTTGCTCGAGTGAGGGAAGTCGGCACCTGGACCTCTTGTGGCCGTGTTGCATCCTTTGAGCCCGGCTGTGTGAGGCGCCGCAGCAGGTGCGGAATCGGGCCGACGCCCGTGTACGCAACGAGGCCCACCATGCCGATCTTACCGGCGTGGATGTCGACGCGGTCCGATTGAGCGAAAACGGCATCGGCCGCGGCAACGTCGAATGATCCGGCGACGGCACCACCGCTCAGAACGAGAAGCCAGGTCTCTCGTTTCGCCTCCAAACACCAAGTGGAGTTCGGCGGCAGATCGATCCGCTCGAGCACGAAGTGGGGGCCGGAGACGAGAAGTGTCCGTTGGTCCGAGAACCGGTTCGGCCGCACCCGAAAACGGGCCGGCCCGGCATTCGCCACCGCGATGGCGCGTTCGATGTGAAGCTCACGCTGGCGACCGTGATCGAACAGCCGGAACGTTGCGTCGCTGCGTTGTTGGATCTCGGCAATGACGAGCCCTGCGCCGATCGCGTGAATCGTTCCGGCAGGCACGAAAATGGCATCGTCAGGCAGGACGGTGTTCCACACGACAAGATCCGAGATCGAGCCGTCGTCCACTGCCTCACGCAGTTGCTGTTGCGTCAGCTGGCGCTTCAGGCCGAGGGCGACCTTGGCGCCAGGAGCCGCACTGAGGACGTACCAAGCTTCGGTTTTGCCGTTCGGCAGTCCCATCGACTGCGCATAGGCATCGTCCGGATGGACCTGGATGGAAAGTGGCTCGCTCGTGAACAGCAGCTTGAGCAGGAGCGAAGGATCTGGAGGGCCCCTGGCGGTTCGTTCGTACCAGATTTCACCGATGGGGACGCCATCGTGGCCGGCGCTGCTCCAAGGTGCCAAATCGACCACACCCCAAGGCCTCGGTAGTGCCTGCGCGCGCGCACGTTCGATCGCCATGGTGCTCCTGTGGTGCACGGTTGAGAATTCGCAAATCGTGACACCAATGGTGCGATGGCACCTGTTACCGTACCCGGGGGCGGGTCGCCTCGGTACCCTCGGAAACTACTCAGATGATTGGTTGCGATTGGCTGGGCGCTCGCTTCTTCGCCCAGTCGTTCACGCCATCCGATCGAAGTATGCGTCCGCCCTTGACCGTCACGGCAGCGACGGAGGCGGTTGAGAGCGCCCCGACTGACACGTCGCAATCCGTTACCTACCCCGCCACGCCCACAGCACGACGACCGCGCCAATGCTCACCCGCCGCTGTCGCCTTGAGGTCACCGGCACCGAGATCGAGCAGTGCCCTGAAGAAATCCGAGCTGAGCTTCTGGAATCGCAGACCGTTGGTGTCAAAGCTCTCCGCGGCACCGCCGATCAGGTGCTCTTCGGTCATCTGTCCCGGGCGTTGCTCACTGTGGCATTTATCGCCGTGCTGCTGGTCAGCGGCTCTTTCGCTTTGCTCGGTGAAAGAGGCGCAGTCGTCGCGTCTTCGAGCGAGTTGATGCTGAACCCTATCGAGCACCGGCAGCGGGAGGCAGACTCGGAATGGCTGCGCCACAGCTTCGTCTCCGCCGGCGCCGCGTGGTTTCCGGGCGGAGCCGGCATCGGCGCAATTGTCCTGGGATTGGAGCGGTGGCAGCCACGTTGGCGGCAGCGGCCGGCAACTCGTGCGCTTCACTCCGCAGTTCGGACCGGGCGAGATCGTCGTCAGCTTCGGGGACCGTCAGCTGTACTACGTGACCAGAGCGGGTGAGGCGATCCGTTATCCGATCGCCATACCGCGCGAGAGAGACCGTTGGCAAGGCGTCACCGTCGTCTCGGACAGGAAGCTCAATCCGTCGTGGACGCCGACACCGACGATGATTGCTGGAAACCCGCGATTGCCGCGTTGGGTGCCAGGCGGTCATCCCATGAATCCGCTGGGCGTGCGCGCGCTCTATCTCGGAGACAGCTTTTGTCGCATACACGGGACCGACGCGCCCTGGACGATCGGCAGGGGCGATCTCCAAGGGGTGCATCCGCATGTATAACGAGGACGTGCTGGATCTCTACCCGCGCGCATCCGTTGGCGGGAAGGTGACGGTGACGTGGCAGCGCTTCAATAGCGCGAGCTGATTGCGCCCGAGCTCGAACTCATTGCCTGCTCCAGTTACCACTATGTGGTCAAGAATTCAGCAACCGGATGCAGTGGCTCGACGCGCTCGCAGATGATCTTGAAGCTTGCCAGCAACGGCACCGCCAGCAGCACTCCGACGATGCCCCAGAGCCAACCCCACAACATTATGGCGATGAAGATGGCAACCGGATTGAGGAGCAGCCCACGCCCCAGCACATATGGCGTGACCACCTCGGCGGAAATCGCCACCAGACCAACCAGGATGGCGGGCGCGGCCAACGCCTGCAACACGCTGTCGAAGGTCTGCAGGCCGACCATCGCAAGCATGGCCGTGCTGGTGATGGCCCCGACGTAAGGCACGAAATTGAGTACGGCCACCAAGACGCCCCACAGCAACGGGTTCGGCATTCCCAGGAGGGCGGTCACGATAGCCATCGCAACGCCCAAGCCGACATTCACCAAAGTGAAGTTGAGCAGATAGAAGGATATGTCCGTCTCGATCTGGCGTGTTATGTCTACGGCGCGCTTCTTGTCGCGGAACGTAGGGATCACGTTGACGAGCTTGCGCAGGAAGACGTCACCCGCCACCAGCAGGAAATAGACCAATATGGTGGTGGAGAGAATCGAAGCGACGACGTGGGGCGTGCCCGACAACAAGAGGTCGCCCAATGCGGGTCCTGCCACGCGAACCTCTTGAACCGCAGGGCTGACCGCAACTTGCGTCGCCTCCTGCAATTGGCCGGTGGCCTTCTTAATGTCTTCAATGGGTTTCGTGGTTGCGCGAAACCTTTGCTCCAGTTTTTGCAGGCTCTGCGCCGTCCTTTCAATCCAGGTCTTGGCCGGCCCCGCCAACGCAGCCATCCCCGCGCCGAGCAAACCCACGACCGACAGGACCACGATCGCCGCCGCAAGCAGGCGTGGCACATGCAGTCTCTCGAGGAGTTGGACGACAGGAGCCAGCAACATGCTAAGCAGCACTGCGGCCGCGATTGGGACAAGCAGAGATGAAGCAAAGAAGAGGGCGTAGAAAACCAATAGGACGGCAATCACAGTGGTGGCGACCGACCGGCCGCTCGGGGGCCGAGGCGGAAGCTCGTCGCCCTTGCCCTGTTGATCAAGCGCCTGCCTGGCTTCTGAGGGAGCCGCGTATTCAACCGTCATCATTGTCACGGGCGGTTATGGGACTTGTTCGGTTTCTTTTCGGATGTCCTCGGCGCTTCCGGCCGGATCCCTCTTGAGGGCCGCCTCCAGCTCGAGGGGGTCAATGGTAATCACCTGCCTTCTCGAGCTGGCGGTGCCGACGGCAGGCAGCTCAATCGTCGTCGAAACGCGGCGATAGGCGAGGATCGACAAGCTGTCGAGGGTCACATCAACCGTTTGGACCCTGTAGGTTCCAGCGGGTTGGATGCCGTCAACGTCGGTAAGCGAGAAGGAACGCGAGAATGTCACGGACATGCGCGTTGTCCGTCCTGCCATGACACTGCTCCTAGGCTGTGCTTTCAATCGAGAACGGCGAGGTTTTTTGACTGTGTCTTTGCGGGCCTTCCGACGAGGGGCCGAAACTTCCCTTGCCTTTTCCTCAGGCTGCTTCGTACGGGCTCGTGGATAGGCGCTGCAAGGATTAGCGGGTAGTGGGAGGGTGAGGTAGCCTCGGAAAGTACTCAGATTTGCGGCCTTGCCCGGTCGAGGAGGATCGTCGGCAAGGCCGTAATGGGCACCCGACACACCGGCTGGCCGTCGACGCTGAGTAGGTTCCGATCAGCGGTCCCTAGTCCGTTCGCTCGCGCATCAGCCGGAAATAATGCTCTGCGTGCTGGTAGTAGTTCTCGGTTTCGACTGCGTCCCCGGTCAAGGCAGCAGCACGCGCCAGCGCCACGTACTTCTCGTAGCGTGCTCTTGCGTTGACGCCTTGACCGGGTCTTGTCCCGGTCAAGCTCGATGTGGATCGGTTCGAACGATGATGAGTGGTCATGAGAGCCGTGGTGAGTTCAGCATGGCAGCTGCTGGCGAGAGGGGAATACAGTCGCGCGGCATCCGAATACGCGGAAAATCCGGACGCCCGGATTTGGCATCGAGGGAGGGCTAGTGTGTTTTGACCGCTCCGCTCCGCCGGGCCGCGGTAGACTTGCACCGGCGGCAGATGCGCTCACCGGCCCATTCGCTCAGAAATGGCGACTTGCAGACCAGACACGGCCTCGTCTTGGGATCGGTGTCCCACTCGGATCCCGGCTTCTTGTGTCGTCGTCCATCGCACTGCCATTTTCACCTGGGCCTCCCCTCCGCGGGCCCCTTGGCATTGGGCGCTCACCTCGGCCGACTTCAGCGCAAAGTCGGCTCGACGGATTTTCTCTCTTTGCGCGACGACGTGCCGAATTTCACAGTGATTGCAACCGGCCTTCCGTCGTGCCGCTGACCGAGACTGGCAAGGCGATCCGAAAGCTCTTCCAGCGTCGCGCCTTTGGCCAAAATGAACGAAAGCGCGCGGTCTTCGAACACAGCTGTCACGCGGCTCTCCCTCGAGCGGTGTTCATGGGTCTTGTGCATGGCGTCCCCTGGATCGGTGGCGAAGGAGGACTTGCTCCAACTTCGAAGGCTTTCCCTACTGCGTAGAGGCCGGCGTAAGGCGACGGCATGTCGCCACTCGTCGAACGAGGCCGGATCGGTCAGCAAGGGCGATGAATGCGAACCCTAGCCGGTCGCAGGATTGAGGATAGAGACTCGGAATCTACTCAGACTGGCCGTTGGGAGACCCCGCGGTGCAATACAACGCAAAATTGGACGCCCAGGCAGGCCAAGAAGCGCGAAGCCTGCATGCGATTGGCTGTCGACCGATGCGGGGCGGGCGTTCAAAAAAAAGCGGCCCAGCTTCGCGGGGGGAAGCCGGGCCACCGAAGTTTCGGGCTACGGGCACGAGTACGCTGTTACAGATCTCATGCAACCCGACGTAAGAGCACACGAGATGCCTGTTGCCGCCAGTTTCGGAAAATACCTATTGATAACCATACGGCACATGGCATCGAATTCGGGAACGGGGCTCCGGTCACGTATGAGTCGTGCCCGTGCAGCGGGTGTGATAAGGTGAATTCGGGCCGCGTGCCTTCCTCTGATGGGAACCAGGGCCCACGAAAGCCGAGACAATGACAGGACGTAGTGCGCAACAGGCCGGCCAGGCCCGGCCGCAGCCACATGGGTTGGCGTTGCCGAAGCGCGGGAGCGTTGATTTCCCGGTCGTTGCACTGGGGGCCTCGGCTGGCGGCCTCGACGCTTTCAAGAAGTTTTTCGACGCGCTGCCAGCCAACTGCGGCATGGCCTTCGTGCTGATCCAGCATCTCGATCCAAAGCACCAGAGCATGATGGTGGAACTGCTGGCCGGCCACACGCCGATGAAGGTTCTGCAGGCTACCGACGGGATGCTGCTAGAGCGCGACCACGCGTATTTCATCCCACCGGGGAGCTATTTGGCAATTTCTGACGGCACCCTCCGGCTCTCCAAACCACGGGAGCGCCATGGCGCGCGCATGCCCTTCGACTTCTTTCTGCGCTCGCTGGCGCAGGAGTGCGGCGAGCGCGCCATCTGTGCGATCCTCTCAGGCACGGGCACCGACGGCAGCCTCGGATTGAAAGCGGTGAAAGAGAAGGGTGGTCTCGTCATTGTGCAAGACCCCGAGGAGGCCGGTTTCGACGGCATGCCCCGCAGCGCCATCATGAGCGGGAGTGCCGATCTCGTACTCACGGTGGCGAAGATCCCGCAAGCGCTCGTCCGGTACAGTCGTCAGAAATACGTGAACGGCGGAAGCACGGGTTTGCGAGCCCCGGACAACGCCGAGGGAGCCTTCGCAGCCATTATCGATCTGTTGGCCGCGAAGACCCCGCATGATTTCTCGCTCTACAAGCAGGGCACGCTGCAGCGTCGGATCGAGCGACGCATGGCGATGGCGGGCCTCGAGAGCAGCGCGCGCTATCTGCAGGTCCTGCGCGAGGATCCCGCCGAGCGGGAGCTGCTCGCAAAGGATCTCCTCATCAACGTCACGCATTTCTTCCGCGATCCGGCCGCCTTCGATCTGTTGGTGGAGACGATCATTCCGGATCTCGTGCGCCAGCAGACATTGGATCGACCCTTGCGCGTCTGGGTGCCCGGCTGCAGCACGGGTGAAGAGGCCTATTCCATCGCCATGCTGTTTCTCGATGAGATCGCGGCCGCCAAGCGCCATATCAAGCTGCAGGTGTTCGCCTCCGACATCGACGCGGATTGTGTGGCGTTCGCCCGCAACGGCATTTATCCGGAATCGATCGAGGCCGACGTGGCGCCGACGCGACTGGCTCGCTTCTTCACCAAAGAGGACCACAACTATCAGGTGGTGCGCGAATTGCGTGAGACGGTGGTGTTCACGGATCAGAGCCTGCTGGCCGATGCGCCGTTCTCACGCCTCGATCTTGTCTCCTGCCGCAATCTGCTCATCTACCTGAGCCCGGAGGCGCAGCGCAAGATTCTCTCCCTCTTCCATTTCGCGCTGCGCGAGGGAGGTATGCTCTTCTTGGGGTCCTCCGAAACGGTCGGCGGCGTTTCGGATCGTTTCGAACCGATCAGCAAGAAACACCGTATTTACCGGCATATCGGGCACAGTCGGCCGGGCGAAGTCGAATTTCCGCGCGGGTCCAGTGACCCTGTCCGGTTGCCTGCCAAGGGCATAGCGCAGCTGACGGCACACCGACGACCGGGCTTCGGCGAGCTGTCGCAGCGAGTGTTGCTCGAGGCCTATGCGCCGGCCTCGGTTCTGATCAACGCCAAGCACGAGGGCCTCTACTACTTCGGGTCGGCGGACCGCTACCTGAAGGTCGCCGCGGGCGAGGACACCCGGGATGTGCTTGCGATGGCGCGCGAGGGGTTGCGCACCAAGCTGAGATCGGCAATCCAGCGCGCCAAAGAAGGTCAAGCACGTGTCACCGTCACGGGGGCGCAACTCAAGGGCAATGGGAGCTCGGTCGGGGTAAGCATCGCCGTCATACCTGTCGAGGGCGATAGCGAGGGTCTATTCCTTGTCAGCTTCATTGACGATCTTGCGCCCGCGTCGAGAGCCGTCGGACCTGTTGAATTGGCCGCTGACGCATCGCGCGTAACTCAGCTCGAGCAGGAGCTGGAAGCTACGCGCGAGGACCTGCAGAGCGCTATTCGCGACCTCGAGATCGCCAACGAGGAGCAGAAGGCGATCAATGAAGAGGCCATGTCGGTCAACGAGGAATTCCAGTCGACCAACGAGGAGCTGGAAACGTCGAAGGAGGAGCTGCAGTCCCTCAACGAGGAGCTCACGGCGCTCAACAGCCAGCTGCACGAGACGGTCGAGCAGCAGCGCGCCACGTCCAACGATCTCCAGAACATCCTCAACAGTACCGACGTGGCAACACTCTTCCTGGATGCTGACCTCAATATTCGCTTCTTCACGCCAGCCGCAAAGTCGCTGTTCAATGTCATCGCTTCCGACGTCGGTCGGCCCCTTGCCGACCTGACGCGCCAGTTCGAAGATAGCGATCTCCTGCCGGATGCGCGAGCCGTGCTGGCAAGCCACGCGCCCGTCAGGCGCGAGGTCAAAGCCGCCGACGGTGGGTGGTTCATGCGAGGAATGTTGCCCTATCGGAGCGACGACAGCAGCATCGAGGGGGTCGTCATCACGTTCGCGGGTATTTCCGAGATGAAAGCCGCCGAACGCGAAATCGAGGCCGCCAGGGCCTATCTCGACAGCATCATTGCCACCATTCGCCAGCCGCTGGTCGTGCTCGATGAGGAGCTACGCGTCATCTCCGCGTCGAGCTCGTTCCATCGCATCTTTTCGGTCAAACCCGAGGAATTGATTGGGCGACACCTCCTGGCTGTGCGCGACTATCTCGATGTGTCCGCGCTCCGCGAATTCCTGGCCTCGATCCAGGCCCGCGGCACCACCATCAATGATCATGAGGTCGAGATCGAGTTGCCGGGCCAGGGACGCCGGGCGTTCTTGATGAGCGCTCGCGTGCTTCGAGAGAAGCCTTCGGCGAGGCGCAAGATCCTGGTGGCGATTGTCGACGTCACGGAAGTGAAGCGCGAGGGCAAAGCGCTGGAGGCCGCGAAATCCGAGGCGGAACGGGCCAACATCGGCAAGTCGCGCTTTCTCGCCGCTGCCAGTCATGATCTGCGCCAACCTCTGCAAACCATCAGCTTGCTACAGGGGATGCTCGAAAAACGCGTTCACGATGCCGCAACCCTGAAACTCGTGCACAGGCTCGATGAGACAGTGAGCACGATGTCGAGCCTGCTCGACAAGCTGCTCGATATCAACCAGCTCGAAGCCGGGATCGTGCGCCCAGCGATTGTCGATTTTCCGATCAATGGCTTGCTCGAGGAAATGAGAACCGAGTTCACCTATCACACGGCGACGAGCGGTCTCGACTGGCATGCCGTCCCGAGCAGCCTCACCGTACGCAGCGACCCCCGTCTTCTCGAGCAAATCATCCGCAATCTGCTGTCGAACGCGGTCAAGTACACCACCGAGGGCAAACTGCTCCTTGGCTGCCGACGACGCGGCGACAATCTCCGTATCGAGGTCTGGGACACCGGTCCCGGCATCCCGGAACTCGAGCTTCAAGCGATTTTTGAAGAATTCCATCAGCTCGACAATCCCGCACGGGAACGAAGCAAGGGTCTCGGTCTCGGTCTTGCCATCGTGCAACGCCTTGCCGACCTGCTCGGGCACAAGATCGACGTGCGCTCTCGTCTGGGTGCGGGCTCGGTCTTCACCATCGAGGTACCGCTTGGACGATCCGAAGCGGCGGCGGAGCTGCCGGTGCCGGGCCAGGGCGAGATACTGGAGGGCACACCGTCCCGCGGCACTATCCTGATCGTCGAAGACGACCCGGCCGTGCTCGAAATGCTCCAGCTGCTTTTTGACGACGAGGGTCATCGCACTTTGGTCGCGGCAGATGGGCACAAGGCGCTGGAATTGGCAGCGCAAGGGTCGACCGTGCCGGACCTGCTTATCGCCGACTACAACTTGCCGAAGGGCCTCAACGGGCTCGAGCTGATCGCAAGGCTGCAAGAGCAGGCTAAGCACGCAATTCCGGCCATTATCCTGACAGGCGACATCTCGACGGGTAGCTTGCGCGAGATTGCCGGCCACGGCTGTGTGCATCTGAACAAACCGGTCAAGGCAAAGGAGCTGACACGCCTTGCCGATCGTCTCCTTGCCGAGTCGAGCTCAGCCGTGCAGCAGCAGCCGCCCCAGCGTCTGGAGGAGGACGCCTCGTTCACCGTATTCGTCGTCGACGATGACCGAGCCGTCCGCGAGGCGATGCGCGATCTGCTTCAGGAAAACGGGTATTCGGTCGAGCTTTTCGCCGATGGCCTGGCCTTCCTCGAAGCCTATTGTGCGGGCCGTGCAGGATGTCTTCTGGTCGATGCGCTGATGCCCGGAATGAGCGGCATCGAGGTGATCGAACGCCTGAAAACCGAAGGCCACCAGCTGCCAGCCATCATGATCACCGGCAGTGGTGCCGTGACGATGGCAGTTCAGGCGATGAAAGCCGGAGCCGTGGATTTCATCGAGAAGCCGGTCGGCCACCAAGATCTTCTCGCCAGCGTCAAGCGCGCACTCGATCATACGCGGGACACCGCAACGTTGTCAGCGTCACGAGAGACGGCTGCGATAAGCGTTGCCAGCCTGACCACGCGTCAGCGGCAGATCCTCGACCTCGTCCTCGCCGGCCATCCAAGCAAGAACATCGCCGCCGACCTCGGCATCAGCCAGCGCACGGTCGACAACCATCGTGCGGCCATCATGAGAAAGACAGGCTCGAAGTCCCTGCCGGCACTGATCCGCACGGCGCTCGCTGCTGCCTGAGCAGCCGCAGTCGGCCGGCAGATCCGGTATCCCCGCTTGTGACAAGCGAATGAGTACTTTCCGAGTCTGTCGCATCGAACGGCAGCCGGCTACTCTGACACCATCCCTAAAATGCCAACGAAAGACGAACCCTATGGAAACTCCCACACAACTCAAACCTGCGCTTTGGGGCGCAGCCGCCGGAGCACTTGCGCTTGCGATCATCGGGTTCACTTGGGGCGGCTGGATAACCGGCGGCAAGGCCGACGTGCTGGCACGAAAGCAGGTGCAGGCCGCGCTCGTCGAGGCGCTCACCCCAATCTGCGTCGACAAGTTCAACAGGGCCACGGACGCGCAGACGCGTCTTGGTGAACTGAAGAAACTGACGTCGTCGTGGGATCGCGAACGCTTCGTGCGAGACAACGATTGGGCAAAATTCGGCAAAGAATCGAACAGCCAGGTCGTAGACGCCTGTGCGGCAGAACTCTACAAACTGTGATCCTCAGATGACCTTGATTACTCGGACCTGAACTGGAGTGATTCATGGCTCGCGCCCCGCAATTCGAGTTTCCGGAGCAAATGCGCGAGCTGGCTGAAAGGAACGTAGAGCAGGTGCGAGCGGCCTGCGGGCAATTCATGGACGCGGCCCGCAAGGCGCAGGACATGGTAGGGGCTATGGTGCCCGACAACCCGATGACAGCCGGCATGAAGCAGGTCCAGGAACGGACGATGAGATTCGCGCAGCAGAACATGGATGCAAGCTTTTTGCTGGCGAGCGAGCTCGCCAAGGCAAGGGATTTCAAGGAGATGGTCGATATCCAGAGTCGCCACGCGCAGCTGCAGATGGTGGCCTACTCCACGCAAGCACAGGAGCTTGGTCGCCTGATGGCAGACGCGGCTCAGAACGGTCAGATCAAGGGCTGACGGACATCTCGGCGCGGCATGCCGGTTTTGCTCTTTCTGCCGGCCGGCCCACGGGCCCGGGCGATTGGGTATCCCCCTGAGTAGTTTCCGACTCTGTAGCTGCCGTTGGGCAACGCCTATCGTGGATTGGCGGTGGGCGCGACCTACCCGAGCGCGTCCACATGCTACAGCGAACACATGATCGACACAGAATCAAAGAACCGGAATCCGAGCAACCAGCTGGCAAGAGCCCTTGCCGGGTGGGAGAGCGAGGGAGGTGCGTCCCGGCCAGCACCGCGACACGATCGCGACGAACGAGCATCTCTCACAGAAGATGAGGAGCATATCCTGCAGTGCCTCGGGGCGGCGGTGATTGTGCAATGGAATGACCTGCCGACACACATACAGCGGCAGCTTTTCGAGCACGCCGCTTCCATGGGCGAGCCGCGCCACGCGATCCCGCTTCCTTCACAAGCACAAGGACGATAGCCGCGGATCAGCGTAGCGCGCCCACCGCTGTGAGGTGCAGCGCCTCGAGCCCGCGTGGGCGCACGCCTGTTGCAATCTCCAGATCGCGCAATTTACACCTTGTCACCAAGGGAGGGACAACTGTGGTCAATCTCGATGACGAAATTAGAAAACGTCGCGAGCAGAAGCGCCAGCGTGCGGCGAACGGGTCGGCACAAAGTCCGCCAATCGATGTGAAGCTCGAGGAGCTGCTCCAACATATCAACGCGTCGGAGGAGCTAAAGCGAGAAGGGTTCACAGCCGAGAGCAAGTACGGCAGGGTCGTGCTGAAGAGGCGGGGCAAATCCTATGGCGAATGGCTGATCCACGACGCCTGGTTCGAGTATCGGGGACAGGCAGCCAACAAGGATCAGATTTATAAGGCGGCCTGGCTGGAGGACGCGATCGCACTGACGTCGAGCATCATTACCGGTATGCATGGCAAGGCTCGTCATAGAAACGGGCGGATAGAACGGTCTCGGACCACCTTCACCGTCATTGAGGGGAATGGGGAGGCTGTGGCGTTGAACGTCCAGCTGATCGACGGCGACATGCCGAGCTTGGGCAATGGTCAGCTTGCCTTCAGCCTGCCTGAGGGAACGGACATCGAGGGTGCACAGCGGATAGCCCGACAAATGAACCGCGACATTTTGGCGATCACGTTCAAGCGGCGACGTGGCTGACACGCGCTCTGCTGCCCGAATTCAGGTCGTCATCAGGCTGGGTAGTTTCCGTACCTTGGCAACAACATTCGCCGCGTGCGTTGATTGGCAGGCTTGGGGGAGTGTGGTCAGGAGAAGCTTCGTGGTCCCTACCATCCGCCTCTACTACGACGCCGTCATCGCAGTTGCCTTGATGGCTGTCGTTGCGATCATCTGCGGCTTCGTCGCCTCCGTGATCACTGGGAGTAGCCCGCCAAATTTCCCCGTTGCCGGAATCGCGTTTGTTCTCACCGGCGCGGTTCTGTTTTTCCGCCTCTGGCGCAGCTCGCGCCCGCCTGCGCTTCCCCCCGGTTGATCTTGGAGGATGCAATGTTGTGCCGGACAGTTGACGCCGTCGTCGATCGAGCGACCGGCCGTGTCATCTCCGGAGATCGTGCCGCCCCTCAAGAGGTGACCGAGATTTGGACGTTCCGCCGCGACGATCGGGACCCGGAGCAGGGCTGGCAGCTGTCGGCGATCCAGCAGGTTGAGAACTAGCGGCTAGTTGATCCGCCCCCGGCACGACAGCGAAGGCCATACTGGCTGGACACCACCAACGCGAACTTGCCCGTCTCATAGACGGCACCCAACGACATTGGAGCATCACAACATGAAGTTTCGTCCCCTCCACGATCGCGTGGCCCTGCGCCGCGTCGACAGCGAATCCAAGAGCTCGGGAGGCATCATCATTCCCGATACCGCCGCCGAGAAGCCACAGCAGGGCGAGGTCATTGCTGTCGGGCCTGGCGCACGCGGCGGGGACGGCAAGATCGTACCGCTGGACCTCAGGAAAGGCGATCGGGTCCTGTTCGGCAAGTGGTCCGGCACCGAGGTCAAGATCGATGGCGCAGAGCTCCTGATCATGAAGGAGAGCGACATCATGGGCGTGATCGCGCGCTAGCTGCGCATTGGCTCAATAGCCGCACCCAGAATTCCAACACTCAGAAATCAGCGTCGTTCAAACGTACACCGGAGACTCAAATGGCTGCCAAGGAAGTTCGCTTTTCCACCGACGCCCGCGAGCGCATGCTGCGCGGCGTCGACATCCTCGCCAACGCCGTGAGGATCACGCTGGGGCCCAAGGGCCGCAACGTCATTCTCGAGAAGTCGTACGGCGCGCCGCGCTCGACCAAGGATGGCGTCACCGTCGCCAAGGAGATCGAGCTCGAGGACAAATTCGAGAAGGACATCATCGACCCGGCCAAGATCGTCCGCATCGCCCTGCAAGACGCGGCCTCCATCGCCGGCCTGATGATCACGACGGAAGCCGGCGTCGCCGAGGCATCGAAGAAAGAGGCCGGCGGCCACGCCGAAAGCCATGCTTGCAGCCGATTCGCACCCAGCGCTGCTTGATGGCATCTCTGTCGATCTGAGGCGCAGATACGCGTGTTCGCGCTGCGCCGGAATCCGCCTGAGTCAATCCGTCACCCAGATACGGAGCACGATTCACTTATCGTTGCGGGTGTCCTAAGCGCCCACGAGGGCTGAAGCAAGCGGTGGGCTCATTCTCTTGGTGTCGGTCTATGGCCAACTGTCGGCCCATGATCAAACCAGTGCCGAGGACCAAGTCTGATACTGATCGGCAACTTCGTCCGAGTCGGGTCATGGGCGGACCAAATCGCGAACGAACGAGGTGCCATCCTGCTGGCGCGGCAGCTGTACCCCCAGCTCCGGAAAGTCTCCAGCCGATCAAGCTCTTACGCTTAGTGCACAGTACGGGTCGTCAAGCCAGAGGCTTCGCAAGCGCACGCTCGATGAACAGCTTCGCTCCGATCGGGATCGAATTAGAAGCTCATTGATAGAAAGCCTTGCGAAGCTGCCTCTTCGCTTCCGCGTACCCCGGTAGAGTGGTAGCAGTTACGCCGATCCCAGGATAAAGCTATCACGGTGGCCCATATTGCTGTTTCCGACGGACCTCACCTCGTTCCTCGACCTCATACGCCAACACGGCGATGCGGCCTACAGCTTCATGTTTGCCTATGCGGCCTCACACAGCTTGCTGCTTGCGCTATTTGCGGGCTACGCCGCGCATTCGGGCGCGCTGGGTTACGGCACTCTCATTGTGGTCTGCTGGTTCGGCAGCTTCACCGGCGATGTGGTCCGCTTCTGGATCGGGCGGCGTTTTGGCACCCGCTGGCTCGGACCCTTTCCACGGCTTGAACGCGCCGTCCAGACTGCAGCCGAGCTGGCGAACCGTCACTATGTCTGGATGATCCTGTTCCATCGCTACCCGCACGGTATTCGAGGTGTCGCGGGCTTTGCCTACGGGATGTCGCGGCTGCCCTGGTCCACCTTCCTGGTGCTCAATTTCGCTGCGGCGGGCCTGTGGTCCTGCGCCATCGTTTCGGCCGGCTATGCCTTCGGTCAGGTCTCGGAGAAGGTCATGAGCGATGCCTCTTCGGGCCTGGGCTTGGTGATGCTGTTCGCGTTCCTTGGTCTCTCCTGGGTTCTGAGCAAAAAGCTGGAGCGTGTCGTCGAGCGAAGCTGAAGCGCGCAAGCGGCCGATGTCTCCTTCGGGTCTTGGCCGTGTGAAAACGCCGAAGCGCGCGGAGCACGTAGAACGATCTTCCTCCAGATCGCGAATGGCGTGGTGAGTGTTCGCAAGACCGCTGGAATTCGATTGGCCCAGGGAACACGATTCCCATCTGTGCACGACCTTTCTCCGTTTTGACACAGCCAGGGTCTCATTCGCGTCGAAGTACCTGAGTCCACTATGAAATTGAAGCGGTCCTGGCACCGCAAGGCTACGACGCGGTGTGCCACCTTGAGACCTGACCACTTGCAGCAAGGTGCGTATAAAGAACGTCTTGTCCATGTTGCCGGCGGCCGCGACGCGGGTTTGTACCCTATGCCCTGTCCTTGCGAGTGAGATCCTCATAGGGCGCTGTATAAGGAAAGCCCTTGATCAATCCGAAGCCTGACTGGCCGACGCTCGGGCCGACGCCTGAGATGAGGGCCAGCTGCCAGATTGGCGCATAGATGTTCTTTTCATGCACCAGCTGTTGCAACCGGTGCAGCAGGGCCGTGCGTTTCGCGCGGTCCATCACGGTCGCCTGCTCGGCGAACAGCGCGTCGATATCCGGGTAGCTGCCGTAGGCATAGGTGCCCCCCTTTACAACGAAGGCTTCGGCGCGTGTCGCGACGTTGCCGAACGCACCGGACGCACCCTGCACGATGTTCTTCAGCTTCTTTTCCGAATAAGCGCTGAAGAAGGCGGCCCGCTCCAACGGGCGCAGTCGCACTCGAATGCCAACTTCCCTGAGATCATTCAGCGCCACCTCGCCGATATTGGCGTAGGAGGCATCGCAGCTGTAATCGCCAGCGTCGAAGCCGTTGGGAAAACCAGCGTCCGCCAGCAGCTTCTTGGCGCGCGCGGGATCGTATTGCGGCTCCGGTGGCTGCCAGTAGAAGTCGAAATTCTCCGGGAATACGCTGCCGGTCAGATGGGAATGACCGAGCGTGAGAGCCTCGTTCATCGTCTTGCGGTCGATGGCCAAGGACACGGCCTGGCGCACGCGCTGATCGTGCCAGGGCGATTTCGGATCCCATTGTTCAGGAAAATAGAGCCAGAACGGCGCCGAGCCAACCGCCGGCTTGATGGTGAGGCCCGGCGTGCGCTTCAGCTGCTCGGCGAGTTCGCCACGGATGGAATAGGCGATATCGATCTCGCCACGCTGCAGGGCCGCCAGCCGCGTGGCTTCATCGGGGATCACTTTGAACAGCAGCCGCTTGATGGCGGGGACCTTGCGCCAATAGCCCTCGAATGCCTCGCACGCCAATTCGACGCCAGGGGTGAAGGAGACGAACTTGTAAGGACCCGCGCCGATCGGAGCCTTCTTGAAGCCGGCCTCCCCGACTTGCTCGACATACTTCTTCGGCACGATCCAGCCGGCACCGGAGGCGCCGGTGTAGAAGGTGAGGAAGTCGGGCCATGGCGCCTTCAGCCGGAAGCGCACGTGCAGCGCATCCGGCGTCTCCACCGTTGCCACCCGGTCCTTCATCAGCTGGTGCGAGGCGCCGCGATAGCGTTCGAACGAGAACTTCACGTCCTCCGCCGTCACCGGCTCGCCGTTATGGAATCTGACACCGGGACGCAGCACGAACGTGTAGCTCAGCCCGTCTGCTGCCATAGTCCAGGATTCGGCTAGGCACGGCGCTATCGGGCTCCCGGGCATCGCCTTCGCCATCGCGTCGTGCATCGCGTACATCAGCATGAAAGGCGTGATGATGCCCGATGTCTCCGCCGGATCGAACCAGATGGGGGCCAGGGAGACATGCGAGCCTATGGTGATACGGCCATCAGGCGCCGCCTTGGCCGGCTTCGTGCCGGCGGCCAGAGCGCCGAGCGCCGCGAGACACAACATCTCGCGGCGGGTCACAAGCGCCGTCACGCTCCTGGAGTTGGCATCGTCATGGTCACGTCGGGACGGTCGCATGCGGTCACTCCCTGTTCCCGGTGGTCCCGCAGGCCTCGGGCGGCGGCGATGTGGTCTCAGCTCTTCTTGATCGTCACGTCCTCGTACGGTGCGAAATTGGCATGACCTTCGATCAGACCGCGCCCGTTTGTGCAGGTTGGGGCTATAAGCCAGAGTGCCGGGAACGTCCGCGGCACGCCTCGTCATCCTCGAGCTGCGGAAGCGCTAGGGGATGATAGTTGACTTCCCGTCCGCCGTCAGCCTGGCGCGCGCGGCGCTGCAGAACAGAGTGATGAGGGCACGCCGCCTCACTCGACCCTCTCATCCTCGATGACGAGACCAGGACATAAGAGATCTCGCACGCGGCGCTCAGGCAATTGCTGCGTCGCAAGAGGTATGCGTGGCTCACGGCCGGTAATGGGTCAGGAGCTTCGACCAAACCGTGAACGCGCCGGAGCCCGTCCAACGACTGCTTCGCCCCGATTGCGGACAGAAAAATTAATTATATCAAGACGGTAGCTCTGTGCCAGATTCGCAAGTGAGTGCTTTTTACATGTCGTCTGCCGTCTCAATCGCTTCTTCGGCGGCCCTGAGATTGAACGCCGGTCGAAATCTCGTGGATTGTTCGACGGGAGGTCTGCCATGCAGCGGAATTCAGTCCGCTTGCCGCTTGTGCCATCGAAGCAGCGGCGTCACTGCCGTGAGCAGATAGAGCCAAAGCGCGTTGGCGCGGATGTAGAAGCTGAGTGCAATCACCAGCACCGACACGACGATCACTGCGATCAGATCGGTACGCCAGGCCCGTTCGCTGGCGGCATTGCGCAGCATCGCCTGCGACCCCAGGCGAAAGGCCACGACGGCCGCCAGCAACATATTGCCGGCATAGAGACAGACGGCGGGCGTCAAATTGCCATAGCGGCCGACGACCATGGTGGAAAACGGAATACAGGTAACGAGAAATAGATGTACGAGCGTCCAGCGCGCATAGGCCATCGAGGCTGTCTCGCCGGGATCAGCCCCGCGCGCGGCGAGCACGCGGCGCTCGTCCGCGAGCTCGCCGCCACGCCGATCGACTACCAACGCGAAGACTTCACGCGCGTCCTGCCGGGCGGGTTCGACGTCGTCTTCGACGGCG
>Ga0209726_10003172_pt1 | contig 22890 bp, 27 predicted proteins | sample Subgrocontami54m_FD_187453 | JGI IMG/M metagenome (GOLD analysis project Ga0209726, IMG submission 187453) | Subsurface groundwater microbial communities from S. Glens Falls, New York, USA - GMW46 contaminated, 5.4 m (SPAdes) (version 3) | ecosystem: Environmental > Aquatic > Deep subsurface >... | reverse complement strand
CGGCGGCCCGCCATGTCACGCCAATCGTGCTCAGCGACCGGATCGAGGGCGAGGCCGGCGAGGTCGCCTCGGTGCATGCCGCACTGGCGTTGCAGATCCATGCCGGCGAGTTCCGCGTCGGCGACACGGCGATCATGCCGCCGGCGGTGCTGCTCTCGGGCGGCGAGACCACCGTGACCGTGCGCGGAGATGGGCGCGGCGGGCGCAACGGCGAATTCCTGCTGGCGCTCGCGGTCAGGCTGGACGGCGCCCCGGGGGGTGCCGGCGGTATTGCCGCGATCGCCTGCGACACCGACGGGATCGACGGAACCGAGGACAACGCCGGAGCGATTATGTATCCGGACAGTGTCGCGCGCGCGGCGGCAGTCGGCCTGCCGGCCAAGGCGGCGTTGGCGCGCAATGACGGCTATGGGTTTTTCGCCGCGCTCGGCGATCTCGTCGTGACCGGCCCGACCTTGACCAACGTCAACGATTTCCGCGCGATCCTGGTGTTCGAGTGACGAGCTGATGCGACGGCAGCGCAGTGCAAAGATCGTTGCGACCCTGGGCCCGGCGAGCTCGGGCGCGGCGCGCATTCGCGCCCTGTTCGACGCCGGGGTCGACGTGTTCCGGCTCAATTTCAGCCACGGCACGCACGACCAGCACCGCGCCCGGTTCGAGGAGATCCGCCGGGCCGAAAGCGAGACCGGGCGGCCGATCGGCATCCTCGCCGATATGCAAGGGCCGAAACTGCGCCTCGGCGATTTTATCGGAGGGTCGATCGTGCTCGCGCCGGGCGACCGTTTCCGGCTCGACCTCGACCCGCGACCCGGCGACCAGACCCGCGCCCCATTGCCGCACCCCGAGGTGTTCGAGGCGATCGAGGCCGGCACCGACCTGCTCCTCGACGACGGCAAGGTGCGGCTCAGGATCGCCGCCCACGGCGGCGATTACGCCGACACCGAATGTGTGGTCGGAGGAACGCTGTCGGATCACAAGGGCGTCAACGTGCCGCACGCGGTATTGCCGCTGTCGGCGGTGACCGAGAAGGACCGCGCCGACATCTCGTTCGCATTGCGGCAAGGCGCCGATTGGATCGCATTGTCGTTCGTGCAGCGCCCGGAAGACGTCGCCGAGGGCAGGAAGCTGGTCGGCAACGCCGCCGGGATCATGGTCAAACTGGAAAAACCGTCGGCGATCCGGCGGCTCGACGAGATCATCGACCTCGCCGACGCGCTGATGGTGGCGCGCGGCGACCTCGGCGTCGAGATGCCACCCGAGGACGTGCCCAGTGTGCAGAAGCAGGTGATCCACGCCTGCCGGCTGGCGGGAAAGCCGGTTGTCGTCGCGACCCAGATGCTCGAATCGATGATCTCGGCGCCGACGCCGACCCGGGCCGAGGCCTCGGATGTCGCCACCGCCGTTTACGAGGGCGCCGACGCGGTGATGCTGTCGGCCGAGACCGCGATCGGCCACTATCCGCTCGAATCGGTGGCGATGATGGACCGGATCGCGCGCCGGGTGCAGCAGGACCCGCTTTATTTCGCCGAGCTCGACGCCAGCCGCATGGCGCCGGAGCACACCCAGCCCGACGCGATCAGCGCCGCCGCCTGCCAGGTCGCCGAGACGCTCGGCGCGGCCGCGATCGTGTCGTACACGACCTCGGGCGCGACCGCGCTGCGCGCCGCGCGCGAGCGCCCGGCGGTGCCGATACTGGTGATGACCTCGAACCTCGGCACGGCGCGGCGCCTGGCGCTGCTGTGGGGCGCGCATTGCGTCCACGCCGCCGACGTCAAGAGCTTCAACGACATGGTCCAGCGCGCGGTGCGCACCGCGCAGCGCGAGGGCGTGGCCCGCGCGGGCCAACGCCTGGTGATCACCGCCGGCGTGCCGTTCGGCACCCCCGGGGCGACCAACGTGCTGCGCATCGCCTGGGTGGACCGGTAGCGCGGTACCGCTCGCGCGGGAGCGGGACGTGGCCAAACTTGAAGATCGAGGAGGATCGGAGATGTATCCTGCGGACATCGATCCGCGATCGGGGTGCCGGTTGCCATTGCCGATCCGGGACGAATTGGATCCCGCCAGGCAGGCGATCTACGATCGGCTCGCCGACCCCTCGGGCGGAACGCTCAGGGGGTTGCGCGGCCCCGGCGGTATCACGCTGCACAGCCCGGGATTGTCGCGGCATTCGCGTCCGCTCAACCACTACCTGCGGTACGAATCCGGCCTCGGCGGGCGGGTACGGGAGCTGGCGATCCTAGTGACCGCGCGTGAACTCGACAGCCAGTTCGAATGGGCGGCGCACGAGGACGAGGCCTTGCGCGAGGGGGTGGCGCCGGAGATCGTCGACATCGTCAAGCACCGCAAGGATACCGGCAGGATCGACCCGGAAGCCGCGCTCATCATCGCGCTCGGCCGCGAGATCTTTGGCCGGCGCAGGCTGTCGGCCGAAACGTTCGCGCTGACGCTGCGGCATTTCGGCCGCCGCGTGCTGATCGATCTCGTCGCGTTGATGGGGAACTACGCCGCGACCGCGGCATTGCTGACCGCGTTCGACATGCAGCTCGATCCCGACCAGGAGCCGCTATTGCCGATCCTTTAACCAGGCAGTTTCCAGCCGATCCAGTCGCACAACGCGCGGCCCATGACCAGTTCGAGGTCATGGCCCTTGAGCCAGGACAGCTCCTCGGTGAACATCGTCACGCATTGTTTCCACGAACACGGCATGCGGGTGATGTCGGTACCCCAGAAGCAGCGGCGCGGGCCGAACGCGTCGACCATCTGCTTCAGGTAGTCGTGGATGTTCGCGTACGGGTAGGGCGCGCTCGAATTGCCGGGGGCGCCGGATAATTTGACCGCGACGTTGGGGTATTTGGCGAGGTCGGTCAGTTCCGACAGATTGGCGAAGGCGGCATCGTCCTTGGTGCCGGCCGGGCGGCCCATATGGTCGATGATCAGCTTGGTGCCAGGGTTGCGCTCGGCGATCGGCCCCAGGGCCGGCAGGAACGCCCCGGCGGCGAGCCCGACCGGTAGCCCGGCTTTCGCCGCCGCCGGCCACAGCCAATCCATCGTGCCGTCGGTCGGCCAGTTCCGCTGGTGCGGCTGCATGAAGGTGAAACGCAACCCGAGCATGCCCGGCTGCCCTTTCCAACCATCGACAAGGGCACGGCTCTCGAGTTTGTCGAGCGGGAAATGCCCAAGAATCGCCAGCCGGTTCGGGTATTTGCGCGCCGCGTCGATCGCGACCTGGTTCGAATTGGGGTCCCAGCCGGGCGGGTGGATCACCGCCGCGTCGACCCCGGCGGCGTCCATGTCCTTCAGCACCTGCTCGGCGCTGTAGGACGAAACCTGCCGGTGCGCGGCGTTGGGCGTGCCCTGCGACCAGATATGGATTTGCGAATCGACGATCAGCATGGCGCGCCTCCCTCGGTTTTCCCGGCCAGTCATTCCGGGGCGCCGCAATAGCGGCGAACCCGGAACCCAGGAACACCGTCGATCGCGCTTACATCCCGTGGGCGGTGTTCATGGGTCCCGGGTTCGGCTCCGCAGGCCGCCCCGGGATGACCTGTGAACTGGCTCTAATTCAACCCGTAGAGCCGGGTGACGTTGTCGTGGACGATCTTTTTCTGCACGCTTTCAGAGAAGCCGGCGAGGTTGCGGTTCAACGTCTCGCGCGAGTTCGGCCAGATGCAGTCCGGGTGCGGATAATCGGCGCCCCAGATTATGTTGTCCTCGCCGATCAACGGCACGATCGGCTCCAGGTAATTGTCCTGCTGGTAGGTGACGAAGCCCTGACGACGGAAATAGTCGCTCGGCTTCATCTTGAAACCGAGGCTGCGCGCCCGGTCATTGTATTCGGTATCGCAGCGGTCGAACAGGTAAGGCAGCCAGGTGACGCCCGATTCGCCGAGCACGAAGTTGAAATCGGGATATTTTTCGCAGGCGCCGGAGGCCAGGATCGAGGCCAGGACCTCCATCGTGTCGAGCTGGAACAATGTCGAGCGCACCAGCCGCCACTGGGTGAACACCTCTTTTTCCATCTCGGGCGTATCGGGCGCGCGCACCGCCTTGAACCCGGTCGAGTGGAACGAGATCGGGAATTTGCACTCCGCCGACGCTTCCCACAGCACGAACCAATCCGGGTGGTAAAGCGGCGGGGTCATGCGTTTGAAGGCGAGGTCGCCGCCCTTCAATCCCATCTTGGCGCAGCGCCGCACCTCGGCCGCGGCCGCGGCCGGGTCGGTGTTGGGAATGATGGCGAGCGGGAAGACGCGGTTGGGGTCCGAGCGCCTGGCGAAATCGGCGACCCAATCGTTGTAGCGGGCGTTGACCCAGATGCGTAGATCGGCGTCGTCGATCAGATCGTTGACCATCAGACAGCCGTATATGACCTCCTTTTCCAGCCCGTCGCGGTCGAGGTCGGCGAGGCGAAGCTCGGGGGTGGTCGGCCGCGGCTGGGCGCCGGGATAGCAATTCCACTCGAAGCCGCCCGCCTGCATATCGTCGATGTGGTCGAACATGCCCTTGGTGTACGGCAGAAAGCCCGGGCCGACACCGTTCCACATGCCGCGGTCCTTGTCGTCGACGAGCCAATGCTGGCCGTCGTTACGCTCCTCGACCCGCGGGGCCATTTTTTTCCACTTGGCCGGCGCCTGGGACGACCACAGATCGGCCGGGCAATAGGTCAGGTCGATGTGGTTGTCGCCGGAAATGAGCTTTTGTTGCATGCGGGGCTCCTCGGGGCACGTCTGCGATTGGGGCATGTCGGAAGTAAGCTACGGACAGATCGTAGCGCTATCGTACGATCGGCGGCAACAGGGCACCACCGAAATGCACTCAATGCCGGCATGCGCCGATATCGGGGAGACGAGGTTCGTGGTGCGGGTGAAGGGACTCGAACCCCCACTCCCTTGCGAGAAGCAGATTTTGAGTCTGCCGCGTCTACCATTCCGCCACACCCGCACGCGGCGCGACGATAGCGTCGCGCCCGCCATCGTCAACAACTTGTCGCGTTCGTCGACAACCTAGCTCGCCAGCGGGTGGGGGCGCGGGTTCGAGCCGTCGGTGAAGCGCGAGAGGCGGAACGGGGTTGGATCGACCAGGGTCGGGGCACCGGTCGCCATGTCGGCGACCAGCCTTCCGGCGCCCGGGCCGATGCCGAACCCGTGGCCGGAAAACCCGGTCGCGATAAAGAACCCGGGCAGGCTGTCGACCGCCGAGATGACCGGGATCGCGTCGGGCATCACGTCGATCATGCCACCCCAGCTCTCCGCCACCGCGATATTGGCGAAGGCCGGAAAGGCGGCCGCCATGCTGTCGCGGGCGCGCGACACGACAATCGGATCCGCCGCCGGGTCGAGCACCCGCACCGCCTCGAACGGCGACGGCGCATCGAGATTCCAGCGTCGCGGCATACGCCATTCCTCGGCGAAGCGCCGCCCGACCCGAAAGCGCAATTTCTGCCAGTGCAGTTTGACGCTCGGCAGATAATCGGCGAACAGGCGGAAACTGTCGGGCACCAGGTCGATGGTGCGCACCCCCAACGTCGCGAGCGTGTAGCCGCCATCGAGCCGCTTGCGATAGCCGAACAGCCCGCCCGTCGCGGATATCTCCGGCCCGCCCTCGATCGGCGCGGTGCGCATCACCGAGCCCAATACCTTGAGTTGCGGCAATTCGATGCCGAGATTGCCGCAAAACAGGCGCGACCAGGCGCCGCCGGCCAATATCGCCGACTGGCAGGCGATTCGTCCCTTTTCAGTGACCACGGCGCTAATCCGCCCGGCCGCGGTCTCGACCCCGCGCACCGCGCATCCGGTCAGGATCGTCGCGCCATGACGCCGCGCCGCGGTGGCGATCGCCGGCGCCGCCAATTGCGGCTCGGCCTTGCCGTCGCTCGCGGTGTAGAGCGCGCCGGCCCAGGGCTTGGCCGAACCAGGCAATAGCCGCGCCACCTCGGCGCCGTCGATGATCCTGGTGTCGAGCTGGTACTCGCGGGCATGCTCGAGCCAGGCTTCGAGCACGGCGAGATCGGCCGGGGTCTCGCTCAGATACATGATGCCGCAGGTGCGGAACCCGGTATCGGCCTCGACCGCCTGATTCATGCCCTGCCACAGCCGCAGGCTTTCGATGACCAGCGGGATCTCGCGCGGATCGCGCGCCATCTTGCGGCACCAGCCCCAGTTACGGCTCGACTGCTCGCCGGCGACATGGCCCTTTTCGCACAGCACCGTGCTGACGCCCTGTTGCGCCAGAAACAGCGCGGCGCTGCTGCCGATGATGCCGCCCCCAATGATCACCACATCGGCCGCGGCGGGAACCGCCTCGTCGGACGGGACCGGATCGACGCGCGGTGCCATAAGTCACCTCTCCCGTGGTTCAGAATCCTTGGGTTCAGCGTTCCTGCAGTAGCCAGCCGCGATAATGAATGACCGGTCCGACCAGCGGAAACGCCGCGTCGATGTCGAAGGTAAATCGGTCGCCGTCGCCGCCCTCGAAGCAGATCGCGCGGGGCCTCGTCCAGCGCGGCAACGGCAGAGACAACAACCGCCAGCCGACCACCTCCCAGCGCAATCCCGCCGGGCTCGCGGTCAGCCGGTGAAAGAACACCAGCGGGAACAGGCGCTCGCGCAGCAGCCCGGCATGGCGGCCCCGCCCGACCTCGAAGCTGCTGGCATAGCGGCGCCCGGCAAAGCGCCGGCGCCAGAACTCGCCGCCGCGCCCGTCGATGTGGAACGACACCGTGACCTCGACATCGTTGCCCGGCGCGGGAAGACCGCTGAGGCGGCAGATCAGCCACGGCAGGAACCCGCGCGCGGTCGTGATCTCGGCTCGCCCGGCCGTATTCGCGTCGCCGTGAAGGCTGTGCAGGCGGCGTACCGGCTCGGGGAGTTGGGCGAAATCCGCTCCCAGGATTTGCTCGAACGGCGACGATGACGGCACGGTTCAGGTGACCTCGCACCGGGTGGCGATATGGTAGGGCGCAAATTCCCGCATTATCGCGTCCAGGTCGAGGATTCCGACGCACGCCCCGGCGCCGGGTCGGGTGAGCCTGCCCTCGGCGAGGGCGCGGACCGCGGCGAGCGCCGGCAGGGTCGGGATCATTGGTCCGTCGCCGGACTCGGCGACCAGGCTCCAGACGGCACCAACCGGCTTGGCGGCGGCGTCGATCCCGGTGGCGGCGACGATCATCCCGCCCTTGTCGCCGCCGAACCCGGCCAGCCGCTCGCCCACCCAGCGAAACAGGCCGGCGAATGGCACCAGCGACGGCGATAGTCGAGCCCGGACCAACAGGCTCGCCGCGACCAACAGTAGATGCAACGCGGGCAATTCCAGCCCGGCGCGGAACACCGCGGTGTCGCGCGGGTTGAACCGGATGGGCACGAGGTCTAGATCGGGGGTCTCGCACAACGACAGAAAGCGCCGGCCAATCCCCGGCATCGCCCGGCGGACCGGGATGCCCCAGCCGGTTTGTGTAGTCCACGATCCGCCCGCGAACACGCGCACCGGCTTGCCGGCATAGGACAGGATCGCGCGGATCACCGACACCCCGCGCGGCGCCGAGCGATTGCCCGGCGAGATCGCGATCTCGACCGCGTCGACCCGCTGCCAGCCTAGCGTGATCCGGTCGAGCACGGCGTGCGACAACGCCGGGGTCGAGCTGGCACCGCTGAGCGCGACCACGCCGGCTGCCCGCGCCCGGTCGTCGAGCGCGCCAAAACCGGCGACGAAATCGCGCGCGTCGGCGAGGTCGAGATAATGCAGGCCGGCGGCGATCGCGGCGCGGGCAAGCTGGTAACCCGCGCCCTGGAACGGCCCCGCCGCATCGACCACGACAAACGCGCCGGTCGCGCGCAATTGTTCCGGCGTCACGCTCGCGGTGTCGAGGCGGAACGCGCGTCCCCGCCCGATGCCGCTTTCCGCCACCAGCGCCTCGGCCCGCGCCAGGTCGCGGCCGGCGACGATCACGTCGATCCCGGTGGTGTTCAGGAGTCCGGCGACTAGGCGATGTCCGAAAAACCCGGCGCCGCCGACCACGAGCACGGATCGCGCCATCGCTCAGTCCGGGGTGGCGGCATCGGCCAGGAAGTGGCGGGCGATCTCCGGAGTCGGGATCAGGCAGGTCGCGGTCCGGCCGAACACGCGGTAACGGTTGCGCGCGACCAGGTCGTAGACCGGGTCGCGCAGCCGCCGCGGCACCCGGCCGAGCGCGCGCGCCCACGACCAACGGGGCAGGCACGACAGCACCGCGATCGCCGCGTCGGATTTGAAATACGCGTGCCCGGCCAGAATCACCGTGTTGGTCTCGGGAAAATCCAGATCGATGCCGAGCCTGCGCGCCAGCTCGCGCCCGTAGGGCTGCTGCACCGCGACAAAGCGGAAGCTCGCCGCGGGGTCGCGCGCGATCACGAACCGTGCCCAGCGCGAGCAGAGCACGCACACGCCGTCGAACAGGATCAGCCGCTCGGGAACGCCATCGATCGCAACGGGCCGCCAGTCGCCGCGCATGCCATTCACGCTACAACAGATCGGCGAGGGCGTCGTGATAGCGGCGGATCGCGGCCAGATGCCCCGCCATCGACGTGTCCGCGATGCCGCGATGATGACCCTGGCCGTAATAGGTGGCGAGGGTCAGGTGAGTGACGCCGCGCTCCTTCCAGAACCGCGCCTCCTCGCGCCATTCGGCCTCGGCGCCCGTGCCCATCGCGACCCGCACGTCGATGCCGATCGCGGCCGGGTCGCGGCCGGCGGCCTGGGCAAAGCCACGAAGTCTGGCGATCTCCGACGCCGCCTTGTCGCCCGGCGGGTGGGCCGCGATCATCCAGCCGTCGCCCCATTGGGCGATCCGCCGCAACACCACCTCCGCGTGGCCGCCGTACCACAGCGGTACCTTGCGCCGGGTCGGCAACGGGTTGATGCCGGAATCGTCGATATGGTGCCACTTGCCCTCGAAGGTGACGTGCGGCTCAGCCCACAACGCACGCATCACCGCGACCTGCTCCTCCGAGCGGCGCCCGCGATTGCCGAAGGTCTCGTTGAGGCCGGTGAACTCGACCGGGTTCCAGCCGACCCCGATGCCGAGGCGGAACCGCCCCCGCGACAACACGTCGAGACAGGCGGCCTGCTTGGCGACCAATACCGTCTGGCGCTGCGGCAGGATCAGCACCTGGGTCGAGAAATCCGCGATCCCCGTGACCGAAGAGAGGAACCCGAACAGCAGGAACGGGTCGTGGTATAAAGTCGCCGAGGTCGCGCGCACGCCCCAATCGGGCCGGTTGGCGATATTGACGCCGAGCACGTGATCGGCCAGCGCCAGCCCGTCATAGCCGATCTCCTCGGCCGCCTGGGCAAAGTCGCGAATCGTCTCCGGCTCGCCGCCGATATCGACCAGCGGTATCGCGACGCATAATTTCATCGGCCCCTCCCGCGACTCGTGCCCACCCGACAAGGATAGCGGCGATCGCCCGCGCTCGCATCGGCGATCCGTACCTCTGCGCCACGGTATGGGGAAACCTACATTTTTAGGGTTTCTGCGCACCGCCGCTCGGGGTGAATTGACACTCCACTCTTCTACCGGAATCTTCGCGGGGATTTGTCACTGACCGGGCGCAACCGTCACCAGCGAGAGGACCAGGTTATGCGATTGGAAATGTTTGCCGGCGCCGCCCTCTTGTGCTTTCTCGCGCAGCCGGTCTTGGCCGATACGCACGTGCTCGCCCGCGCGGGCGGCTGGCAGGCCTTTGGCGGCACCACGAACAGCGGACGCCCGCTATGCGGCATGTCGTCGAGCAGCGGCGGCCGATATTTCGGGCTCAAGTATTTCTCCGGCAACAAGACCCTGACGATTCAGCTCGGTTCGAGCAAATGGCGCATCGAGAACGGCGCCAAACAGAAACTGACGATGCAGTTCGACCGCGAAACACCGTGGAACGCGACCGGCACCGGCATGCATTTCAACGATGGCGACGCCGGGCTGGAATACGACATCAACCGCAACCAGCTCGACCAGTTCATGCGCGAGTTCCGCAGCAGCAGCCAGATCAATATCCTGTTTCTCGGCAGCACCGCGGCGGCGTGGAACGGCAGCCTGTCCGGCACAGGCTCGATCAGCGACAGTTTCATGCGCTGCATCCGAGAGCTGAAGTGAGGGCGCCGGTCCAGACCCAGTACCTCCCAGGCGAACCGCCCCCTTCCCCGTCACGGCGGAGTTTGACCCGGCGCCTCCCCGTGGATCGCCGCCTCGCATGATCCAGCGCCTCTACTCGCGCACGCTCGATATCGCCGCGGGACCCAACGCGATGGCGGCGATGCTGGTGGTGTCGTTCGTCGAGAGCTCGGTCTTTCCGATCCCACCCGATATATTGCTGATCCCGATGATGCTGGCGCGGCCGCGCCAGGCGTGGCGACTCGCCGCGTGGTGCATGATCGCATCGGTTCTGGGCGGGCTCGTCGGCTATGCGATCGGCTATTTCCTGTTCGACGCGATCGGCCGCCCGGTGCTCGAATTCTATCACGCGATGGCCAGCTACGACGCGCTGAAGGCCGGGTTCGACCGCTGGGGCGTGTGGATCATCATCGTCAAGGGGATGACGCCGATCCCATACAAATTGGTGACGATCGCCAGCGGGGTCGCGCATTTCGACCTCGCATCGTTCATCGGCGCGTCGATCGTGTCGCGCAGCCTGCGGTTTTTCCTGTTGGCCGCCTTGCTGTGGCGGTTCGGTCCGGCGGCCCGCGAGTTCATTGAGCGGCGCTTGACCCTGGTGACGACGCTGTTCGCGATCGGGCTCGTTGGCGGGTTTGTCGTGCTGGCCTATCTATAGCGGATGACCCCGACCACCCGGTCCTTCGCCGGCTTTGTCCTGATCGCTGGCATCGCCGTTCTGGGAACGGCATTGGCGTCGCAATACTGGGGCGGGCTCGCCCCCTGCGAATTGTGCCTATACCAGCGCTGGCCGTGGTACGGCGCGATCGCGATCGCGCTGGTCGCGCTGTTGCTCGATCCGCGCGGCGCGCTGCCGTGGCTGGCGGCGGGGCTCGCGGCGGTGTTTGCCGGGGGAGCGGTACTCGCCTTCTATCATTTCGGGGTCGAGCAGCACTGGTTCGCCGGCCCCGCCGCCTGCACCGCTGGCGCGGCACCGCAGACGATCGAGGAGTTGCGGCGCCAGATACTGGGCCAAATGCCGGTGTTGTGCGACCGGGTGCAGTGGTCATTGTTCGGCGTGTCATTGGCCGGGTGGAACCTGCTCGCCTCGCTGGCGATGGCCGGGTATTGCCTGCGGGCCTGGCGCCGACCCGGCGGGGAGGCGCGTTCGGCGCCTGTCGGGCGGGGCGCGGCATGAGCGGCGAGCGTCCGGCTTCCCTGCCTGGCGACAGGTCGGCGGCGGACGAGGTCGCCCGCATGATCCGGGTCGACCACGCCGGCGAGTACGGCGCGGCGCGGATCTATAGCGGCCAGCTCGCGGTGTTGCGGCACGGACCAGCTCGCGCCGAGATCGCGCAAATGGCCGAACAGGAACAGCGCCACCTCGCGAGGTTCGAAACCCTGCTGCGCGAGCATCGGGTGCGCCCGACCCTGTTGCAGCCGGTATGGGACATCGCCGGGTTCGCGCTCGGCACGGCGACGGCATTGCTCGGCGAACGCGCCGCGATGGCCTGCACGGTCGCGGTCGAGGAGGTCATCGACGAGCACTACCAGGCGCAGGCCGAGCGCCTCGGCGACGGCGAGGCGGCCTTGCGGGCGACGATCCTCGAATTCCGCGATGACGAACTCGCCCACCGCCAGACCGCGCTCGACCACGGCGCCGCGGAAACGCCGGGCTACGAAGCGCTGACCGAGCTCATCAAGGCCGGCTCGCGACTGGCGATCTGGCTGTCGACGCGAGTTTAAGCCACACCGTTGTCCCGCAACCGCGCGATGTCGTCGGGCGAATAGCCGAGCTCGGCCAACACCGAATCGGTGTCGGCGCCGAGCTCGGGGGCGGGGGAGCGGAGCTGGCACGGCGAATCGGCGAATTTGATCGGAAAGCCGAGCATCTTGACCGCGCCGTGGCCGGGATGGTCCTGGGTCAGCACCATCTGCTGGTCGATCACCTGCGGATCGGCGAAGATTTCGGGGAGGCCCATGACCCGGCCGCACGGCACCCCGGCGGCGTTGAGTCTTTCGATCCAGTCGGCGGTGGTGCCGCCGGCGAGCCTGGCCTCGATCGCCTGGTTGATCGCGGCGCGGTTGGCGAGCCGCAGATCGTTGGTGGCGAAGCGCGGGTCGCCGCGCAATTCGCTGGCGTCGAGCGCGTCGACCAGGCGCTGGTAGGATTGCTCCTGGCTCGGCGCGATCGCGACCTCTCCGTCCCCCGTGCGGAACATGCCGTAGGGCGAGACGATCGCGTGGTCGTTGCCGCTGCGCGCCGGCACCGCGCCGCTGGCGAAGTAATTGGCGGCGAGAAACGCCAGGAGGCTGATCATGCCGTTGTTGAGGCTGGCGCCGACCGTTTCGCCCGCGCCGCCGCGGCCGCGCTTGACCAGTGCCGCGCACACCCCGATCGCGCCGTAGAGGCCGGCGACGAGATCGGCGATCGGCGGCCCGGCCCGCATCGGCGCCCCGTCCTTGTCGCCGGTCACCGCCATCAGCCCGCCCATCGCCTGGGCGATGAAATCGAAGGACGGGCGGTCGCGATACGGTCCGCTGGCGCCGAACCCGCTGAGGCTGCAAGTCACCAGATCGGGCCTCAACGCCTTCAGCCGCGCCTCGTCGAACCCGATCGCCGCGAGCACGCCGGGGCGGAAGTTTTCGACCAGCACGTCGCTGGTCGCGATCAGCCGGGCCAATGCCGCCTTGCCTTCGTCGCTGCGCAGATCGAGCGTGATCGACCGCTTGTTGCGGTTGAACCCGGCGAAATACCACGACAGCCCGTCGCGGATCACGCCCTGGCCGCGCAGCGGGTCGCCGCTGCCCGGGGTCTCGACCTTGATCACCTCGGCGCCCATGTCGGCGAGAATCATCGTGCAGAACGGCCCGGCGAGGATGCGCGTCAGATCGACGACCCTGATTCCCGATAGCGGCATGCGTCCCTCCCTCGCGGCCCCGCGACTTGGCCTCTATACAGATCAAACCAACAAAGGGACGAGCCGATTGAGGCGCGATATCGGGTGAAGCGCGATGTCGGGCCGCCCGGCGGCTCGGCCGGAGCGATCGGGGGTCGGCGGGATCGATGACAACCAACCTGGCTCGATATCAGCGGATCGCGCCATTCTACGATCTGCTCGATTTGCCGTTCGAGCGGCGGCGGTATCGCGGCTTGCGGCCGTTGCTGTTTCAGGGCCTTGCCGGCCGGCTGTTGGACGCGGGTGTCGGCACCGGCCGCAATTGCGAGTTCTATCCGCCCGACGCGATCGTCTCGGGGATCGATACCAGCCCGGCGATGCTGGCGCGGGCACGGCGACGCTGCCCGACCGTTTCGGAGGCAGGCCGGCTCTATCGGATGGATGTCACCGCGCTTGAGTTTCCGGCGGGCTCGTTCGACGGGGCGGTCGCGACCTTTCTGTTTTGTGTCCTGCCCGACCAACTACAGGTGCCCGCTCTGCGCGAGCTTGGCCGCGTCGTCAGGCCGGGCGGCCTGATCCGGCTGCTCGAATATGTCCGGCCGCGAGGCATCCTGCGCCGCATCGGGTCCCGGATCTGGCAGCCGTGGATCGCCTGGGCCTACGGCGCCAGCTTCGACCAGCAGACCGAACGGCATATTCCCGAAGCCGGGCTTGAGCTGGTCGAGAGCCGCTACGTGGTGGATGATCTCGTCAAATTGATCACCGCTCGGGTTCGATGAAGCCCACTGCCAGGATCAGCTCTGTTCGAGTTCGGTATCCCAATAGAGATAGTCGCGCCAGGAATCATGCAGGTAGTTGGGCGGGAAGGCGCGGCCGTTTTCCCGCAGCATGTGCGAGCTGGGCTGGACCGGCCGGTGCCGCGGATACATCCCGCTCTGCTGTGGCAGGCGGTTGCCCTTCAAGAGATTGCAGCTGCCGCACGCGGTCACGACGTTGCTCCACACGGTCTTGCCGCCGCGCGAACGCGGCACGACGTGGTCGAAGGTCAGGTCGTGCGACGGATAGGGCTCGGCGCAATACTGGCAGCTGAACCGGTCGCGCAGAAACACGTTGAACCGGGTGAAGGCCGGGTTGCGCACCGCCTGGACGTACTCCTTGAGCGCGATGACGCTGGGCAAGCGCATCTCGAGCGACGGGCTGCGGACATAGGCGTCGTAATGGTCGACGATGTAGACGCGTTCGAGAAACACCGCCTTGACCGCGTCCTGCCACGACCACAGCGACAGCGGGAAATAGCTGAGCGGACGGAAATCCGCGTTGAGCACCAAGGCCGGGCAGCTATCGAGCATGGAAGTCACCCCGAGACCTACCGTTTGTCACCGCTCGCGGCGCCGAATAACACGCGTTTATGACGGTTTGATAGCGGATCGGCCGGGCGACGACAAGATTGCGTCGGCGGGACGGCTACCGCGTCGGCACCGGGATGTCGCCGTGGTAGTCGTAAAAGCCTCGCTCGGCCTTGCGCCCCAGCCATCCGGCCTCGACGTATTTGACGAGGAGCGGACAGGGCCGGTACTTGCTGTCGGCGAGCCCCTCGTACAGCACCTGCATGACCGAAAGGCAGGTGTCGAGGCCGATGAAATCGGCCAGTTCGAGCGGACCCATCGGGTGATTCGCGCCGAGCTTCATCGCCGTGTCGATCGCCTCGACCGTGCCGACCCCCTCGTAGAGGGTATAGACCGCCTCGTTGATCATTGGCAGCAGGATGCGGTTGACGATAAAGGCGGGAAAATCCTCGGCCGCGACCGGGGTCTTGCCGAGCTTGACCGCCAGTTCGCGGGTCGCGGCGAAGGTCGGCTCATCGGTGGCGATCCCGCGGATCAATTCGACCAGGGTCATCACCGGCACCGGGTTCATGAAATGCATGCCGATGAACTTGCCGGGCCGGTCGGTCGCGGCGGCGAGGCGGGTGATCGAGATCGACGAGGTGTTAGTGGCGATCAACGCCGCCGGCTTCAACTGCGGCACCAATTTCTTGAAGATGTCGCGCTTGACCTCTTCCTTTTCGGTCGCCGCCTCGATCGCCATGTCGCAATCGCCGAACGCGGTCAAATCGGCCGCGATGCCGATGCGGGCGAGCGCCGCCGCCTTGTCTTCCTCGCGGATGCGGCCGCGGGCGACCTGGCGCGACAGGCTGCTCTCGATGATCCCCTTGGCCTGGGCCAGGGCCGCGGCGTTGACATCGGTCATCACCACGTCCAACCCGGCGAGCGCGCAGACATGGGCGATGCCGCGGCCCATCTGGCCGGCGCCGATCACGCCGATACGGTGCAGCTCGATCATCGCCGGCCAATCATTGCTGGGGGCTCATGAGTTGCGCTTGCCGAGCTCTTCGTCGAGCTCGGGCACGATCTTGAACAGATCGCCGACCAGGCCGTAATCGGCGATCTGGAAGATCGGCGCCTCCTCGTCCTTATTGATCGCGACGATGACCTTGGAATCCTTCATGCCGGCGAGGTGCTGGATCGCGCCCGAGATGCCGACCGCGATATAGAGTTCCGGTGCAACAATCTTGCCGGTCTGGCCGACCTGGTAATCGTTGGGCACAAAACCGGCATCGACCGCGGCGCGCGAGGCGCCGACCGCGGCCCCGAGCCGGTCGGCGACCTTTTCCAGCAGATGGAAATTATCGCCCGACTGCATGCCGCGCCCGCCGGAAATGATGATGCGGGCGCTGGTCAATTCCGGCCGCTCGGATTTCGATAATTCGGCGCGGACGAACTCGCTCAACCCAGCCGAGCCGGTCGAGGCGACCGGCTCGATCGGCGCGCTGCTGCCGCCTTCCAACGGCGGGAAGGCGGTACCGCGCACCGTGATCACCTTGACCGTATCCTTCGACTGCACCGTGGCGAGCGCGTTGCCGGCGTAGATCGGTCGCACGAAGGTATCGGCCGACACCACCGCGCTGATATCGGAGATCTGCATCACGTCGAGCAGCGCGGCTACCCGCGGCATCAGATTCTTGCCGGAGGTCGTCGTGGGCGCCAGCAGATGGGTGTGGCTCTCGGCCAATTTGACTAATAGCGGGGCGAGATTCTCCGCGAGGGCGTGATCGTAGGCGGGATCGTCGGCGACCAGCACCTTGGCGACGCCGGCGATCTTCGACGCCGCCTCGGCGACCGCGCCGCAGCCATTGCCGGCGACCAGGACATGGACTTCGCTGCCGGCCGCCGCGGCGATCTCGCTGGCGGCGGCGACGGCGTTGAGGGTCGCCGGCTTGAACACCCCGGCATCGTGCTCGGCGACGACGAGAACGGCCATCAGATCACCCGTGCCTCTAGTTTCAACTTGTCGACCAGTTCGGCGACCGAGCCGACCTTGACCCCGCCCTGGCGCTTGGCCGGTTCCTCGACCTTCAGGGTGATGAGGCGCGGGGTCACGTCGATTCCCAGCTCATCCGGGGTCATCGTCACGATCGGCTTTTTCTTGGCCTTCATGATGTTGGGGAGCGAGGCGTAGCGCGGCTCGTTGAGGCGCAGATCGGTGGTGACGATGATCGGCAATTTGAAGGCGAGGGTCTCCAGCCCGCCATCGACCTCGCGGGTGACCTCGGCGTGGTCGCCGGTGATCGCCAGCTTGGAGGCGAAAGTCGCCTGCGGCCAGCCGAGCAACGCCGCCAGCATCTGGCCGGTCTGGTTGCAATCGTCGTCTATCGCCTGCTTGCCGATGATCACGATCTCGGGGCTTTCCCGCTCGATCACCGCCTTCAGCAATTTGGCGACCGCGAGCGGCTGCAACTCGACATCGGTCTGCACCAGGACGCCGCGATCGGCGCCCATCGCCAGCGCGGTGCGGATCGTCTCCAGGCACTGCGCGACGCCGAGCGACACGGCGATGACCTCGTCGACGATCCCGGCCTCGCGCAGGCGCAAACCCTCTTCGACGGCGATCTCGTCGAACGGGTTCATCGACATCTTGACGTTGGCGGTCTCGACCCCGGTCTGATCCGCCTTGACCCGGATCTTGACGTTGTAGTCGACGACCCGCTTGACCGCGACCAGCGCTTTCATCTCGTCCTCGAAAAGTTGGCGGCCGGATTGTGCACGCGCGCACTGCGATGGCAAGAGCCGGTACGTCACGGCCTCTGCTCCGTTAAGGAAACGCCGCCCTTTCGAGGGATGACTGCCACCTCCATCGTCATTCCGCGGACCGAGCGGAGTGAGGGCGCCCGGAACCCATGAACACCGGCAAGTCGGAATGGGTTTGATTGGCAGAGCGCCATCGGAAAGGGACCGTGTTCATGGGTTCCGGGCTCGCGACGATGTCGCGCCCCGGAATGACGGCAGACAAATCTACAGCCGGTCCTGATGCTCGACGATTTTCCAGAACGTGTTCTTGTGGACGATCTTGTCATCCTTGAATGTGTAGATGTCGCAGCCCTGGTAGTTCAATTCCTCGCCGTCGGCGCCTTCGCCGCGCACCGTCCATAATGACACCGCACGGTCGCCGGCCAAGATGTATTCCTGATGGTCCCAGCGCATATCGGGGATCTGGCCGAAGCGGTCGGCGAGCGCCTTGCGGATCGTCGCCTTGCCGCGCAACGGGCGGCCGATGGGCTCGGGTCCGCGCGCTAGGCAGAACACCGCGTCCTCGGCGAAAAACCCGACGATGCGCTCGACGTCGCGGCTATTGAACGCGGCCGAAATCGCCCGCATCAGTTCCAGGGTGACCATGGCGATTCCTCTCTAAAGACGGACGTCATTGCGAGGAGCGACAGGCGACGAAGCAATCTCGATCGATCGAGACTCCAGCTGATCGAGATTGCTTCGCTCCGCTCGCAATGACTTTGGGCAGCGCTATCGCGTCAGGCCGGGCCGCCACAGCACATCGGCGGCGCCGTTGTCGTTGACCCGGCGGCCGAGCACGAACAGATAGTCGGACAGGCGGTTCAGGTACTTGACTGCCTCGGGGTTGACCGGCTCGGCCTCGGCGAGCGCGCACACCGCGCGCTCGGCCCGGCGGGTCACGGTGCGGGCGAGGTGCAGATAGGCGGCGGCGGCGCTGCCGCCGGGCAGGATGAACGAGGTCAGCGGCTGCAATTCGGCGTTGATCGCGTCGATCTCGCGTTCGAGGCGCTTGACCTGGGCGGCGACGATGCGCAGCGCGCCGGCGTTCTTGCGGCTCGAAGCGGGCGTGCACAGATCGGCGCCGAGATCGAACAGATCGTTCTGGATGCGGCCGAGCATCGCATCGGTGTCGTCCCCCTCCTCCCGCACGGCCACATGCAGGCGGACGAGACCGATCGTCGCATTGGCCTCATCGACCGTGCCGTAGGCCTCGACCCGCAGCGAATGCTTCGCCACGCGCGCGCCGTCGCCGAGCGAGGTCTGGCCCTTGTCGCCACCGCGGGTATAGATCCGGTTCAACGTAACCATCGTCAGCGACTCGCCATCAGCATCAGCAACCCCAGTAGCACCAATGCCACTGCCTGCATCACTACCCGCGCCTGCATCAACTTGTTCGAGCGCCGCGGATTGCCGCCGCGCACCATGGTCACCATGCCCATCCCGAGCACGCCCAACACGCCGAGCAGGGCGAGCACCAGCAGCACGATGATCACGGTTTTCATCGCGCCACTATGAGCGCGGCGGCGCCCGAAGTCATCCCGGTGCAGTGCAAGTGACGGCGGCGGTCAGTTCCGCCCGGCGATGAGGCCGCGGGCGATCACTTGGGCCTGGATCTCGGCGGCGCCCTCGAAGATGTTGAGGATGCGCGCGTCGCACAAGACCCTGCTGATCGGGTACTCGATCGCGTAGCCGTTGCCGCCGTGGATCTGCAACGCGTTGTCGGCGTTGGTCCAGGCGACGCGGGCGGCGAGCAGTTTCGCCATGCCGGCCTCGATGTCGCAACGGCGGCCGCTATCCTTTTCGCGCGCGGCGAAATAGGCGAGCTGACGCGCCAGCATGGTCTCGACCACCATCATCACGAGCTTTTGCGCGACTCGCGGAAACCCGATCAATTCGCGGCCGAACTGGCGCCGCTCGGTGGCATAGGCGAGGCCGAGCTCGAGCGCGTTCTGAGCGACGCCGACGGCGCGCGCGGCGGTCTGCACCCGCGCGCTCTCGAAGGTCGCCATCAATTGCTTGAAGCCCTGCCCCTCGACCCCGCCGAGCAGCGCGCCTTCCGGCACGGCGAAACCGTCGAAGGCGATCTCGTATTCCTTCATGCCGCGATAACCGAGCACGGGAATCTCGGTGCCGCTGATGCCCGGGGCCGGGAACGGGTCGGCGTCGGTGCCGCGCGGCTTTTCGGCGAGAAACATGCTGAGGCCGCGATAACCGCTGTCGGATGCGCCGGTGCGCGCGAGCAGGGTCATCAGATCGGAGCGGGCGCCGTGGGTGATCCAGGTCTTGGCGCCGTGGATGCGGTAATGGCCGCCGTCGCGCACCGCGCGGGTTTGCAGGCTGGCGAGGTCCGACCCGGTATTGGGCTCGGTGAACACCGCGGTCGGCAAGATCGCGCCGGAGGCGATGCCGGGCAATAGCCGCGCTTTCTGCTCCGGCGTCCCGGCGAGGCGGATCAGTTCGCCGGCGATCTCGGAGCGGGTGCCGAGCGAGCCGACGCCGATATAGGCGCGCGACAACTCCTCGGAGACGACGCACATCGCGGTCTTGCCGAGCCCGAGCCCGCCGTATTCCTCGGGCAGGGTCATGCCGAACACGCCGATCGCGGCGAGCTCGTCGACCACCTCGATCGGGATCAGCCGGTCCTCGCGGTGCCAGGTCTGGGCATGCGGGGTCACCGCCCGCTCGGCGAAGCGGCGGATCTGGTCGCGGATCAACTCCAGGGTCGGATCGGCGAGGCCGATGCGGCCGAAAGCGTCGCCGCCGCTGTCGGCGAGAAGCGCGGCGAGACCGGCGCGGGCGGCCCCGAGCCCGGAGATCAACACCGCCGCCGCGCCCGTGCGCAATCCGGACAGGGCCGCATCGTCGAGGCCGAGATCGGACGGCCGCGCGATCTCGCTCTGCGCCATCGCGATGCCGCCGGCGAGCTGCGCCAGGTACTCGCCAAACGCCACGGCGAGGATCAACGCCTCGGTCTCGCCGAACTCGCCCGCCTCGTCGAGACGCACGGCCCAGAAGCGGGCCTGGCGCAGTGCCTCGACATAGGTCGCCATCCAGGCGAAGCCGTGCACCGCGATCTGCTCGCGGTCGAGGCGGGCCGGATCGATTTTACCCTCGGGGGCAACCAGTTCGCCGATCCTGGCGCGGGCCAGCGCCAAAAAGGCAGCGGCGGTGTCGACCGCGTTTCCGGTCGAGACCAGCAGACCGCGCCGATCGGTCGTCACCGAGGGCCCCCTCTCCGCGTCGCGGAACGGTTACCGCTCGAACGTCTCGTAAGTGCGCGGCAGGGTCGAATGGATGTTCGGATCGCGCGCCCGGCGGGTGTCCGATTCGGTCATGCGGACGGCCGAGATGTCGTCGGTGATGGCATTGACGTTCTGGATGTCGCTGGCCCGCGTGGGGCCTCCCACGCTGCACCCGACCGCGCCGACCCAGGCCATGGCGACAACCGCGCCGACGCGAATGATCATCATCAACCATCTCCGATCAGGTCATCAAGACATAGGCCACCGCAAATAGAATGACAACCAACACGGTCGACGGAATCAGGACGCGGCGCGGGACGCCCGCTCTGGTCGCCCGCGGACCTCGATCGCCGGAATGGGCCTCCCGGCTTGACGTCGGCTTGACGATACCGGCGGGGCGGCATACACCCCGCCGGTGACCACGACGATCCATCGCGCCGGCGATCGGCGAATTAGCGACCCGGGCTCCGCAGGAGCTCGGGCCGTGCTGATTCACCGCCATTCCGCCGAGGATTTAGCTCATGTCGTCGCCATTGCCGCTTGCCGTACCGGTCGCTGACGGCACCCTTTCGCTCCAAGCCGATTTTCCGATCCAGCCCAGTTTTTCGATCCAAGCCAGTTTTTCGATCCAGGCTGGGGCCGAGCCCGGCGTGATGCCGCGCGTCCTCGAATTGTTCGCCAAGCGCGGTCTGGTGCCGCGGCGCTGGCACAGCACCATCTCGGGACCAGGTGAGACGGCGTTGACGATCGAGATCCGGATCATCGGGGTCGCCCACGAGACGGTTGACTACATCGCCCGTTGCATGCGCCAGATCACCGGCGTCGAAACCGTGTTTACCCTCGTGGAGAGGGCCGATTAGGGCGTCTCGCCATGTCGTTCGCCGACCACATCAGCCGCTGCAACGATTACGACCCGGCTCGGGTATTGCCGTTGCTCGCTGGCATGCACCGTGTCGGCTGGGTGCGCCGCGACAACGCCGCCGCGCTCGCCCGCTTCGACCGCGTGTTCGCGGTCGAAGCGGAGTGGGTCAGGCTGGTGGCTAGCGGCGATGTCGACTCGATCAGCCAGGCGGTCGACAACGTGGTCGAGGCATTGGTCGCCGAGAACCGCGTGCCCAAATGGCGCAACGAAACCTTCGACGTGATGCCGCGCTGGGGCGAGCCGCCGATCTTTCGCCTCGATCGCGGCGCGGTGCCGTTTTTCGGGGTGCGCGCCTATGGCGTCCACCTCAACGGATTTCGCCAGAGCGGCAACAAGCCCGCGCTGTGGATCGGGCGGCGCGCGCCGAACAAGCAGATCGCCCCCGGCAAGCTCGACAATCTGGTCGCCGGCGGCATCGGCAGCGGCTATGGCGCGGGCGCGACCCTGGTCAAGGAGGCCGAGGAAGAGGCGATGATCGCGCCGCGCCTGATCGCGCGGGCGGTACCGGTCGGCGCGATCACCTATTGCATGCAGACCAGGCTCGGCATCCGCGACGATGTGATGTTCGTCTACGACCTCGAGGTGCCTGCCGAATTCGTGCCGCGCAACGGCGACGGCGAGATCGTCGACTTCACACTGATGCCGGTGGACGACGCGCTCGAACGGATTCGCACGAGCCGGGATTTCAAGTTCAACGTCAACCTGGTGATCCTCGATTTCGCCCTACGCCACGGGCTGCTGCGCCCGGATGATCCCGGCTATCTCGATGTCGCGAACGGGCTGCACCGGCCGCTGGATTGAGCGAGGATTCCCGGTTAGGAAGCCGGCCGCATCCGCTTTCCCGTCATCCCGACGAAGGTCGGGACCCACCGCCGTCATGGGTACCGGCCTCTGCCGGTATGACGAATGAAGAGGATTGAAACAGCCGGGCGGATTCAAGCGGATTCAAGAAATCGCCAACGCGAGAATTTCCGCGGCGCTCTTCCCCGCCGCGCGCATGTCGCGGATCGGCAAGGCGCCGTCGCGCTTGGCGAAGCGGCGGCCGGAGGGGTCGGTCAAGAGCGGGTGGTGGCGGTAGCGCGGCCCCTCGAGGCCGAGCAAGGCCTGCAATAGGCGATGGATCGCGGTCGCGGCGAACAGATCGACGCCACGGGTCACCAGGGTCACGCCCTGCAACGCGTCGTCGATCGTGACCGCGAGGTGATAGCTCGCCGGAAAATCCTTGCGCGCCAGCACGACGTCCCCGACCCCGGCGAAGTCGACCGGGACGAGGCGCGCGCCGCCGGGCCCCTCTTCGCGCCATTCGAGCGGGCCGACGCGAGCGTAGGCCGCGCCGATGTCGAGCCGCAGCGCGTAATCCCGCGCGGCGGCGCGCTTCGCTGCCCGCGCCGCCGGGCTCAGCCGGCGACAGGTGCCGGGGTAGGACGGCCCCAATTCGCCCTGCGGGGCATCGCCGGCCCGCGCGATCTCGGCCTGGATGTCGCGCCGCGAGCAGAAGCAGGGATAGAGCAGCCCTTGCGCCTCGATCCGGCCCAGGGCGACGCGGTAATCGCCGAAATGCTCGGACTGGAGGCGCACC
>Ga0209726_10003167_pt1 | contig 22902 bp, 33 predicted proteins | sample Subgrocontami54m_FD_187453 | JGI IMG/M metagenome (GOLD analysis project Ga0209726, IMG submission 187453) | Subsurface groundwater microbial communities from S. Glens Falls, New York, USA - GMW46 contaminated, 5.4 m (SPAdes) (version 3) | ecosystem: Environmental > Aquatic > Deep subsurface >... | reverse complement strand
TCATCCTTGTCGTATGCGTCGTCGTCCAGCTCCTCGTCGCCCTCATCGCCAACCGGACCCCGCGAGGAGCCATCGCTGGAGGTCACGATGCCGTGCTCCGCCAGTTTCTCATGCAGCTCCTGGAGCGACTTCTGCCCGAAATTGCGCAGCCCCAGCAACTCGTCCTCGCTCATCGTGAGGATCTGGCCGACGGTTGTGATCTGCGAGCGCTTCAGGCAGTTGTAGGTGCGGGACGACAGGTCCAGAACCTCGATCGGCATGTCCTGAAGCCGGGATGGCACAGCGCCAGCACCGATGCCAGGCTTCGGACCGGGCTGCGGGCCCGGTCCGGTAAGCTGGGCAAAGATCTCGAAGTGTTCGATCAGGATCTGCGCGGCTTCAGCCAGTGCATCCTTCGGGCTGATACTGCCGTCCGTCTGAATCTCCAGCAACAGCTTGTCATAGTCCGTCCGGGCGCCGACACGGGTTTTCTCGACCCGGTAGTTCACCCGTCGTATCGGCGTGAACACCGCGTCGATCGGGATAGCACCCAGCTCCAAGGGCTCCCGGCCGTCAGCGGTGAGGTAGCCGTGCCCCTTCTCGATCGTCAGCAACATGTCAAGCCGCGCTTCTGGGCCATCCAGGGTGGCGATCGGGGTCTCTGGGTTCACGATCTCGATCTCTGGGGGCACCTGAATATCGCCCGCGGTCACGATGCCGGGACCAGAGCTTTCCAGCCGCACGTTCACGGCGTCATCTGTATACGAGCGCATCCGAACCTGCTTGAGGTTCAGGATGAGCTCCGTGGTATCCTCACGCACGCCGGGAACAGTCGAGAATTCATGGTAGACGTTCTCGACCCGAATCGCGGTGATAGCCGCGCCCGTCAGCGACGAGAGGAGCACTCGTCTCAAGGCGTTGCCCACCGTCAAACCGAAACCGTTCGCGAGCGGCTCGATTTCAAATTGACCCAGCTCGTTCGAGAGATACAGTGTCTCCACAGCCGAGCTGATATCTTCCTGCAAGCTCAAACTCTCCTTCGCGAGGATCGAGGCAGCCCCCACGCTCATTAGCGGGAGTAGTACTCGACCACGAGTTGCTCATTTACCGGCGTGTCGATCTCGTCGCGCTCAGGTAAGCGCGCGACGTGACCACTGAGGTTCTCGCGATTGAGACTCAGCCACGCCGGCACCGATTTTTCTGTGAGGCCTTCCTTGGTGGCCACGAAGTACTCGCTGTTGCGGATGCGTTGCCGCACCGAGATGATGTCGCCCTCGCGAATGATCGCCGAGGGAATATCGGTCTTCCGGCCATTGACCTCGAAATGCCCATGCGTGACGAGCTGGCGCGCCTGATCGCGCGAGGAGGCAAACCCAAGGCGATAGACGACGTTATCTAGCCGGCGCTCCAGAATGGAGAGCAGGTTCGAGCCGGTCATTCCAGGAAGCCGGTCTGCCTCCGCGAAATGCCGCCGGAACTGAGTCTCCAGCACACCATAGATGTAGCGGAGCTTCTGTTTCTCGCCGAGCTGCAGGCCGTACTCGGACACCTTGTGGCGTCCTTGCCCATGCTCCCCGGGAGGATAGCGACGGCGTTCGACACCGCATTTCGGACCAAAGCACCGCTCGCCCTTGAGGTAAAGCTTCATTCCGAACCGGCGACAGATCCGACAGTTCGGCCCCGTATATCGTGCCATTGGCAATTCCTAACGAACATATTGCACGAGACGCTCAGAGCGCCTCGCGCGAGTTGCGAGCCGATTCGGAACGAGCGCTAGACCCGCCGCTTTTTCGGCGGTCGGCAGCCATTGTGGGGGATCGGGGTCACGTCGATAATGGCAGCAATCCCGAGGCCAGTCGCCTGAAGCGAGCGGATCGCAGCCTCACGGCCTGATCCTGGCCCCTTCACGAAAACGTCGACCTGCCGGACGCCATGCTCCATCGCCTTCTTGGCGGCGTCTTCCGCCGCCTGACTCGCCGCGAATGGCGTGCTCTTGCGCGAGCCCTTGAACCCCGCGACGCCGGAGCTGCTCCACGAGAGCACGTTGCCATCCGGATCGGTAATGGTCACCAACGTGTTGTTGAACGTCGACTGAATGTAGGCGTTGCCGCGCGGTACTTGCTTACGCTCGCGCCGCCGGGGCCGCGCGCCTCTACGTCGGTCTGCCAAGATGCCTCCTCCGGCCTACTTCTTTGCCGACGCGCGTCGGCGCCCAGCAACCGTGCGTCGCGGGCCACGCCGCGTTCGGGCGTTGGTCCGGGTTCGCTGGCCGTGAACCGGCAAGCCCCGGCGGTGCCGAAGCCCTCGGTAGCAGCCGATCTCCATCAGTCGCTTGATATTGAGATTGACCTCGCGCCTCAGATCGCCCTCGACGGTAAAGTGGCGGTCGATGTAGTCGCGCACGTGCGCGACCTCCTCATCGGTGAGGTCCTTGACCCGGGTCTCAGGGACAATGCGGACGGCGTCCACGGTCTCGCGGGCTCGCGTCCGGCCGATCCCATGGATGTAGGTCAGCGCAATCTGCACTTGCTTGTCGTTCGGTACGTCGACCCCGGCGATTCTCGCCACCGTCTTCCCCCTGGTCGTGAGCTACGAACGCGCGGGCAGGATCCGCCCACGCGTCATCATTGGTTGCTTAGCCCTGGCGCTGCTTGTGCCGCGGGTTGTCGCAGATCACACGGACCACGCCGTGGCGACGGATGATCTTGCACTTCTCGCAGCGCGGCTTGACGGACGCTTGAACTTTCACTGTAACCCACCTGCCCGCGCCGATTGCACTGCGCAGCGTCCCCGAAGACGCACCGTCTCACGGGGACGCCAAGACCGCCAATACACATAAACCGGCGCCACGTATTGTATCAGATCTTCTTGAGTCGACGGCGCACCGTGTCCAGCATCGCCTCACGAACCTCCGGGATCGAGCGGGCCCCGTCGATTTCGTCCAGCACGTGCTTTCCCCGGTAATGCTCGATGAGCGGTGCGGTCTGCTCGAGGTACACCTTGGCCCGATGCTTTGCGGTCTCCACCGTGTCGTCGGGCCGCTGGTAGAGCTCACCGCCACAGCGATCGCAGCGTCCCGCGACCGCCGGTGGACCGGAGACTTCGTGATAAGACGACTGGCAGCTCCGGCAGAGCCAGCGTCCGGAAAGCCGCCGGATGAGCTCGTCTTGAGGAACGGCGAGATACAGTGCCTCGTCAATACCCTCATTCTCGGCCGCCAGCGCCCGCTCGAGTGCTTCCGCCTGCGCCAGGTTGCGCGGAAAGCCATCCAGGAGCACGCCCTTCGTCGTGTCCGGTTGCTTCAGCCGCTCCATGACCATGCCGACGGTCACCTCATCTGGCACCAAATCGCCCTTCTCCATGTAGCCTTTCGCCTTGAGCCCGAGGTCGGTCCCGCGGGCAATCGCGTCGCGGAACATATCGCCTGTCGCTACGTGGGCAAATCCAAATTCGTCCACCAGCGCCTGCGCCTGGGTTCCCTTCCCCGCGCCCGGCGCCCCGATCAGCAGAATGTGCAACTCGTCTCTTTCCTCGCCCTAGCGGATGAAGCCGCGGTAGTTACGCATGAGGAGCTGGGCCTCGAGCTGCTTGATCGTGTCCAGCACGACACCAACGACGATCAGGAGACCAGTGCTGGACAGCGTCAACGACTGCACATTCGTAAGGTGCTGTGAGAGAAAGGGGAGCACCGCCACGAGGCCCAGAAACACGGCTCCAGCCCAGGTGATGCGGGTCAGCACCTTGTACAGGTACTCGGCGGTCGGGCGACCGGGGCGAATCCCCGGAATGAAGGCGCCGCTCTTCTGGAGGTTCTCCGCGATGTTCTGCTGCTGGAAGATAACCAGCGTGTAGAAGAAGGTGAACGCCACCACCATCACGAAGAAGAGGCCCCAGTACAGCCAGCTCGTGCCGACGTAGAAGGTGTCGTAGATCAGCTTCGCCGCGCCAGCGACGTATTCGTTTTCCACGCCGACGAAGTAGCTGGCCAGGGTGCCGGGGAAGATCATGATGGACGAGGCGAAGATCAGTGGGATCATGCCCGCCGAGTTCACCCGAAGGGGGATGTGCGTGCTGCCGCCGCCGTACCACCTGGTCCCGCGGAGGCGGCGTGCGTACTGGACGGGAATCCGGCGCTGGCCCTCGTACACGTATACGATCCCCATGACCGTGATGAGCCCAAGCACGCCGAACACGATCAGCGGAATGACGTTGCCTGGCGCCAGCAGTGATTGCGCAACGAACTGCGGCAGGGAGGCCACGATGCCCGCGAAGATGATGATCGACACACCGTTGCCGATACCGTTCTGGGTAATGAGCTCACCCATCCAGACGAGGAGCACCGTTCCGGCCACCATGGTTGCGATGATGGCCACCGTCGGGATCGGATTCGTCGCGAGATCGAAGTCCTGGATGATGTTCCCTTGGCCGGACGTGTTGATGAACTGCACCGTGCCAAAAGCCTGCAGCGCGGCCAGCGGCACAGTCACAAAATGCATGTACTGGTTGATCTTCGCCCGACCGGACTCCCCCTCCTTCGAAAGAGCTTCGAGCTGGGGGATGATCGGGATCAGGAGCTGCATGATGATGGTCGCGGTAATGTAGGGATATACCCCCATCGCCACGATCGAGAAGCTCGTCAGCCCCCCGCCAGAAAAGAGGTTCAGCATTCCAAGGAGCTGGTTGTTCCGGAACAGCTCCACCAACGCCTGCACATTCACCCCCGGGACCGGCACGTGCGCCATGAACCGGAAGATCACGAGCAGCGCCATCGTGAAGATCAGCTTGGCGCGGACGTCAGGGATGCGGAATGCGTTAAGCGCCGACTCGATCATTTCGTAAGCTCGACCACACGGCCACCCGCGGCGGTGATTGCGTCACGGGCTGCCTGAGAAAAGCGATGGGCGTGAACGGTGACCGCATGCGTCAACGTCCCCCGCGCCAGGATCTTCACTGGTCGACCGCGGCGCAACAAACCGTTCGCCTTCAGCAAATCCAGCGTGACCTCAGTGCCAGCCGGCAGGGATTCCAACTGATCGAGGTTTATGGGTTCAAATTCGACGCGGAACGGATTATTGAAGCCGCGCCTGTAGGGCAGTTTCCGCACCAGAGGTAGCTGGCCGCCCTCGAAATACGCGGGCACCCCGCCGCCCGCGCGCGCCTTCTGGCCCTTATGTCCCTTGCCTGAGGTCTTGCCGCGACCCGAGCCAAGGCCCCGGCCAACTCGGCGGCGCTTGGGGTGCGCGCCGTCGGGCGGCGTGAGTTCATGCAGTTTCATGGAAAGACTCCCTATTCCTCGACGCGGACGAGATGCCGCACCTTGTGGAGCATGCCGCGCACGACCGGATTGTCCGGCAGTTCGACCTGGTGGCGAATCCGCCGCAAGCCGAGGCTACGGGTGGTCGCCCGCTGATCCTGGGTCGTATTGATGATGCTCTTCACGAGGGTGACGCGCAGCGTTTTACCCGCGGTTGTTGCCTCGCGCGTCATGCATTCCCTCCGGCAGGCGGCTTCTCAGTTTCCGATGCTGCCTCAGGCGTCGACCCTACCTCCGTCGTGGGCGCCCCCGCGGTCCCCTCAACCGGGGTCTCGGCCGGTGGCGCTGGCGCCTCAGCCGCTGGAGTCTCCGCGGCGGCGGGAGCCGGCGGCGCTGGCGCCTCCACGGCTACGGGAGCTGCTGGCACTGGCGTCTCGGCCGGTGCTGCCGGTGTCGCAACGGCAGCCGGTGCGGGTAGCGCTGGCACCGCGGCCGCCGGCGCGGCCGTAGCCGGCGCCGCTGCCGCGGCCGTAGCCGCCGCTTGAGCAGCTAACGCTGTCGCGGCCTCTGCCCGATTCTCTCCCCGTCGTTCGCGTCTGGCCGCCTGCGGATCGCGAAGCGATGCCAGCCCGTCGAGTGTGGCCTTCGTCACGTTTACCGGGTTCGAGGTGCCCAGCGACTTCGTCAAGATGTCCTTGATCCCCGCTGCCTCGATCACCGCGCGAACCGCGCCGCCGGCGATCACGCCCGTACCAGGCGCCGCGGGCTTCATCAGGACCTTCGCTGCGCCAAACTTCGCAAGCGTCTCATGCGGAATGGTGTTTCCCTTCATCGGGACGCGGATGAGGTTCTTCTTCGCGTTCTCGACGCCCTTACGGATCGAGTCCGGCACCTCGTTCGCCTTGCCCAGGCCAACGCCAACCACGCCGTGGCTGTCACCAACGACGACGACGGCGCTGAAACTGAAGCGACGGCCGCCCTTGACGACCTTCGCCACGCGATTGACGCGGACGACCTTCTCTTCGAACGTCAGTCCCGCTGCATCTACCTTCGCCATTAAAACTCCAGACCGGCTTCGCGCGCCGCATCGGCGAGCGCCTGAACGCGACCGTGATACATGTAGCCACCGCGGTCGAACACAACTTGCGTGATGCCTGCCGCCTTGGCCCGCTGGCCAATCGCCGCGCCGACGGCCTTCGCCCGTTCGACGCCGGTGCCCTTGGTGCCCTTGAGATCCGGGTCCAGCGTCGAGGCTGCCGCGATGGTCGTGCCACTGGTGTCGTCGATCACCTGGGCATAGATGTGGCTCAGGCTGCGAAAGACCGACAATCGAGGCCGACCAGTCGTCCCCTGGAGTCGCTTGCGAATGCGCGTGTGGCGGCGTTGACGGGCCGCACGCGAGCTGAACGGTTTGTACACGTGGACCCCTCCCTACCGCTTCTTGCCGCCGGCCTTGCCGGCCTTGCGTCGCACCACCTCGCCCTGATAGCGAATGCCCTTGCCCTTGTATGGCTCGGGCGGGCGAATGCGCCGAATCTGGGCGGCAATCTCGCCGACCTGCTGCTTGTCGAAGCCCGCGACGACGACACGAGGCCCCTCCACCGTGAGGGTGATTCCGTCCGGCGGCATGAACACGACCGGGTGGGAATATCCAACGGCGATGGAGATGGCCTGGCCGGCCTGCTGGGCTCGATAGCCGGTGCCGATGATTTCGAGTCTCTTCTCGAAGCCGGTGCTGACACCGACGACCATATTGTTCACCAGCGTTCTGGTGAGTCCGTGGAGGGAGCGTTGAATCCGGTCGTCAGAGGCGCGCTCGACTATGAGCTCCTGCCCATCTTGTTTCACCTCGATCCCGGACGGGATGGTGAAGGACAGCGTTCCCTTGGAGCCAGTCACCTTGACGGCCCCATCATTCATATCGATCTTCACGCCGGTAGGAACCGGGATCGGCATCCGCCCAATTCGTGACATAGCTCAGTGCTCCCTCAACGGTCTCGCGCGGTGCTGGTCGATCCGACGGGTCCGGCACGTGGCGACGGTTTCGTGTTCGCGGCTACCAGACGTAGGCGATCAACTCGCCCCCGACGTTCTCGCGCCGCGCGCGGTCGCCAGTCATGACCCCACGTGGCGTCGAAAGGACCGCCACGCCCGCCCCACCGTAGACCCGCGGAATCTCGGAATGCTTGACGTAGCGACGAAGCCCGGGCTTGCTGATACGGCGCAGCCCCAGCAGCCGCGGCTCCTTCGTGGGCGAGTAAGCCAGGAGAATGCGCAGCTTCTTCTTCGGTCCCGCCCCGACTACGTCAAAGCCCTTGATGAAGCCCTCCTCGCGGAGAACCTGGGCGATCGCAACCTTCTGGCGCGACGACGGCATTTCGGTGATCGTATGCTTGGCCCGGACGGCGTTGCGAACGCGAGTCAGCATGTCAGCGATCGGATCGGTCTGCATTGATCGCCCTCCCTACCAGCTCGACTTCGTCACGCCGGGGATCTCGCCGCGAAGCGAGAGCTCCCGGAAACAGATGCGACACAACCCAAACTTGCGCATGAAGGCGCGCGGACGCCCACATCGGCCGCACCTGTTATGGCGTTGCACCGCGAACTTCGGCGGCCGCAGCGCCTTCGCAATCGACGACTTCTTTGCCACGCTTCCCCCTACTCCCTATGCCGCCGCTCGCTGGAAGGGGAATCCAAGCAGCTCGAGCAGCTTCCGCGATTCCTGATCCGTCCGCGCGCTGGTTACGATGGTCACTTCCATGCCGCGAACCCGGTCGATCTTGTCGTAGTCGATCTCCGGGAAGATGAGTTGCTCGCGCACCCCAAGCGTGTAATTGCCGCGGCCATCAAACCCGCGCTCCGAGATGCCGCGGAAGTCGCGGACGCGGGGTAAGGCAATGCTGATCAGGCGATCCAGGAACTCGTACATCCGCGATCCGCGGAGGGTGACAGTTACCCCGACGGGCATACCCTCGCGCAGGCGGAAACCGGCGATCGACTTCTTGGCCTTGGTGACGATCGCGTGCTGACCGGTGATGATGCCAAGGTCTCGCACGGCGGCTTCCTGGATCTTCGCGTCGCGGTTGGCCTCGCCGATACCGATGTTCACCACAATCTTGTGGACCTTTGGCACCTGCATGATGTTCGGATAGCTGAACTCGCGCTGCAGCGCAGCGATGATTTCCGCGCGGTACCGCTCCTCGAGTCGAGGCTTCGTCGCGGCTTCCGTCATATCAGCTCTCCACACTGTTTGCAGACACGGGACCGCGTGCCGTCGTCCAGCATCCGCACGCCGACGCGGGTCGGCTTGTGGCACTTGGTGCAGATCAGCACGAGATTCGCGAGCTGAATCGGGGCCTCCATGTCGATGATTCCTGCCTGGCGCGCCTGCTGGCCGCCGGGTTTCACGTGCTTCTTCACCACGTTGACCTCGGCGACGATCGCCCGGCCCTCCGAAGGCAGAACCTGACGGACCTTGCCCTCTTTGCCGCGATCGCGCCCCTTGGTCACGCGCACCAGGTCGTCGCGTCGTATTCGTTCCATTTGTCACTCACCCTATTGGACCTGGCGCGCCGAGCCCGGCTCGACGCGAGGCCGTATCGACTCGGCCTAGATGACCTCTGGCGCCAGGGAAACGATCTTCATGTAGTTCTTGTCTCGCAGTTCCCGCGCTACCGGCCCGAAAATACGAGTCCCACGCGGGTTCAACTTGTCAGACAGAATAACGGCCGCATTGTCGTCAAACCGGATGGTCGAGCCATCCCGCCGGCCAAACTCTTTGGCCGTGCGGACGACGACAGCCTTCACCACGTCGCCCTTCTTGACGGAGGCACCCGGCGTCGCCTGCTTGACGGAGCAAACGATCTGATCGCCAATCTCGGCGTATTCCTTGTTGCCAACCATGACGCGGATACAGAGCAGCTCGCGCGCCCCAGTGTTGTCGGCGACACGCAGCCGAGTGTAGGGTCGAATCATGATGCCGCCTGCCTGGGGGCGGCGGTCGGATCCGCAATCGGGATATCCTCATGGCCGCTCTTCAAGAGCTTGGTGACGACCCACCGCTTCTCGCGGCTGAGCGGTCGCGACTCCCGAATCTCAACCACGTCTCCAATATGGAACTGGTTGTTTGGATCGTGCGCCTTGAACTTGTGGGTCCGCCGAATGGTCCGACCGTACAGACGGTGGGTGCGAAGCACCTCGACCGCAACCACGACCGTCTTGCTCATTCGATCGCTTGTGATCTTGCCGACGAGGGTTCCTCGACGACCGCGCGTGTCATCCATTGCCGAACTCCCGTTCCTGGAGGATCGTGCGGATGCGCGCGATGTCGCGCCGCACCTCTTTGATGCGGGCGTGGTTCGCTAGCTGCCGCGTGGCGTATTGGAAGCGCAGGTTGAACAGCTCTTCCTGGAAGCTTCCCAGCCGCCGGTCGAGCTCGCCATTATCCAACTCACGAATCTCCGCTGGCTTCATAGCCCTGTAGCTACCGCCTCTCTCTCAACAAGCCTGGTTTGGATCGGCAGCTTATGCTGGGCGAGATGGAGCGCCTCGCGCGCCAGCTCCGGTGCCACGCCGCCGATCTCGAAGAGCACCCGGCCCGGCCGCACCACCGCCACCCAGTGGTCCGGTGCTCCTTTGCCGCCGCCCATGCGCGTCTCTGCCGGCTTGGCGGTCGCCGCCTTGTCCGGGAAGATGCGAATCCAGACCTTACCACCGCGCTTCAGGTGGTGGGTGATGGTGCGCCGTGAGGCCTCGATCTGCCGTGCGGTTATCCACGCCGGCTCGAGCGCCTGGATCCCAATGTCGCCGAAGGCGATCGAGTTCCCCGAAGTGGCGATGCCCTTCATGCGACCGCGATGAGTCTTCCGAAACTTGGTGCGCTTCGGCTGCAGCATCTACGCTTCCCCATCCGGCTCGTCGGGCTCGAAGATCGCTGGCCCCTCCGGGATTGGCAGATCCTCTTCCTCGACCTGCGGCGCGACCGCGGTTGCCGCCGGTGCCGCGGCGACCGGTGGCGGAGCCGGGCCACGCCGCGGCTCGGGCTCAACTCGCTGCGGCATCCCCGCGACATCGCCGTGATAAATCCAGGCCTTCACGCCGATCAGCCCGTAGGTCGTCAGCGATTCCGCCATGCCATAGTCAATGTTGGCTCGGATCGTGTGCAGCGGAACGCGACCCTCGCGCTCCCACTCGCGCCGCGACATCTCAGAGCCACCGAGGCGGCCGGAAACCTGCACGCGGACGCCGAGGGCACCGAAGCGCATCGCCCGCATCACAGCCTGCTTCATCGCGCGCCGAAACGCGACGCGCCGCTTGAGCTGGTCGGCGATGCTCTGCGCAATGAGCGTCGCGTTGATCTCCGGCTGCCGGATCTCAGAGATCGTGATCCGTACCTTCTTGCCAGTCATCAACTCAAGCTGCTTGCGGAGCTCTTCGACCTTCGCGCCGCCCTTTCCAATCACGATTCCCGGCTTCGCCGCGTGAATCGTGACGGAGACTTGATTCGCCGATCGCTCGATGTCAACGCGCGGAACCCCCGCATCGGCGAGTCGCCGCATGATCGAGCCGCGGATCTTCAGATCTTCGTGGAGCAGGGCGGCGAAGTGGCGGTCATCCGCGTACCAACGCGCCTGGCGCTCCTTATTGATGCCTAGTCGGAATCCAATCGGGTGAACCTTTTGACCCAAGACCTACGCCCCCTTCTCGCCGACCACGACGGTCACGTGGCTCGTCCGCTTGCGCAGCGGACCCATGCGCCCGCGCGCCTTGGGGCGGTAGCGACGCAACGTTCGTCCGGGATCCGCGATGACCCGCACCACGTAGAGCTCGGTCGGGTCTAGATCAAACGTGTTCTCCGCGTTCGCCGCGGCCGACTTGACGGCTTTCAGGACGGGCGTCGTCGCCCGCTGCGGCATGAAGCGCAGGATAGAGAGCGCCTCGCTGACCGGCTTGCCCTTCACGGCAGCACCGACGAGCCGCACTTTGCGGGGTGTCATGCGGACATTTCTCGCGATTGCCTGCACTTCCATGTCTGCTCCTTCGTTCCGGTTCCACGCCGGGCCGAGTCCGACGCGAGGGCCGTGTCCGACGCCGATGCGCCAGACCGCCTCGCGCGTTAGCGAACGCGGGTCGCCTTCTCGCCGCGCGCGGTGTGGCCCCGGAACCGTCGCGTCTCCGCGAACTCGCCGAGCTTATGACCAACCATGTTTTCGGCGATATAGATCGGGACGTGCTGCCGGCCATTGTGAACCGCAATCGTGTGCCCGACCATCTGCGGGAAGACGGTCGAGGCGCGCGACCAGGTCTTGATGACGATCTTCCGCCCCGTCTGATTCATGGCTTCGACTTTGCGCAGGAGCTTTACGTCGACGTAAGGCCCCTTCTTCAGTGATCGACTCATATCTAACTCCGATCCTTACCGGGAGCCGCGGCGGCGAACGATGTACTTGTCGGACTCCTTCCGGCGGCGGGTGCGGTAGCCCATCGCCGGCTTGCCCCACGGGGTCTGTGGCTGGCCGCCACGCGGCGCCTTGCCTTCGCCCCCACCGTGGGGATGGTCCCGCGGGTTCATGACCGATCCGCGGACCGTCGGGCGGATGCCCCGCCAGCGGCTGCGGCCCGCCTTACCGAGCTTGATACCCTGGTGCTCGGGGTTGCCCACCTGGCCGATCGTTGCCATGCAGAGGCAGTGGACCCGGTGGATCTCGCCGGACGGCAGGCGGATCTGCGCCCAGTCGCCGTCCTTCGCCATGAGCTGGGCTGCGTTGCCGGCACTCCGCACCATGCGGGCGCCCTGCCCCGCGCGGAGCTCAATGTTGTGGATGAACGTACCTGTCGGGATGTTCCGGATCGGGAGGGCATTACCCACCGCGAGCTCGGACTCCGGCCCGCTCACCACGCGGCCGCCAACCTTCAGCCCCACCGGCGCGATGATGTACCGCTTTTCGCCGTCTTCGTACTGAATAAGGGCGATCCGCGCCGCGCGGTTCGGGTCGTATTCAATCGCCGTAACGGCCCCCGGCATCCCGACCTTGTCGCGCTTCCAGTCAATGATGCGGTACATCCGCTTGTGGCCGCCGCCCTGATGCCGGACCGAGATCCGACCCTGATTATTGCGTCCGCCCTTCTTCTTGAGCGGAACAACCAAACTCTTCTCGGGCTTCTTCTTCGTGATCTCTTCGAACGTCGCACCGATCATCCCGCGTCGGCCAGGAGAAGTCGGCTTAAATACTCTTGTCGGCATTTCCCGTCACCTTATCGTTTCGATGCGCCGCTCGATGGTCCGCCACGCGGAGCGAGTCTTGGTGCCGCCTCGATCGTTGGGAGGCGGCGGAAGTCTGGTCTCGCGCTAGATCCCCTGGAACAACTCGATCTTTTGACCTGCCTGCAACGACACGATGGCCTTCTTCCATGGGGTCGTGAACCCCTGGCTCTTCCCCATACGGCGGGATTTCCCGCGCACGTGCATGATGTTGACGGCCCGCACTTTGACCTTGAACACCTGCTCCACCGCGCGCTTCACTTCCACCTTATTCGCCGTGCGCGCGACTTCGAAGGCGTACTGGCCGCCCTCGCCGAGCATCGTCGTCTTCTCCGTGATGATGGGCCGCCGAATGATCTCGTATGAACTCAACATCCGATCACCACCTACACCGAAACCGCATGGGCGTGCTCATCGTCCACGAGCAACGCCGTGATTGGAGCTATGGCCTCCTGGCTCAGCACGACGTGATCCGCGTGCAGGAGATCCAGAAGGGCCAGCCCGCCCGGGAGCGCCACATGCACCATCGGAACATTGTTTGCCGAACGGCGGACGCCGTCGTTGGTCTCAGGCACCACCATGATGACTCGGCCAGCCAGACCAAGAGCATTCATGGCCGAAAGGAGCGTCTTGGTCCGTCCATCGTCGATCATCAGCCGATCGACGATAACGAGCTGCCCGGACGCGAGCTTGTCAGACAGGGCCGAACGGAGCGCCAGTCGGCGCATCTTGCGCGGCAGCCGCTGGTGGTAATCTCGCGGATGGGGGCCAAAGACCACCCCACCACCCCGCCAGTGCGGAGCCCGGGTGGAGCCCTGGCGAGCACGGCCGGTGCCCTTCTGGCGCCACGGCTTCTTTCCGCCGCCCGAGACCATCGCGCGCGTTTTGGTCTCCGCGGTTCCCTGCCGCTGATTGGCGAGCTGTGCCACCACGGCCTGGTGAAGCACGGCTCGATTTGGCTCAATTCCGAAGACTCGATCGTCCAGCTCGACGTTTCCGACGGACTGGCCGGCGAGGCTTCGCACTGCAACTTGCATCATTCCGCCTTTGACCGCTTGGCCACACGCACGAGGAGCAGCCCTCCGGCTGGGCCCGGCACGGCGCCCTTGAGCGCGACGAGATTTCGCTCGCCGTCGATCGCGAGCACCTCGAGATTCTTAACAGTCACGCGCTCGCCGCCCATGCGGCCTGGCATGCGCGTGCCCTTGAGCACGCGACCGGGCGTCGTGCCCGCGCCGATGGAGCCGCCGGCGCGCCAGCGATCAGACTGACCATGGGTCTTGGGGCCCCCGTGGAACCCGTGCCGCTTCATAACGCCGGCGAAGCCGCGCCCCTTCGAGACACCCGTGACGTCCACGAGATCGCCAGGGTGCAGCATCGTCGCGTCGAGTCGCTGCCCAATGGCAACCTCGTCGTCACCATCACGCTTCACCTCGCGGAGGTGGCGCAGCATGGGCGCCGTTGCACCCTTGAGGTGCCCGAGCTTCGGTTTCGTGAGCTTTCGGATCTCGCCGTAGCCGATCTGAACAGCGTCGTAGCCGTCCCGATCCGCCGTCTTGAGCTGCGTCACGAAACACGGACCCAACGACAGAACGGTAGTCGCGACGACGGCGCCCGAATCGTCCACGAGTCGGCTCATCCGATGTTTAGTTCCGAGTAGGCCGTTGACCACGAGCGTCCATCCCTCGCTTACGAGCCGTGGCGCGCCCTCGCGCTCCGGCCCGCTTCAAATGTCAGAGCTTGATTTCGATGTCCACGCCCGAGGCGAGGTTGAGCCGCATCAGGGCGTCGACCGTTCGCGGGCTCGGCTCGAGCACGTCGATCAACCGCTTGTGCGTGCGGATCTCGAACTGCTCGCGTGAGTCCTTATCGATGAACGGCGACCGGATGACCGTGTATTTCTCGATCTTAGTCGGCAGCGGCACCGGACCAGCGACCTGGGCCCCCGTGCGCTCCGCCGTCTCGACGATCTGCTGGGCCGCCTGGTCCAGACTCTTGTGATCGAATCCCTTGAGGCGGATGCGAATCCGCTGCCGAAGTCGAGCCATTCCTTCCCAACCCTCAGATCAGCAATACGCCTGCCCGAACGACTCGCGCCCGGGCAGGCGCAGCCTGCTCTGTTCCTCTTTTATCCCTGGACGCTCGTGATGACCCCGGCGCCCACGGTGCGGCCACCCTCGCGGATGGCGAAGCGGACCCCCTCTTCCAGCGCGACGGGGGTGATCAGCTCGCATTCCATCCGGATGTTGTCCCCGGGCATCACCATCTCCACCCCTTCGGGTAGCTTGATGTCCCCGGTCACATCCGTCGTCCGAATGTAGAACTGCGGCCGGTACCCAGTGAAGAACGGGGTGTGCCGCCCGCCCTCTTCCCGACTCAGGATGTACACCTCAGCCGAGAACTTGGTGTGCGGCTTGATGCTCCCGGCCTTGGCCAGAACCATCCCCCGACCCACATCATCCCGCTCCACCCCACGCAGCAGACAGCCGACGTTGTCGCCCGCCTCCCCCTGGTCCAGCAGCTTCTTGAACATCTCCACGCCGGTGACGACCGTCTTCCGCGTCTCGCGAATGCCGACGATCTCGATCTCCTCGGAGACCTTCACCACCCCACGCTCGATTCGCCCCGTCACCACCGTCCCACGCCCCTTGATCCCAAACACGTCTTCGATCGGCATCAGGAACGGCTTGTCCACCGCCCGCTCCGGCGTCGGAATGTAGCTGTCCACCGCCGCCATCAGCTCTAGGATCGGCTGATACTCCGGCGCGCTGATGTCGGTGCTCGTGCTCTCCAGCGCCTTCAGCCCGCTCCCCCGAATGATCGGAATGTCATCCCCAGGAAACCCGTACTTGGACAGCAGCTCCCGCAGCTCCATCTCCACCAGCTCGAGCAGCTCCTCGTCATCCATCATGTCAACCTTGTTGAGAAATACCACCATCGCGGGTACCTCAACCTGGCGCGCCAACAGAATGTGCTCCCGCGTCTGGGGCATCGGCCCATCGGGCGCGCTTACCACCAGGATCGCCCCATCCATCTGGGCCGCCCCGGTGATCATGTTCTTGATGTAGTCGGCATGCCCCGGGCAGTCCACATGGGCGTAGTGCCGATTCTCGGTCTCGTACTCCACGTGCGCGATCGCGATCGTGATCCCCCGCGCTCGCTCTTCGGGCGCGTTGTCAATCGAGTCGAACGACCGGAACTCCGAGCCACCCCGCAACGCCAGCGTCTTCGTGATCGCCGCCGTCAGCGTCGTCTTCCCGTGGTCGACGTGCCCAATCGTCCCCACATTGATATGCGGCTTCGTCCGCTCAAACTTCTTCTTCGCCATGGTTTATCCTCCTCGAGAACATGCCCGACCCGTCACTCGAACGGACGATGGGGAAACCTACGAAAAACGAAGCCGCTAGCGCGGCCATTACGAGCCGGTGCAATCGCGGAGCCCACGACCAGATTCGAACTGGTGACCTCGATCTTACCAAGATCGCGCTCTACCGACTGAGCTACGTGGGCGTTGCAGTGGATCGAATCAGCGCGCCCGTAACGCGCGCATCGGGACGACCTACCTGGGTGGTGGGGGCAGGATTCGAACCTGCGAATCGCTTCCGCGAACCGATTTTACAGACCGGCGCCATTAACCACTCGGCCACCCCACCGCGTTGGAGCCGACGAAGGGACTCGAACCCCCAACCTGCGGTTTACAAAACCGCTGCTCTGCCAGTTGAGCTACGTCGGCGAGATCAGTCCCCTCGCCTGTCCTTTGCAAACAGAAGACCCCCATCGGGGGTCCCCACTGCATCTGTTTGCATTGACCGGCTATGGAATATACCAAGAGCGTCATGACCGAAGCAATGAAGGCGGCCCCACACCCTGGTGCTAATGACGCGACAAGTTTGACCGCTTCGATCGTCATCGTGAACTACAACGGCCGAGATTTGCTGCCCGCGTGCCTGAAGCCAACGCTCGCTCAAGCGGAGGAGCTCGGCGCCGAGGTGATCGTCGTCGACAACGGCTCGACCGATGGAAGCGTCGAGCTGCTCCAGCGCCAATACCCGACGGTCAGGCTCATCGAGTCCGCGCGAAACCTCGGATTCGCCGGCGGCTGCAACGCGGGAACTCGGGCCGCGGCGAGCGAGACGGTCATCCTGCTGAACAATGACGCGGTGCCGGACCCGGGCTGGCTGGTCGCGCTTCTGGGGGCTCTCGCGGAACCAAACGTCGTGGTCGCCTGTTCGGTGATCGAGGAACGGGAGTATCCCGCGGCCTACGAGCTCGGGACTGGATCGCTCAGCCTCATCGGCCAGCCGATCGCAGGCGCGATGCGCCGAACTGACCAGCCGTTCTACGCGACGGGGTGCTCGCTCGCGTTCAAGCGGTCCCTGTGCGGTGACCCATTCGACCCAATCCTCTTCGCCTATTACGAGGACGTGCTCCTCGCCTGGCGGCTTCGGCTGCGAGGCTTCAAGATCGCCCGGGCGCTTGGCTCGCGCGTTCAGCACCTAGGCTCAGCCACCGCCCGGCGCAACCCCGCCCGCGCCTTCTATTTCCGCGAGCGCAACAAGCTCCTCACCTTGCTCCTTTGCTACGAGCGCTCGACCCTGGCGCGGCTCCTACCGCTCTACCTGTTCGATGCCCTCGTCCGCCTCGTCGAGGATTGCTACCGCGGCTTCAGAGGTCTGCCGCCGGGGCAGGCGGGTGCGCCGGCCCTGCTAACCAAGTACGCGGTTCTTCTCAAAGCGCTCGGCTGGCTCGTGCTGCACGGCGCAGCCATCCAGAAGCGCCGCGAGGCCATTCAGAGGCAACGCCGGGTCGGTGATGTCACGCTCACGCCGCTTCTCAGCGAAAAGATCTTCGACGACGTCATCCCCTCACACATGCACGCGCGCGCGAATCGCCTGACTCGGTTGTACTGCCGGCTCGTCGGCGTGACGACGGTCGAGCAGCGGATTAGGCTTGGGCCGGACAAGACCAGGTGAAACGAAAGGAGAGGAGTGAAGCCCGGCTCGGCGGACATGCATTGGACCTTGACGTGCGACCCTCGTAGACTCGATCAGCACACGCCGAAGGGACGGCGCGAAGCATGCTGACGGAACGTTTGCCTTTCCTCGCTCAAGCTGGATACGCGGGAGGCCGTCTCCGTCAACCGGCAATCACGCGCGGTCTCGATTCGATTTGAAAGGTGAGCCATCCCTTTCAAGCGAACGTCGTGTTCTCCAGGCGGGTGCACGCTGCTTCGGAGCTAACGGGGTTGCTGATTCAACGCCCCCTCGACCGGCGGCGCATAAAGGGAGTCATACTCGCATGAAACCACAACTGTCCATGATCGCCTCATCCCTGCTGTTGATGCTTGCGCTCACCGCCTGCGCCGCACCCGCCACCCCGGCGAGTCCACCAATACAGTCGCAGCCGGGGCAGACGCAGCCGGCGATGCCGCAGCGAACGCTTGTCGTTGCAGTCCGCGGGGAGCCGCCGAGCATCGCCTCGAAGCCGCTTACCTCGTTCTCCGGCTTGCTTGATCTCCCAAAAGCGCTCTTCAACGCCGAGCTGGATTACCGCGATGAGCGTGAGGCTCCGCATCCCTACTTGGCAGAGGCGCTTCCCCAACTGAACACGGATACCTGGAAAGTGCTCCCCGACGGTCGCATGGAGACCACCTATACGCTGAAGCCGAAGCTTACCTGGCAGGACGGGCAGCCGCTGGTCGCCGAGGACTTTGCGTTCGCCTATCGGGTGTACGCATCGCCGGATTTCGGCCAGGCCGGCACCGCGCCCATCCGTGAGATTGAAGCCGTGAGCGCGCCGGACCCGCGGACAGTCGTCATCCGCTGGAAGCAGCCGTACGCGGATGCCGCCGTGCTTCAGGACGGATTCCCAGCGCTCCCGAGCCACCTGCTCAGCGAACCGTTCCAGAACCTCGACATGGATGCGTTCGGCGGGTTGCCGTACTGGAGCTCCGCGTACGTCGGCCTTGGTCCCTATCGCGTGGTCGGTTGGGAATCTGGCGCCTTCATTGAAGGAGAAGCCTTCGCCGGTTACGTGTTCGGTAAGCCCAAGATCGACCGCATCAAGGTCGTTTTCATCCCGGATGCCCAAACGGCGCTGGCGAACGTGCAGGCCGGCGAGGTCCACTACGTGAGCGATTACGTGCTCACCGTGTTGGATGGCCAGGTGCTCGAACAGCAGTGGGGCGACACCGGCGGGTCCGTACTGTACACGCCCACAACACTGCGCTACACCTCATTCCAGCAGCGCCCGGACTACGTCGAAACGCCAGCGCTCTTGGACGTTCGGGTCCGGAGGGCGGTGGCGCACGGGATCGAGGCCGACACTGCGGTCAACGTGCTCACCAGCGGCAAAGGGGTCCCGACAGATACGTTGACCTCCCCGCGCGTGGACTACTACCAGCAGATCGACCGAGCCATTGAGAAGCACGAATACGATCCGCGCCGAACCCAGCAGCTCATGGAAGAGGCAGGGTTTACCAAGAGCGCGGAGGGGTTTTTCGTCGGCCGAGACGGCCAACCAATCAGATTCAGCGTGTCGTCTACTTCGGGTATCAGGAACGAGGCCGTGGCGGCAACGTACGCGGATAGCCTGCGCCGGTCAGGATTCGACGTGAGTCTCGCGGCCATCCCGGTCGCGCAGATGCGCCTGCCCAGGACCTCGGCCGTGGTTCCCGGCGTGCAGATCCGGGGAGGAAACAACCACTACCTCAACTACACCAGCCAGGCAAGTCCGGGACCGGACAATCGCTGGTATGGGTCCAATTACGGGGGCTGGACCAACCCCGGATACGATGGTGCGTACCAGGGGTGGCTGACAACCCTCGCCCAGTCCGATCGCACAAAGCACATCGCGGAGATGGAGCGCATCATCAGCGAGCAGGTGCCGATCATCCCGCACTTTTTCGACGTGCAGGTGAACCCGCACCCGGCTGCCCTCCAGGGCCCGGTTGCCCGGCAGACGCCGGACTCGGGCGGCCCGTTCCTGTACGCCCACAAGTGGGAGTGGCGTTCCTGAGATTCAGCAATTAGGGAGCGCGCGAGACGGGATTCGAGCCACAAGGGGGGCACCTCTCCAAGACCGCCGGCTCGTCGGCGTGACGACGGTCGATGAGTCGATTAGGCTTGCACCGGGCAAGACCAAGTGAAACAAAATTAGAGGAGAACTGCCGTGGCCCTCGTCGATCTGTCCCGAACGATTTATGCCGGCATGCCGAAAATCCCGATCCTGCCAGACGTCGAGATCCATAAGGTCGCGAGTATGGCCGCCGGAGCGCCGCTCAACATCGGTGCAATGACGATCGCCTTCCACTGCGGGACCCATATCGACGCGCCGGTCCACATCGTGCCGAACGGGCGGACCATCGAGCAGATGCCGCTAGACATCTTTACGGGATGGGCGACGGTCGTTCCCGTCGCGCATGGCGGCGGTGAGCGCATCACGCTTGCTGACATCGAAAACGCGCCCACCCGGCCCCAGCACGGCGACATCGTCTTCTTCAACACGGGCTGGGACGCGAAGTTCGAGAGCGGCGATTACAACGTCCACCCCTACTTCGACGAGCCGGCCGCTGAGTGGCTCGTAAGCAACGGCACGAAGCTGATGGGCATCGACTGCATCACGGTGGACCAGCCCGTCTCGTTGCGGCCGCCCGGCTTCGGCTTCCCGATCCACCACATCCTGCTCGAAAACGAGGTGCTCATCGGGGAGAATCTCGCGAACTTGAGCGCCGTATCTGGGCAGCGCGTGCGGGTCTACGCCTTCCCACTGCCCATCCGAGGCGGTGATGCCGGTCATGCCCGCATCGTCGCGGAGGTGTGACACCGGTGCCCTCGGCGGGGTATGCACGGCCTCTCAACCGCCCGCTACACCGCACTCACTCACTCGACCCGGAGGCTGTCGCCGAGCCCAACGTCGTCGACAATCTGGCGTAGCTCGTCTTCGAGCTGCTTGGCCGCCGCGGAGTCGACTGTTACTGAGAGATCGACGCCAAGGCGCAGGTCGGAGCCGGACCGAAGCTTCGGGATGATGCGCGTACCAAAGCGGTTCCACACCTCCGCCGTGATCGAGCCAACCAGTCTCAGGGTGCGCGTTGAAGCTGGGGTTGAGCCATCGACAGCCGGCGGCTGGGCTGCTGGTAATCCGGGCTCCTGGGGGGCTCGCCAGCAGTACCTGCTCGCTGGCCGCCCGGCTCCACGCGCGCAGCCGGCGCCGGCGGCGCCTTGAGCTGCATCGCGGTCGCCTTCTTGAGCAGGAAGACGTTTGCGTCGAAGGTGACCTCATCCGGGGCGACGTGCTCCCCAAACCAGACCCCGGTCAAAGCTGCCGTCTTGATGCCGGCCGGATGCGAGGCCCAGGTCGCCGTGCTCGACGAACTCGACCATTTTGGCCCGGAGCACCTTGTCGGGATCGAGCTGACCGTAGCGGTGAATCCGCCCATGCGCTGCTCCAGCCGGTTCGGATTCCAGGGAATGTCATAGTTGAAAAGGATGTTGCAGGACTGGAGGTTGATGCCCTCTCCCGCGGCTTCGGTCGCCACAAGAATCTGTATCTTGGCTTCCTTGAACTGCTGTTCAACATAGAGACGGGTACCTTCATCGTCGCGGGTGCCGGACTTCATTCCGCCGTGGATGAAACCGACCTCGAAACCCCATGACCTCAGTCGCTCGACCAGATAGTCGAGCGTGTCTTTGAACTCGGTGAATAGCAGCAGTCGCTGGTCTGCGTGCTCGAAGAATCCCTCGTCTTGAAGGAGCTGCCTCAGGTGGGAGAGCTTCGCTTCGACGCCCGCCTCCTCGACTTCGAGGGCATGCTGCGCGAGCTCGCCGAGCCTGACGATTTCTTCGCGAATCTGATCGGCATTTCTCGTGAGGCTCACGGCCTCGAGGCGCCGTTCGAGACGCTCTCGCGCTTCCTCTTCCATCTCCTCCAGCTCGTCCGCGTCAGGGATTTCCGGTGGCTGTTCCCCGACGAGGTCGTGGGCTTTGGTCAGTGCGTCGTCGAGCCGCTTGGCACGGTTCTCAAGAGACTTGCGCACGGCGCGCGTACTGGACGCGAGCCTGCGCTGGTACAAGGCCATGAGGAAGCCGACAGCGCGAGCTCGTGGGTCATCTCCCTGGGCGGCCGCCTCGCGCTCTGTTGTTTCACGAAGCGGATAACCTCGCAATAGAGGTCGAACTCGGCGCCCTCGATGTGAAAGTCGACCGTGTGCGGGATGCGCTTGGTGAAGATCGGGCGCGCAACCCAGGTTCCGTCCTCTTGCCGCTCTGGGAAATAGACCATTGCCTCCTTGGTGCTGCGAAGGTAGAAGGGCGCCAAACGGCGCTCCATAGCCTGCCGGATCGACTTGACGTCAGCGTACGCATCCCGATCGAGGAGCTGCAGGAACAGACTGAAGTTCTGCGGGTCGCCCTTATGGGGCGTTGCCGTGAGCATCAGGATGTGGTCTGAGCTGTCCCGGAGAAGCTCACCGAGCCGGTACCGCATGCTCTTATGGCTCTCGTCGGCGGCAGACATGTGGTGCGCCTCGTCGACGATGACGAGGTCCCAATGCACCTGGCGCAAACCGGGGAGGATCTCCGTCCGCTTCGCGAGATCAAGGGACGTGATGACTCGCTTTTGTTCGATCCACTGGTTGACGCCGAACTGGTCGCGGATGTCGCCGCCTTTGACCACGAGGAACTTCTCGTTCAGCTCCCGCTGCCACTGGAAGGCGAGGTTGGCTGGGACCACGATAAGGATGCGCTCGGCCAGTCCGCGGAGCTTCAGCTCTCGGATGAGGAGGCCAGCCATGATTGTCTTGCCAGCGCCGGCGTCGTCCGCCAGCAAGAACCGGACCCGCGGCGCCTTCAGGAGGTAGTCGTAAACGGCCTCCAACTGGTGGGGCAGGGGATCGACGCGGGAGATCGATAAGCCGAAGAAGGGATCGAACTCGTAGGCTATCCCGAGGGCGTAGGCCTGGAGGCCGAGGCGCAAGAGACGGCCATCGGCGTCGAAGGCCTTTGCGTTGTCAATGACGATCAGCGCTTCGAGCTCGGATTCTGTGAGGTTGACGCGCCGGAATCGCTCGGAACGCGTGCCAACAAGGCCGAGCGTCCAAGAGCCGGTGCCCGTCGGCCCGACAGTCTCGACGCGCATGGGCTCGTCGAAGATTGGGCCGGTTACGATTTGGCCGTTGGTCAGCACGAGGCGTCATCCGGTCCATAATCTCGCGTCAACGTCGGACCGACTGGGAACTTCATTCGATCAGATCGAGACGGATACTCTCGTATTTTGTTCTTAGCATCGTCATGAAGTTGGCCCCGGCCGAGACGCTGAACCGCCCCGGGTTTTGTAGAGACTCCGGTTTTTGTGTGTCGCGCACGGAAAAGTTGGCGCGGAGCTGTTGTACGGCAAGCCCGCCGCCGAT
>Ga0209726_10003164_pt1 | contig 22916 bp, 22 predicted proteins | sample Subgrocontami54m_FD_187453 | JGI IMG/M metagenome (GOLD analysis project Ga0209726, IMG submission 187453) | Subsurface groundwater microbial communities from S. Glens Falls, New York, USA - GMW46 contaminated, 5.4 m (SPAdes) (version 3) | ecosystem: Environmental > Aquatic > Deep subsurface >... | reverse complement strand
CGCCGCAGCCCGCGCTCGTGATGACGAGCATTCGGTCGTCAGGCTTCAGCGCTAGCGCCTGCCGGTCCGCCGCCGGGTCCTCCCAGCAACTGTTGTAGACCAGCGATCGGCGGTAAATAGCGTCGAACACCTTCTGATCCTGGCGGTCGGCGAGCGTAAGCGGTGGCGCCAGGGGAATCTCCAGTGCCGTCCCCAGGTCGGCGGGACAAGCTTCCGGGGACTCAGGTTAATGGGCCATTGTGACTGGCCCGTTACGGGAGCGGATTGTGCGTTGCATGGCCGCTATTCCGCTATTCAATGGACGGACGGCACGTACATTTCCTTCGGCACCGGACCGCCATTCCGCTAGACCGCCTTGCCGTGCAGGCTCGGATAGTAGGCGATGACGTCGGTGAACGGGTCGGTGATTAGCTTCACGAACCAGACCAGCGCGTTGCGCAGGCCGTGCTTGCCGATCAGCACGAATACCCGTCCGAACACGACGAGCGCAGTGAGGATGAACCAGTGCTGTGCGACGGTCAGAAGCAGCGCAGTCGCGTTCGTCCAGGAGACAGTTTCGGCTGTGTACAGGCCCCAGAGCGGAATCAGAAAACTTCCCAGGATGACAGATTTGCTCGGCGTGTCGAAGCCGAGCAGCAGTCTTTCCTTGTCGCGGCAAGGCGGCTCGATCAGCGCGTGCCCGGCCTGGCGCTGTTCACCACCGCGGTCGACATCATCAACACGCTGGCCGCCGCGCAGGTCAATGGCGCGATCAAGCGCGAAATGGCCAAGTACCTCAAACCTCGCATCCTCATCATCGACGAACTGGGCTATCTGCCTATCGAAAAATTCGGCGCCGATTCGCTCTTCCAGATCTTCAGCGAGCGCTACGAGCGCGGTTCCACGGTCGTCACCACCAATCGCGCCTATAAGCACTGGCCCGAAGTTACTGGCGGGACGTGAGGACGCTGACGCTGCACGCCCCTGTAGATTACCAGGCGAAGTTGGTGGGCGAGTATCTGCTGCAAGGCAAGTATCCGAGGATGAGTCTGGTAAGCTGGCGAGGAGAGGCGGTTGCCGCATTCTTGATGTCAAGGCAACACGAGGGGCGAGGAATGCATTTGTTCGTGACGTTGAAGTACTCGCATTGGTACAAATTTTTGTCCATCTGATCCGGGGGAGGTTTGACGAGATGAAACGACTTTGTGTGCTGAAAAGTGGGCTTGCAGTTGGTATTGCGGCGATCGTCCTGACAGGCAGTTCCTTTGCCCAGGCTCCAGTGAAACTGCCGGTGATCGGACTTACCGAGTTCGCGTCCTTTCCTGCCGGTGATGAGGTTAGAAATGGCCTCATAAAATCTTTGGAGCAGGAAGGCTTTGTGGGAGGCAGGAACGTCAGGATTGATCTACAGAACGCACACGGCGATTTCCCCACAGCCACCAATATTTTGCAGAAGTTCAGAGACCAGAAGGTGGACGTGATGGTCGTGATGGGTACGCCGAACCTAGGGCTCGCCTACAACATAACGAAAGACATCGGCTATCCCAAGATCGTATTTGCCGTCGTGAATTCGGCTTATGCGATCAAAGTGGCCCAGTCTCGCACTGACAAGCCCGCACACCTTACCGGGGTACAGAACCCTGCTCCGGTCCCCGACACCATTAAGCTCATCCGCGAAACCATGCCACAGGCTCGCAGAATCGGTGTCCCCTACAACCCAGGCGAAGCGAATTCCGTAGACATGGTTATGCGGGCGCGTCAGGCGATTAAAGGTACCGATCTTGTCCTGATTGAGGCGTCGGTGACCCGCACGGACGAGGTTCAAGTCGGAACCCAGTCGCTTATTGCGCGGGGAGTCGATGCGCTTCTGATGATAAATGACGGTGTTCTACACGCCTCATCCGGCTCCTTCATGAAGGTTTCACTCGATAGCAAAAAACCGGTATTTTGCATGGAGCCTGGAATGGTCCCAAGGGGCGCGATGGCTTGTGTGGGATTTGATTGGCAGGAGGGAGGTATTGAGGCAGGCAAGATGGTGGCGGCGATTCTTAGGGGAAAGTCACCGAAGGACATACCGATCGGAACGCTCGGTGAAGACGTTGGCCCAACGAGCCGCCTCGCCTATAACGTGGCTGTCGCGGAGTTGATGGGCGTGAAGATTTCGGAACGGGCGCTGAAAAACGCGGCGGCGATTTCTAAAGAGTTGCCGCCCAAATAGCGGGTCAGTCTAGGGGGAAGGCGCTCATGTACTTGTCATTTTGGCTCGGTGCGGTCGTCATGGGGTTGGGATTCACGGGGTTGGTATTGAGCGCTTTTCTAACCTTTCGGGTGCTGAACTTTCCCGACTTGACGGTGGATGGAAGCTATCCGCTGGGAGGAGCAGTCACTGCTTTGTTGATCGTACAGGGGATGAGTCCTTGGCTAACGCTTCCGGTGGTTTTCCTTGCTGGCGGACTAGCAGGTGCGGCAACGGGTGTAATGGCCACTCGTTTGGGAATCAACGGCCTCTTGGCGGGGATCCTAGTGGCCATAGGCATGTACAGCGTGAACTTGCATGTGATGGGAGGGGTGTCCAATCTCCCCATCTTTGGCAATCCAACGGTAATGACCGCGGCGGGAACGTTGGCGGCAAACACCGACCTGGCGGCCGCTATGGTGTTCGGTGCGCTGACGGTCGTGGTCATACTGTTGGCTTACTGGTTCCTTTGCACTGAGGTCGGGCTGGCTATGCGCGCGGTCGGCGACAACGAGCAGATGGCACGCGCGCAAGGAATAAGCACGGGTGCGATGAAGATGGTCGGCTTGATCATTGCGAACGGTCTGGCAGCACTTGCCGGAGCCCTTCAGGTCCAGTACATGGGGTTCGCGGACGTAAACCTTGGACTAGGCGCTATCTTGGCCGGTATTGCGGCGCTGATTATTGGTGAGGCGCTGATGCCGGTTCGCGGCCTGCTTTGGGCGATCGTCGCAGTAGCTGTTGGTTCCATCGTATATAGGCTGGTCGTCGCCTTCGCGCTCTATCTCGGACTGCCGCCAAACGATATCAAGCTCGGTACCGTGGCGATCGTACTTCTGGCTCTAACGCTTCCAAGAATTCGTGGCATAGGGAAGACTGCTCGATGAATCGCGCAGTGACCTGCAGACCTGTCGCGGTTCCTCGGGAACTCTATCGGCGTGGGAGTTAGCGTGATTGAGATCGAAGGGCTTATCCAGGTTTTCAACCGGCGAGCGGCGAACGAAGTTGTTGCGCTCCGCAATGTTAGCGTGACCTTTCAGCCGGGCGAATTCGTCACCGTGGTCGGAGCCAATGGAGCGGGAAAATCCACATTTCTCAATGCACTTTCGGGGGTCTATGTCAGCGATGAGGGCGCAATCCGAATCGATGGTCTGGACGTATCGAAAACGCCGGAGCATGTTCGAGCGCGGCAAATCGGGCGTGTGTTTCAGAACCCTCTCGATGGTTCCGCGGGGTCGTTGTCTGTCGAGGAAAATTTAACCCTGGCTTTGCTCCGATCCTCACCGCGAACCTTGCGATTTGCCATTACACAGCGGCGCCGTGCTGAGGTGCGGGACGAGTTGTCGCGCCTACGCATGGGACTGGAGGATCGCTTGTCTGTGCCAGTGCGGCTCCTTTCCGGCGGGCAGCGGCAAGCCCTGGCCTTGCTAATGGCAGGGGTTTGCAGGCCGAAACTCTTGCTCCTCGACGAGCATTTAGCGGCGCTTGATCCAATCGTCGCTCAGGTCGTGCTTGACCTGACCTGCCGCCTTTCCAAGGAATGGGGGTCCACCACGCTCATGGTGACGCACAACATGGAGCAGGCACTGCGAGTGGGGGACCGAACGTTGCTGATGCATGCGGGACAGATTCTTCTCGATTTCCATGGTGAGGCGCGAGCGAGAATGACAGTACGACAGCTTGTTGAAGAGTTTCATCGCGCGCGTGGCGAGGTCCTAGCCGATGATCGGCTGCTCTTGGCTTGAGCGAAAGGATCTACAGTGAATGAAATGAGCCGTGTGAATCGATCGGAAGCGCCGGAGTGAAACCGACCATAGACAGACCGGCTGTGATGCAAGAGGACCCGTGGGCTCGGGAAGACGCCCAAGCCAAGCGGACCGCCAAGATCGGTTTGGTCATTCCAAGCCCGCAAACGGTTACGGAACCGCTCTTCTACCGCATGGCGCCTCCCGATGTCTCCTTTTTCACTTCGCGCATGCTGTTGACCGGGACTTTCTTGTCGCACCTTCGGGCAATGGAGCTCGAATTCGACAGGGCGGTAGACGAGCTGGTCTCCGCGGGGGTGGATTGCCTGATGAAGTGCTGCACGCTTGGTGGGGCCATGAATGATCCGGGCGCCGAGGTACGGGCGTGCGAAGAGACGGAAAAGAGGACCGGCATACCGACCGGCTCAACGGTACTCGCTGTTGTGGAAAGCCTGCGCCTGTTAGGCGTGTCGCGCCTCGTGGTCGTTACCCCCTACGGCGGAGAGCTGAACCGGGTGGAGGAAGATTTTTTGAAGAAATCGGGATTTCAAATCGTGAGAATCGCCGGCATGGGCATTGGCGACGGGCGGGAGTTCGCGAGCGTGTCTCCCGAGAATATCTATCAGTTCGCCCTGCAAAACTGGGATAGTTGCGCCGACGGCCTGTTTATGAGCTGCATGAACTGGTGGGCACTGTCTGTGGCCGAACGTTTGGAGCAGGCTGTAAAGTTTCCCGTTGTCACGTCGCACTCGGCAACCCTCTGGAAAGCCCTGGAGTTGGCGAAGGCCAGGGTACCAATTAAAGCGTATGGTAGACTGCTTTGCAGCGCGATCTAAGCCAGTACCGCGTGCTTGTATAGTGAAGGAGCAGGTATGAAAGGAACCACACCCGAGACGCGATGGACGGAGCAATTCCCGGCGCTTGGAACGGGCCCCATACCCATCGAACCTTACATTTCCGCAGAGTATTTCGAGCTCGAGCGCGATCGAATCTATCGACGCGTCTGGCTTTACGCCGGCAGGCGCGAAGAGGAAATTCCGAATCCCGGCGACTACTTCGTCCAGGACATCGCCGTATGCGCAGCTTCGGTTCTCGTCGCAAGGGGGCAGGACGGCGTCATCCGGGCATTCCACAATGTCTGCCAGCACCGCGGTAGCAAACTGGTATGGGGAGCTCAAGGTACCACCCGGGCCTTCATGTGCAAGTTCCACGGCTGGACCTATGCGGACGACGGGCGGTTGATGCGGGTGCCGGACGAGGATCAGTTCTTCGACTTCCGCAAAAGCGAACACGCGCTGCCGAAGGTGGCGGTCGATACCTGGAACGGGTTCATCTTCATCAATCTGCAGGAGCAGCCCGAGCACACGTTGACGGAGTATCTGGGCGAGCTGGGGCATTTGGTGAGCGGATACGATTTCAGTTCCAAGGCGCTCACCTACGGGTACGAGACTGAAGCCAAGTGCAACTGGAAGGTCTGGCGCGACTCGATCATCGAGGGTTATCACGCGCCCTTCCTGCATGCGAAATCGATGGCAAAGCTGATCAACAGGGGAAACAACGAGAACCCCTTCGCGCACCTGCTGTCGTTCAGAGCCTACGGACCCCATTGTGTCCTTTCCGTTCCGGGAAATGCAGCCGTGAAGCCCTCGCCCGTCGGTGCGCTCGCCATGAAGCTCGCCCCTGGAATGACGAGAACCCCGCCGCGCAGCGAGAAGGATCTCGCGAACCTGCCGGGTTTCCTGAATCCGAGTCGCAACCCGAACTGGTCTTTCGACATCATTTTCATCTTCCCCAACTTTCAGTTCCATCTCTGGTCCAGCGGCTACTATCTCGCCTACAGTTACTGGCCTACTGCGGTTGATCGGACGCTTGCCGAGTTGCGGGCCTATTTTCCGCGGCCGAAGAACGCGGCGGAGCGATTCGTTCAGGAGTATTCGAAGCGGACCAACCGCGATGTCATCCTGGAGGACCTGAGCACCCTGGAGCACATCCAGTCGGTTCTGAAATCCGGCGGTATCAAGAACATGCTGCTGCAGGACCAGGAGGTCGCGGTCCGCCATGCCAGCAAAGCGGTCAATGACTATGTCTGTTCCCCTGGACGCCCCGCCCGGAGCGCCTTGGCCAAGTGAAAAGCGGAACACTTTCTTGCAGAGCGCTCCGTGCGGGGTTGCGAACCCGGTGCCGCGTCGACGGGAGACCGCAGTGAATTTTGCGCTTGCCGCGCGCCAGAGGAAACTCGTCGCAACTGCCGAAAGCCTCGTTCCTGGCTTCGCAGCGCGTGCGGGTCGTTACGACCGCGAAAATCAGTTTCCGGTTGAGAATTTCGCGGAGTTGCGCGCGCACAATTTTCTCGCGCTCACGATTCCCGAGGAATACGGAGGGCTCGGTTTAGGCATCGACAATGGCGATCCCCTCACCCTCTGGCTGATCACGAAAAACATTGCAAAGGGGGATAACGCAACGGGGCAATGTCTCCAGGTGCACACTAATTTTGCGCAGTTCATTTCTGTGAACGGCACCCAGGAGCAGAAGCAGCGATACCTGGGAGACGTGGTCAAGAACGGAGCACTCCTGGGAGGCTGGGGCAGCGAGCCACCCATGGTCGTTTTGGGCCAGCCCGCGCGACGCTCGAGTTCCTTTGCGAAACGCGTGCAGGGGGGCTACATCATCAATGGGGAGAAGTACTACTGCACCAATGCCGGCGCCGCCAGGTACGGTGGGGTGGGCTTTGTCGTGGAGGGAGCACGGGATGCCGCCGAAGGGATGGTAATGCTGATGGTCGATACGACCTCACCCGGTGTGACCATAAGGCCCGAATGGTGGTCCAGCGCGACCGGTATGCGCGCAACTGTCAGTCATCTGGTGAAGTTCGACAACGTATTTGTTGGCGATGATCAGGCGATCGGGGAGCCAGGCGATTACGTCCGCACCAACTTCCAGGCAAAACTTCTGCCGCAGTTTGCCTCGAACTTCCTTGGCGGAGCCGAAGCAGCGCTCGAGTTCGCCCTGGAGTACCTGAAATCCAAGCAAAGGCTCGATGACCCGTATGTCCAGCATTACCTCGCGGACATGCGTATGAACGTCCAGACGATCACCCTGTGGCTCTTCCACACGGCCTGGTTGTGGGAAACGGGGCAGATTGAACAGGGCCAGCTCGCCGGTCATATGTATCGCTGCGTCTCGGAGGATTTGTCAGGGAAGGTGATCCACGCGGCCATACAAGCCTGCGGCGCGACCGCCACGATGAGCGAGTATCCGCTGGAAAGAATTCACCGCGACCTGACCTACTATCTGAAGCACGAGAACTACGACTCGATCAAAGCGACCATCGGAAAAGCCGTCGCGGGACTGGAATACAACGCGGGGATGAAGGACTTCCTGAACTACGCCGTAGGCGGCGGGACGGGTGAGACTGGAACCCGGCCTGCAAACGCCAAGTCTTGACCGGAACGAACCGTTTTTCGGACGGAACACATGTCGACCGACACCTTACCCGGGCAATTCAGTGCTTTCGAGGCTCTCGCCAGCGATTGGGCATTGCCCACCGAAGAAGCGCGCGTGCGCAAACGCCTCTCCAGTTCCATGGGCGAGATTCGCGCCTTTTACGATGCCATCCTTCCGCATGTGGAGGAGATGCTCGCGTACCTCAACCAGTTCCCGCTTGACGAGATGCCTCCGGATGCGACGCGCCTGCTGTATCTCTGCTTCTCTCTGGCCGAAGTTTCGTTGGCGGTTGAATGGTGGGGGGAGCCCGGCGTACCGGACGGGTATGACCCTGTTCGCTGGAAAGCAGTTCACGCAATGCGCGGCGGTTTTGTTCACAGCGACGGTCCGACCCGGTAAGCACGGGGCGCTGAGGTGCTTCTGCGGGGCTGGGATTGAAAGGGAGAGAAGTGGCGCAGCGTTATGCGGAGTTCTACCGCCGCTCCATAGAAGACCGGGAAAATTTCTGGGCAGAACAGGCGCGGCTGATCGAATGGCAGCGGCCTTTCGATCGCGTCCTCGACTACAGCCGGCCGCCGTTCGCGAAATGGTTCGTCGGTGGCCTGACCAACCTGTGCCACAACGCAGTCGATCGGCACCTCGCCTCGCGCGCGGATCAGAGGGCTTTGATCTACATTTCCACGGAGACCGAGCAGCAGAGGATCTACAGCTATCGTGATCTGCATGCCGAGGTGAACAGATTCGCCGCGGTGTTGCAGGACCTTGGCGCGAAGAAGGGCGATCGGGTGCTGATCTACATGCCCATGATCCCTGAGGCGATTTTCGCAATGCTGGCGTGTGCGCGAATCGGTGCGATCCACTCGGTGGTCTTCGGCGGGTTCGCGGCTGCGAGCCTCGCCACCCGCATTGACGATGCACGGCCGAAGCTGATAGTGACTGCGGACGCGGGAATGCGCGGTGGCAAGGCGATTCCCTACAAACATCTGCTGGACGAGGCGATCCGATTGTCGGCGGCGCGGCCGACGACAGTCTTGATGGTCAACCGCGGCATCGACAAGGAAATGACGCTTATCTCCGGGCGTGATCTAGACTACGCGACCCTCGCGAGGCAGCATCCGAATGCCAGCGTGCCGGTTGGTTGGCTGGAATCCAGTGAGCCAAGTTACATTCTCTACACCTCCGGTACGACCGGAAAACCCAAAGGCGTGCAGCGCGACACCGGCGGACATTGCGTAGCACTGGTCGCATCCATGCAGCACGTTTTTTGTGGTGAACCCGGCGAAACCATGTTCACCACGTCGGATATCGGCTGGGTCGTCGGGCACTCCTACATCGTCTACGCGCCGCTGCTTAGAGGGATGACGACCATCTTGTATGAAGGACTCCCGATCCGTCCGGACCCGGGCATCTGGTGGAAGATCGTGCAGGATCACCAGGTCAGGGTGATGTTCTCCTCGCCGACCGCTATCCGGACGTTGAAAAAACAGGATCAGGCATATCTGAAGAAGTACGATACGGACTCGCTCAAGCACTTGTTTCTGGCCGGTGAGCCGCTGGATGAACCCACCCATCGGTGGATCGCCGAGGCTCTGGGAAAGCCGGTGATCGACCACTACTGGCAAACTGAAACAGGCTGGCCGATCCTTACCTCAGCGCCAGGAGTGGAAAAGACGCCCCTGAAGTTCGGCAGCCCTAGTTTCCCGGCGTATGGCTACGATCTGAAGCTGCTGCGTGAGAGCGACGCATCGGAAGCAGGCGCAGACGAGAAAGGTGTGGTCGCCATCGCGCCGCCGCTGCCGCCGGGATGCCTGTCAACGGTTTGGGGAGACGATGAGCGCTTCGTTCGAACCTACTTCAGTACCTTCAAGTCGAAGATGGTGTATTCGACATTCGACTGGGGTATTCGCGACAAGGATGGCTACTATTTCATCCTCGGTCGCACCGACGACGTCATCAACGTAGCGGGCCATCGCCTTGGTACCCGGGAGATCGAGGAAGCTGTGCAGGCGCATCCGAACATTGCGGAAGTAGCGGTCGTCGGCGTGAGCGATCAAATCAAAGGGCAGGTCCCTCTTGCGTTCGCGGTGGTGAAAGATCCGGCGACGATTGCCACCCGGGAACTCCGTAGCGTACAGGAGAAGGAAGTCATGGCGACCGTCGATGCGCAGATCGGCGCGATCGCGCGTCCGGCGAGGGTGCATTTCGTCTCCATGTTGCCAAAAACCCGCTCGGGAAAGCTACTTCGCCGCAGCATCCAGGCTCTTGCAGAAGGACGCGATCCTGGTGATCTCACCACGTTGGAGGATCTGACTGCACTGGAACAAATTCGCAGCGCAGTCTGGCTTCGCTAGTTTTGGAGTCAGTTAGGGGTCTTACAACCATGGAAAAGGTGCTTACCCAGAGAACCATACACTGGCAGGCGGCGGCTGCCTCCTGCCAGGGCGCCCTGGAAAAGGCAAGGGAACTCGGAATCGCGGTCTCGGCCCTTGTCATGGACCGTGGCGGAAACGTCGTCGCGTCGCTGCGCGACCCGGCGACACCGTTTCATACCTATGCCATCGCGTCCGACAAAGCGACCACTGCCGCCGGATTTGGCATACCGACGAGTCAATGGTGGGGTTACATCGAGTCGATGAACTCTCCTTCTGTCAAAGCCGCTCTTCCAGCGGCGCACCGGTTTGCGATCCTCGGCGGCGGCGTACCCATGTACGACGGTGCTGATCTCATCGGTGGCATTGGCGTATCCGGTGGAACCGAAGAGCAGGATGAGGCTTGCGCCCGAGCCGGTTTGGCGGCCAGCGGCCTAGCCGCCGTTCCCGGCTAGCAACGGTTGTTCTAGGCCTGAGTGTTCGATGTCGTAGGCCCCGTCCGAAGGTGACTTTTGTGGGCTTTTAGCGGGAATTTCAGTACGGATGAGGTTGTTCGTAGCACGGCGCATTCACCACATTATCTTTGCGGCGCTTGCTCGCGAATGGCAGAAGTAGCGCGCAACACCATAGGAGAAAGAGCATATGTCCCAAGAATCGACGTCAACAACCAAAAGATGGAGCGAGGAGTATCCGGAACTTGGCAACGAGCCCATACCGGTCGAACCTTCCATCTCACAGGAATATTTCGAGCTGGAGCGGGATCGCATTTTCCGCAAGGTGTGGCTCTACGTCGGATGTCGGGTGGAAGAAATCCCTAATCCGGGGGACTATCTCGTCAAAGAGATCAAGATATGCAACGCCTCGATTCTGGTGGTGCGCGGAAAAGACGGAGCGATTCGCGCTTTCCACAATGTCTGTACGCATTATGGTAACAAGCTCGCCTGGAACGAGCGCGGCTCATTGACGGCGATTTCCTGCAAGTTTCACGGTTGGACCTTCAATCTGGAGGGGCGATTGACCCGGGTACCGGACGAAGATCAGTTCCACGATCTGAAGAGGAACGAACACAATCTGGTTCCGGTAGCCACGGACGTTTGGGAAGGATTCATTTTTATCAACCTCGACCCAAAGCCGAAAGAAACCTTGAAGGCGTATCTGGGGGAGTTGTGGGACGGGTTGAGCGGGTATCCGTTCGGGAAGCCGTCACCCTGCTATGAATACAACGGTGAGATCAAATGCAACTGGAAAACCTGCAAAGTCGCTTTCCAGGAGGGTTATCACGCACCATTTCTGCACGCGCGCTCGGCAAATAGATGGATCAGTAGAAAGGAAAATCTGCTGTCCCACCTGCCAGCCTTCAAGATCTTTGAGCCGCACGACATGATGTCGGTGCCCGCTAATGCGAATGTTCAACCCACTCCGACGGGCGCGCTGGCTGCTAGGCTGGCACGCTCCATGACGCGATTGCACACGCGTGAGGCAAAGGATCTAGAGGGTCGCCACGGCTGATGAACCCAAGCAAATATCCGAATTGGGGCTTTGATACGTTCATTATCTTTCCAAATTTTCAAGTTCAACTGTGGTCTACCGGGTGGTATTTGGCGACCAGCTTTTGGCCGCTTGCTGTGGACCGGGTCCTCATGCAGCGCAGAGTGTATTTTCCTCCGCCGAAAAATGCCGGAGAACGGTTTGCTCAGGAATTCAGCAAGCGCACGAATCGGGACGTCAATATGGAGGACTTGAGCACCCTCGAATATACCCAAGAGGGGCTGGCCTCTGGAGCACTCACCCATGTCCTCTTGCAACCTGAGAGCTGAAAGTTTTAGTCGCCCATTTCTTTGCGAGCATTCAAACAAGGAGATTCGAGCATGGATCTAAATCTGCGAAATAAAGTCGTTCTCATTTCGGGCGGAAGCAAAGGCATCGGCAAGGCAACGGCACTGGCGTTCGCGGAAGAGGGTGCGCGCGTGGCTATCTGCGCGCGAGGCGAGGAGGATCTTAAGAAGGCGGCAGACGAGATTGTTGCTAAAACCGGCAACAGCGTCGCTACCTTTCGCGCTGACATGACATCGGCGGAGGATATCAAGACTTTCGTTTCTGAAGCGCACCGACAGTTGGGTCGAATTGATATTCTGGTCAATAGTGCTGGACAGACCAAGCGCGGCAGCTTTTTGGAATTGACGGACGAGGATTGGATGTCTTCGTGGATCGGAAAGTATTTCGGCTGCGTCAGGGTTTGCCGCGAGGTGTTCAAGATCATGCGCGAGCAGCGCTCGGGAGTGATAGTCAATGTTCATGGGGCTTCTGCCTATCGTCCGGACGAAGGTTTTATTCTCAAGGGGAATGTCAATGCGGCAGTGATGAACTTCACGGTTGCTATTGCCAACGAGGGGTCGAAATTCGGAATCAGGGCGTACGGAATTGGTCCGGGTCCGATCCGCACAGGCGGGCTCAACCAGCCAGCGAAACTACCTGTGTCTGACAAGGGTTCGCCAGCGGATGCGAGCGAGAAATGGCTCAATCCGCCGCTGGGACGGATCGGCGAGGCGAGCGAGGTTGCCGATCTCATCCTGTTTTTTTCCTCTGATCGGACAGCGTATGTTCAGGGGGAAAATATCGTCATTGACGGTGGATTTCTGGGTAGCTGTCGATAACGGCCGGGCCGACGCATCGCAAGGTTGTACAATCGCTAAACGTATCCAGATCAGGCTCGCTATGGAACGCGTCGTGACACCGTCGGATTTGCGCAAGCTGCGGGAGGGTCCGCCAGACTACGCTTTGATCGATGTGCGCGAGAAGGGCGAGTACTCACTGTGCCATCTTGAGTTCGCGTCGCCCGTCCCACGCGGCGATCTGGAATGGCGCATTCGGGAGATCGTTCCGAATCCGGCGGCAGCCATTGTTCTTTACTGCTCGGACGGGCGGCGAAGCCGCATGGCGTGCGAGACCCTGAATGAACTTGGCTATGGCAACGTAAGTTACTTGAGTGGTGGGCTTGAGGCTTGGCAGTCCGCCGGATACCCCACTCTTTATGGGTGGGGCGTGCCGGGTAAGGACTATGGCGAAAAAATTGCCGCCTTCGAAGAAATTCCTTCAATCACGCCTGCCGACCTAACTGCGCGCCAGAGAAAGGGTGAGGAGTTCATAGTTTTGGATGTGCGTACGGCTGGCGAGTATGAAAATGGACACTTGCCGGGAGCCCATTTCATTCCGATAGGGCAATTGCCGCTGGAGGCGATCGATCTTATCGGGGAAGAGGACAAGACCGTGATTGTCAACTGCGCCGGTCGCACGCGCAGCATCCTGGGCGCGCATATTCTGCGCCTAATGGGATTGCGTAAGGTTTTAGCGTTGATCGGAGGAACAACGGTCTGGAATATGGTGCATGGCTACCCACTCGAACGGGGCCGTGAGATGCGCGCGGACCGTACCCCCTCGCCCCGGGCCAGCGAGGCTGCAGAGGCGGTTGCCGGACGCCTTTCAGCCGAGGAAGGAATCCCTCCGATCTCGCTTCAGCAGTTGCAGTCTCTGCGCCAATCTGGCGCGCTCCACTATCTGATCGACGTGCGCCTGCCGCGCGAGTATGCGGCTGGTCACATCCCGGGGGCAATTTCCTGCCAGGTCGGCCTGCTACCGCTTTTCTTCGAGGAGATCATCGGAGTGCGCAATGCACCAGTCATCATGACATGCGATGCTCGCGTGCGCGCAACTCTCGCAGCTTCGCTTTGCCGTGGCATGGGTCTTCCCAATGTCTCATTTTTGGAGGGCGGTGTCATTGCCTGGACAGAAGCGGGCCTGCCCCTCGAAACAGGCAAGCCGTCGCGCCATGTTGGCACACCCGAGCGCCATGTCGCCGGATTTACCGCGGCGCGAGCGCGAGTCAAAACCGTGGCCCCTTTCGCATTGAGGCACCGCCTTAATCGTTGCGAAGGTCCGGTGATCCTCGATGTGCGAGGAGGCGGCGATTACGCGGTAGGCCATCTCCAAGGAGCACGGTGGCTCTCGCGGAGCTACCTTGAATTGCGTATAGGCGACCTCGTGCCTGACAAAAGCATGCCGGTTGCGACTGTGTGCGACGATGGTATTCGCTCGGTTCTTGCGGCGGCGACGCTACTTGACCTCGGGTACCGTCAGGTTGAGGTGCTGGAGGGGGGATGTTCGGCTTGGCAAGCCGCGGGATATCCAGTTGAAGAGGGGCTAGGCGATGCGCCGATGAGCCTGGAAGAGGCAAAGGGGGACCCCTTCGATCCCTTTTACGAGCGTCGCGGCAGACTCGTCGCCAGCCGAGAAGAATGGGAAAAGCTGCTGGCGTGGATCGAACAACTCGGGCACAAGTTCGAACGGGAGAAGCGGGAAGGCAGTACAAGTGGGGCGACGACGAATCGCCGCTAACAGGCAAGGAAGGGACCAGGACCCATGCTATACTAGAATTGACCGCTGGTGGGTTCTGGTCGACCTGTCATTAGAGGAGAAGGGGGACTTATGAGGTATTTACAATCCGCTGCTCTAGCTGCAGCCCTCGTTCTGTACACCGTTTCGTCAGTCAGCGCGGAGTACCGAATGCTGGCGAGTTGGGACAAAAACTATCCGGGAGTGCCAGGCATCGCCGAGCCGTTTATTAAGAACGTCGAGGCGGCCTCCAGAGGAAACATCAAGATAACGCTTAGCGGCCCCGAGGCGGTGCCGCCGTTCGAGCAGCTCCAGCCGGTCGCCTCTGGCGCTTTCCATTTCCTCTACTCTCACGGCTCCTACCATTTTGGCGTTACGCCGATTCTTGCCGCGGTTGAAGCAATTGGCGGCGACGTGGCGTCGCGGCGGGCCTCTGGCATCCTGGACCATATCGATAGGCAATATCAAAAGCTTGGTGTCAAGATCATCGCTTTCCCGTCGACGCCGGACGGGACCTACCAGATCATTCTGCGGCAGCCGGTGAGCCCCGCGGGGGACCTTCAGGGCCGAAAGCTGCGCGGTACGCCGATTAGCAGTGGGTTATTCCGGCTTCTGGGCGCCTCCCCTCCTGTAGGGATGGCGCCGGGCGAGATCTACACCTCGCTCGACAAAGGGGTCATCGAAGGCACGGTGTGGACAGTGCAGGGAGGAGTGCTTGCCTTGCGTTGGTATGAGGTCGCCAAGTACCTCCTGCGCCCGGCCTACGGCTTCTCGATTCAGCCCATTTTCATGAATCTCAATGCGTGGAATCGCCTTAGCGACGCCGAGCGCAAGATCCTGCTCGAGGAAGGCCGCAAGATCGAGGAATCCTGGTTCCGCGAAGCGGGCCGTCTTGCCGAGGAGGAGGAGAAGGCGCTGATCGCCAAGGGGATGATGCTCACGCAAGTCGGACCGGCGCTGCGCGCAAAAGTGCCAGCGGCGTTCTCCGAGGGGTTGTGGGAGATCGCGGCCCAGAATCCGAAAACTCGGAAGGACGTGGAGGAACTGCGGCAGTTCGCGCGGCAAAAGGGGTTGGCGAACTAGTCCTTAGATTCGCGGAACGTAGGCTTGCGGCTGGCGCATCGGCGAGATAACCGTACGTGAGTGCGCGGCAGCGCGGGTCGTGGTTGTACCGCGTGCGTCGTCAGCAATGCCGGGCGTAGGCATCTTATGCAAGTTACGGTGCGTTGGGTGCTGCGCATTCTGCGAATGTCTGCCTTGAACACATGAAACAGTCGGCGAGAACAGTCGCGGCGCATCTTGCTGCCATTCATGAAAAGGCTTCGATTGCCAGCTACTGGGCGGCAGGCGTATGCCTTATCGTGATCGCCTTTTCGTTCTGCTATGAAGTCGTTTCACGCTACTTCTTCAACGCTCCCACGGCGTGGGCGAGCCCGTTGGTTTCGTACAGCCTCATCGCGATGATCTTTCTCGCGCTGCCCGAGATCACCCGCCGCGCTGAGCACATCTATATCAACCTCCTCATCGATGCGCTAAGTCCGTGGTACGCGCGCAAGCTGGAGTCTTTCGTGCGCTTTCTGGCCGCCTCTACTTGCCTGTTCGCGGCGTGGTTCAGTGCGAACGAAACGCTGCAGCAATTCACCCAGGAGGTGTGGACCGTCCCGCCGCTTGCGGTGCCGAAGTGGACAGTTTCGATCTGGATCCCCTACGGCATGCTGGGCGCCGCAACGCACTTCCTGCGCCAGCTCCTGGTGGGTACGGCCGAAGCGCGTCGGCAGAGCGGACTGTGAGCTGGTGGGCAGCATTTTTCGGCAGCGTTTCGGCGCTGTTGTTCCTGCTCGTTCTGGGCGTGCCCATCTTCGTCGCATTCCTGCTTTTGAACGTGGTCGCGGTGGCGATTATTTTCGGGCCCGCGGGCTTCGGGCTGTTCGCGAACAGCATTTACACGTCGGGAACCCTAGTCGCTCTCGCCGCGGTGCCGCTATTCGTCCTGATGGGGGAAATCCTGTTCCGTTCGGGTGCGATGGAAGTCATCTTCGACTCCCTTGACCGCCTCGTCGGCAGGAAGATACGGGGTCGCCAGTACGTGCTGTGCATCGTGCTCTCGGCCATTCTTGGGGCGCTTTCCGGGGCTGCAATGGCCGTCGCGGGGATGCTTGGCCGCTCGCTGTTGCCTGCCATGCGAAAACGCGGTTACGACACGCGCCTGTCAACCGGGACGATCCTGGCTGGCGCCTCGCTCGATCCCATCATTCCGCCGAGCGTCCTCGCCATCATCGTGGCGACGATCGCACAAATTTCCACGGGTAAGCTGCTCGTGGCCGGGCTGCTCCCGGGAGTCCTGCTCGCGGGAATGTTTCTGGTCTATGTGATTGTCCGGCTGCGCATAAACCCCGCTCTCGCGCCGGACGTCAGCATGGACGCGGAGAAAGAAAAAAAGCGAGGAAGCGCGGTCGTCGCATTGCTACGCATGCTGCCCTCCGCACTTATTTTCTTTCTCGCCGTGGGGCTGGTGCTGCTCGGAATTGCGACACCCACCGAAGCGGCGGCTACTGGTGTGTTCGGGGCTGTCGTGCTCGCCGCGTACTACCGCAGATTGTCCTTGCAGATGCTGAAGGAAGCCGTTTTTTCCAGCGTGAGCGTCGCCGCCCTCGTTCTCGTGGTGATGACGTGCGCGGTGATGTTCAGCCAGTTGCTGACCCTGACCGGCGCGGCCCGCGAGCTGGGCTTGATCGCCACGACTCTCAACCTGAACCCGTTCGTGATGCTGTTCGCCATGCTGGCGCTGCCTTTCGTGTTGTTCATGTTCCTCGATCAGGTGGCCGTCATGTTCGTGCTGATCCCGATCTATCTACCGCTTGTGAAGGCCTACAGCTTCGATGAGATCTGGTTCTGGACATTATTTCTAATCGTGGCGGCGATCGGAGGGCTCTCACCGCCGTTCGGCTACACGCTGTTTGCCCTGAAAAGTGCCACGCCGGATTTGTCCATGACCGAAATCTACAAATCAGCTTGGCCTTTCGTGTGGATTATGGTGCTTGGTCTAGTCTTGATGATTACATTCCCGGGGATCATCACGCTGCTTCCCAATTTAATGGCCCGACCTTGATGTGCGCGGCCCGCGTGCTCCGCTTCGTGTCATTGCATCGATTCCCCGGAGAAATTGCGCTTGATGTCTTTGTCTTGTCGCGAAGAGTTTTCAGCAGCGTGCTCAATCCTCGCGTGGGAAGTTTCTTCTCGTGTAGAACGATGTGGAATTTGCGTCCGAGCCTGGGCAATGTGGTGGGAACCACGGCAAGTACGCCTGCGTCGATCAGATCCGCAACCACATACCGAGACAAGCAGGCTAGACCAAGCCCGTTTACCACCGCGTATTTGATGGCTTCCGAATTTTCAAAGGAGATCCCCTGATTGATGTGATGCAGGTGAGGGATCAGCAACTGGTCGGTAACCTCGCGAGTACTAGAGCCAGGTTCCCGGAGTAGCCACGTTGCAGCGCGCAATGCCTTTAGCGAAACCGTATTGCGCCGAGTGGCGCCAAGAGTGGGATCGTGCGCTGCGCAAACGATGACCAGCTTATCTTCCATCCATGGATTGACAGTAAGCGCGGCCTGATGGCAAGGACCTTCGATCAAGCCAAGATCCAAATCGAGATTGGCCACTCGCTCTGCGATTGCTGCCGTATTAGCGATGACGACCTGCGCTTGTCAGCGCGCTTACAATGCATCCGGCAAACGGCGGCGATGATGGGCGAGGATACGAGGTAACAGGTAGTTGCCTATCGTGGTGCTTGCTCCGATCTTCAGGGCGCCGGATCTTACCGAATCATCGATCGCCCAATTCTCAATGCTCTCAGCCGCATCCAATACTCCTAGAGCCTGCTGCATCAACATGCGGCCGTTTTCGTTCAGCCGTAAGCCCTTGCCGACGCGATCGAAAAGCTTCATCCCCAATACCCGCTCAAGCTGGTTCAATGCGGCGCCGGTTGCCGACTGGGAAAGCGCCACGGTGCGCGCTGCTACATTGGTGCTGCCGAATTGACCCACGGGGGCGAAAATCTGCAGTTGACGCAGCGTTATTCGGCGGGTTTTCATCTTTGCACCGCCGGCTATTAGCTAAATAACTGTTAGGCTACAACAAAATTACCTGTTAGACGCCTCGATCTGGGATATGTAAGCTGACGGGACGCCTCCTCTGCGGTCCTCTCTTCTCGATAGGAGAGACCTCGAGAAGGAAAAGTTAGTTTTATGCGACCATGGTGTTTTATTCGCGCGAGCGATACGCGATATGGCTAAGAAGCAGATTGATTTCCTTGCTGGTGAGCCGTTGCCGCCCGAGACTGGCCGAGCCTCGCCATTAATCGGGGAGGCGCATCCGAACAACGATTCGCTCGTCCGGTCGACGACTTGTTATATGTGCGCGTGCCGATGCGGGATTCGCGTGCATCTACGTGACGGTGAGATTCGCTACATCGACGGGAACCCGCGTCATCCCATCAACAAGGGCGTAATTTGTGCCAAGGGTTCGTCGGGAATCATGAAACAGTATTCCCCGGCGCGTCTCACGCGGCCACTCCGACGCAAACCCGGAGCGGAGCGCGGCTCAGGTGAGTTCGAGCCTATTTCCTGGGATGCGGCTCTCCAAATGATCGAGGAGCGTCTAGCGAAAATTCGCGCCACTGATCCTAAGAAGTTCGCGTTCTTTACGGGGCGGGATCAGATGCAAGCGCTCACCGGATTGTTCGCTCGCCAGTTCGGCACACCGAACTATGCGGCTCACGGAGGATTTTGCTCTGTCAACATGGCTGCGGGCATGATCTACACGATTGGAGGCTCGTTCTGGGAATTTGGCGGGCCGGATCTGGATCGAGCAGCTCTGTTCGTGATGATCGGCACTGCGGAGGATCATCACTCGAATCCGCTGAAAATCGCGATATCCAAGTTCAAGCGCGCGGGAGGTCGCTTCATATCAATCAATCCGGTGCGCACCGGCTATTCGGCCATCGCCGACGAGTGGATTCCGATTCGGCCGGGCACCGACGGAGCCCTGCTGCTCGCCCTTTGTCATGAGATCGTTGCGCAAGATCTCTACGACATGGACTTCTGTGCTGAGTACACGAATGCCGGCTATTTAGTCGACGTCGATGAGGCAAGCGACAACTTCGGTCTGGTTGTGTGTGGCGCGGAGGATCCGGAGAACAATCCCCATCGGCGACACAGCCAGCTCTGGTGGGACCGGAACCTGAATGCCCCAGTTCCCAACCACACACAGGGAGCAGTCCCCGCGCTGGATGGCGAGTATCGGCTTCCGGGTGGCGGACCGGTAAAACCAGCATTCGCCTTGCTAAGGGAGCGACTGCAATCGTGCACACCAGAGTGGGCGTCGGAGATTACGGGTGTTCCGGCTGCAACCATTCGCCGTTTAGCCCGGGAAATGGGTCGGACTGCGCGCGACAAGAGCTTTAGCCTGCCGATCAGGTGGATAGACAGCTGGGGACGCGAACATCAGAACGTGATCGGCAGACCGGTTGCATTTCATGCGATGCGTGGACTTGCTGCCCATTCGAACGGTTTTCAATCCATTCGCGCCCTCTCAGTACTCATGTCGTTGCTCGGAACAATCGATCGGCCGGGTGGTTTTCGCCACAAGGCGCCGTTTCCTCGAAGTACGCCGCCCGTCTATGCCAAGAATCCAAACAGCCCGGATGCCGTCCAGCCGCTCGTGCCCCTCAATGGTGCGGCGCTCGGATTTCCGGCGGGACCGGACGACTTGTTCGTGGATGAAGAAGGCAAGCCCTTACGAATTGACAAGGCTTTCTCGTGGGAATACCCGCTCGCTGTGCACGGAATGATGCACAACGTCATCTCCAACGCGTACCGGGGCGACCCCTATCCAATTGACACGCTGATGATCTTCATGGCGAACATGGCTTGGAACTCAGCCATGAATCCCATTGAGACTCGACGGATGCTTAATGAACGCAACTCTGACGGAGAGTACCGGATACCGTTCGTCGTGGTCTGCGACGCCTTCCAATCGGAGACGACGGGTTTTGCAGACCTGGTGCTTCCGGATACGACCTACCTTGAGCGCTACGACGCAATGTCGTTGCTCGACCGACCGATCTCGGAATTCGACGGTCCCTCGGATTCGGTTCGCGTTCCGGTGGTGCCGGCGACTGGAGAGTGCAGGCCGTTTCAGGACGTGCTCATAGAACTCGCTTCGCGACTCAAACTGCCCGCTTTCACAACGGGAGAAGGTAAGCGGCGATTCGAGGACTACAAGGACTTCGCGATTCGGTTTGAGACAGAAGCGGGGTCTGGGCAGGGTCTGCTGGCGGGTTGGCGTGGGGTAGATGGCAGAAAATCCCTCCTTGGCGAGCCCAACCCAGAGCAGTGGGAGGCCTACGCGAAGAACGATTGCTTCTTCCATTACCCGATGCCGCTTGAGCATCAGTACATGCGCAACTGGAATCGTGGCTACAACGAATGGGCGAAGCAAATGAAGCTGCGGCGCTATGCCGACCCAATCGTGATCCAGCTCTACAGCGAAGTGCTACAGAAGTTCCGGCTAGCGGCCGAAGGATGTGGTCCCAGCAAGCGCCGCCCCCCCGAACGCCTGCGCAAGCGGATCGCCACCTATTTCGATCCGCTGCCCTTCTATTACAGGCCTTTGGAGAGCGGAGCCATCGACTCGCATGCCTTCCCGCTAAATGCCATCACTCAGCGACCGATGGCAATGTATCACTCGTGGGATTCGCAGAATCCATGGCTGCGACAGATCCACGGTCATAACGGGCTTTTCGTAAATACTCGGACGGCGCAAGCGCGCGGGATCGATGACGGCGGCTGGATCTGGGTCGAATCTCCTTGGGGAAGCGTGCGCTGTAGGGCGCATTACTCTGAGGCAGTGGAGCCAGGCACAGTGTGGACTTGGAATGCCGTCGGCAAGGCGCCCGGAGCGTGGCGGCTTTCCGAGAATGCCGAGGAATCACGGCTCGGCTTTCTGTTGAACCACCTGATATCGGATGAGCTGCCCGACGGCGATGGAGGGCGCATCTCCAACTCGGATCCTGTAACCGGGCAGGCCGGCTGGTACGACGTGCGCGTTCGAATACGCCCTGCAGAGTCTGACGAGTCGAATGAGAGCTTCCCTCAGTTTTCAGTTATGCCGGCGTTACCGGGTACAGACAACTCTCCAGTCTCCTGGCTTGCTTATGTGGCTGGCGCATTCCGAAAGGGAAGAAGATGACGCAGCTCGCTCTTGTGATCGATCTTAACGTGTGCGTAGGATGCCAAGCCTGTGTGACGAGCTGCAAGGAATGGAACACGTCGGGCGAGGCGGGAGTCCTGTCAGACCAAAATCCGTACGGAAAGAATCCTAGCGGCACGTTCTTCAATCGCGTGCAGACCTACGAAGCTGGCGAATATCCTCACACGGAAACCGTTCATTTTCCTAAATCCTGCCTGCACTGCGAGGAGCCCCCGTGCGTGCCTGTTTGCCCGACAGGCGCGAGCTACAAACGCGCCGAGGACGGTATCGTGCTCGTCGATTACGACAAGTGCATCGGATGCAAGCTGTGCGCGTGGGCCTGTCCTTATGGCGCACGAGAGCTTGACGAGCGCGAACAGGTGATGAAGAAGTGCACGCTGTGTGTGGACAGGATTTACGACGCGAGACTACAGGAAGCGGAGCGTAAGCCGGCTTGCGTCAGCGCCTGTCCGACCAACGCTAGGTTGTTCGGGGATGTACACGACCCGAAATCCGAGGTGTCAACGGCGATACGTGAGCGCGGTGGCTACGCGCTCATGCCCGAGTGGCAAACGAATCCAGCCAATAGGTACCTACCAAAGCGTCCGACGGAAGCGAGCGACAGCTAACTAGCTAAATGGGTGGATTTTGCGGCCGGCTTTCTCAGTGATTCTGCTTACGACGCTCATTGGCGCGGGGCAAGGATTGTTCCTGGCACTATATACAGCGGATCTCGCTGGCCGGGCCCAGATGCTCGCTCCACCTGAGACTGGGTTTCTGGTTGCTGGCGGACTGATTGCGGGTACCTTGGCATTGCTAGGCCTAGCAGCGTCGTTCTTCCATTTAGGAAATCCCGAACGCGCCTGGCGCTCGGCCGCCATGTGGCGCACATCCTGGCTTTCCAGGGAAGTGATCGTATTGCCGGCTTTCATTGGCGCTGCGTTTGTGTACGGTTTGGCAAATCATCTGAAGTGGGGGCTCCTGCCGCTCATCGGGGTGCTCACGCTGCTTGCATGCGCAGCACTCTTTCTCTGTACTGCCATGATTTACGTGAGTCTGAAATTTCTGCAGGAGTGGGCGACCTTTCTTACGCTCGTGAACTTTATCCTACTGGGGACGGCATCGGGTTTTACCCTGGCCGTGCCGCTCGCTTCAGCACTGGCCCCCAGCTTGGTTGATCTCTATGTCGCCGCGGCGATTGCTCTGACGCTCGGCGCGCTCGCATCGCGCGGAGCGTCCCTTGTGCGCAACGCCCGGCTCAAGCCGAAATCCTCGGTGCAGAGCGCCACGGGGGTCAAAGGGCGTGTGGTACAGCGGTCTCAGGGTTTCACCGCGGGGTCGTTCAACACTAAGGAATTTTTCCACGGTACAACGAGGCGCGGGCTCGCCTTGGTGAAATGGGGCTTCCTGCTAGCCGTTTTTCCCTTGCCAATCGTTTTTCTCGCGACTGGCCTGGTTCTAGACGAGCTTTGGCTCTTCATTGCCGCCTTTGTTGTGCAGTAT
>Ga0209726_10003162_pt1 | contig 22925 bp, 21 predicted proteins | sample Subgrocontami54m_FD_187453 | JGI IMG/M metagenome (GOLD analysis project Ga0209726, IMG submission 187453) | Subsurface groundwater microbial communities from S. Glens Falls, New York, USA - GMW46 contaminated, 5.4 m (SPAdes) (version 3) | ecosystem: Environmental > Aquatic > Deep subsurface >... | reverse complement strand
CGGACTAATCGGACTAATCGGACTAATCGGACTAATCGGACTAATCGGACTAATCGGACTAATCGGACTAATCGGACTAATCGGACTAATCGGACTAATCTCTCTAACCAATTAAATCTCAAAAGTCAATTACGGCTACTGATGGATGATATACTCTTTCAATTCCGATGATCAAAAAAGAAGACAACTACGCATTCATAGACGGCGCTAACCTTCATCAGGGCGTTATTTCACTTGGCTTGACTTTTGTTAGCCGCTCGTTTACTATGAATCCATACACGCCCCAGCCAGCCGAAAGGCCCGCTGGGGTTTTGCGTTGTGTTGGACTATACTAATCAAATGATGACGATTCTCCTCATTGATGGCGAGAACTTCAAAGGGAAGATGAAATCTGTTTTCAAGGGAGCAAAACAGACGAAACCTTTGTGGCATGTGTATGATTTCCGAGGGCTTCTTACAAAAGTCCTCAATGGTAGGAATATCGATAGGGCGATTTTCTATTTTGCCCGCATAAAAGAAGACCCGCAAACAAGAGAAAAGTCCCGTCAGCTTATTGAAGAGCAACGCCTACTCAAGACACATCTTGAACGACAAGGATATGGAGTTGTTCTTGCGGGGCGCGTCCGAGGACAAATGGAAACTGATAGCAGTGGCAAAAGAGTGCTTGTGTTCCGAGAGAAAGGCGTTGATGTGAAGATTGGGATAGATATGATGGTGTCTGCGTGCGACGGTACGGCACAGGAGATTATTTTGGGAAGCTCTGATTCTGATTTGCAACCGGCAATTTCGCAAGTAAAAAGACGGGGCATACGGTTGGTGTATCTTGGTTTTGAGGTCCAGCCGAATAAAGGGCTTTCATACACGACAGGCCAAACGATTCTCATCCGAAATTCTGAAGTGTTAGAGTTTTACCAAAAAGAAAAAGCCTCCAATGCGGACGGAACCGCATCAGGGTCTTTTTCGTGAGTATTACCGACGTGATGCCAAAGCCAAACAATATGCCAAGAACCCAAAAAATCATTATTTCAGCCTTTTCCCTCCTCTTTTTCTTTGTGCTCGCTTCTCCCACCCCCGCCTCCGCCGCGGTCGCCTCGAAAGGCACTCCGTCGAACAACGGCCTCGTCGGCTACTGGTCGTTCAACGAGGGGACTTCGACGAAGGCGATGGACTATAGCGGGCAGGGGAATACGGGGACGCTCACCGGTTCAAACGGTTTGCCAACATGGTCGGCGGGAAAATTGGGGAAGGGAATGACATTTGATGGAACGGATGATTATGTGAATATCGGAAGTCTTGATATTTTAAATCCAACGAATGAAACCATTTCTGTGTGGATAAAACCCAACACACTCTCGGGTAGTAGCGGCGTCGTCATGATGGGGAACAGTGCGGGAGACCGATACCGAGGTATGGATTTTAATGCTGGTAAATTGAGATTTGGATGGTGTGACGGTGCTCATTATAGGGTATATTCTACCAATTCGGTAGTCTTTTCCACAGGTCAATGGACTCATGTAGTTGCCATGCAAGTCAGTAACGGTACCCCTGTTATTTATATCAACGGAGTTTTGCAGAGTATCAGTCTTGTGCTCCAGAACGGCGGTGTAGACCCCATTCCCTTGCCCGCCACATTCACAACGGTAATTGGACGAGATGGTGCGTATGCCGCTTCGGAATATTTCAACGGCTCCATCGACGAAGTCCGCGTCTACTCCCGCGCCCTCTCCGCCGCCGAAGTCCTCGCGCTCTACAAAGCGGGAGGGGCGAAGGTGCTCGCCGCGCCCTCGGTCGGAGGCCTCGTCGGCTACTGGTCATTCAATTCCGCCGATATGCTCAACGGTGTCGCGCTCGACCGAAGCGGGCAGAATAATAGTGGGAATCTTTTTAATATCGCGACATCCACTTTCTATACTCTTGGAAAGGTGGCACAGGCGTTTAATTTTGACGGGGTCAACGATTATGTAAAAGTTCCGGATAGTTCAGCTTTCGATTTTCAATCAGGCGATTTTGGTATATCTTTCTGGTTCAAAATTTCAACACTGGGGACTACTAACGATATTTTTAATAAGGAAAATAACCAGTGGATAGCCGCAGTGGTGAACTCTTCTAATCAACTGCAAGTGGTAGCCGCAACTACTTGTGGAACCTGGGCTATAAACATCTCATCGGTATCTACTGTACAAGCCAATACATGGTATCAAGGAATAATTACGAGAAGTGGCAGCTCCTTTAAGGTGTATTTAAATGGTGTGCAAGAGGCTTCCGCAACAATTTCCTCTGCGATTTGCAAAGGATCTGACAGCCTGTATTTCGGCTCGCTTCAGTCGTTGGGTCGTTATTTCACGGGTTCGATAGATGAACCCCGCATCTACAACCGCGCCCTCTCCCAAGCCGAAGTCACCAACCTCTACAACGCCACCAAAGGTCCCGTCCAAGCCAACTCCTCCCAAACCACCCAGCAGACCAGCGGTCTCGTCGGCTACTGGTCCATGAATGGAGCGGATGTGACGGACAAGATTTACGATCGTATCGGAGGCAACAACGGCTATCTCTACAATGGTGCAACTTCGAGCGCGAAAGTCATCGGGAAACTGGGACAGGGATTTAAATACGATGGAGTGAATGACAATATTCAAGTGCCGAGTTCTTCCTCGTTACAATTCAGTGGCCAATTTAGCGCATCTCTGTGGATCAAGACCACCAGCTTAAACAGCACGGGATACTCTACATTTATCTCTAATGAAAATTACCTAGTCAGTGGATGGGAAATCTTTGACAACGGTCCCTCTTCCTCTAAAATTCTCTTCCGGGTAGGTCCAACAGGAAGCAACGATTGCGATATCGCTATGGCATGTATGAACAGAAGTCTGGTCAACGATGGCAAATGGCATCATATTGTAGGTGTTCGTTCTGCTACCCAGATGGAGCTCTATCTTGACGGTGTGTTGCAGGATACCGGTTCTCTTGGAACATTTACCAACAATACCGATATTTATTATGTCGGGTCATTTGGCGGTAGTAGTGGAGGATCAACCCTCGACGAAGTCCGTGTCTATAACCGCGCGCTGTCGGCGGCGGAGGTGCAACAGCTTTATCTGAGGGGGAAGTAATTCTGTTGAGGTTAGACCTCAACAAAAGTAAAAAATCATGAGAGTAGAACCATACGCTGTTGATTCATATATGCATGTGATGAAGCGAGGGGCTCGTGGGTTGCCGATTATTGGTGACGAGACCGACCAGTGGCGAAACCTTCGACTCCTCTATTTCAAGAACGATCGATTTGTTGCTGAAAATTGGGAGCGGGATACGAAAGACCTGGGGATGTTTACCCGTCCGCCCGAATGGCCGGAGCAAAATCCTATTGTGAGAATTCTCTGTTATACGCTGATGCCCAATCACTTTCACGTACTCATAAAAGAGATTGTGGAGGGTGGCATGTCTCTTTTTATGAAAAAGATAGGTGATAGCATGACGGGTACTTTTAATGAGAAGTACAAAAGTAAAGGGAGTATTTTCCAGGGGAGTTATAAAAGTCGAACGGTTGGTGATGATACCTATCTTCGTTACCTCGCTGTATATATCATGGTGAAGAATCCCATGGAGCTTTACCCGAAAGGTGGATTGGCGGGAGCAATGAAAAATTTTGATGACGCGTGGGAATGGGCGCTTTCGTATCAATTTTCAAGTTTAGGTGACTATGCCGGAAAGCGACTAGGGAAGACATCGCCGGTGATTGAAAAAGATATCTTGGGAGAGGTATTTGCGAACCCTCGAGAGTTTAAAGCCTTTGCGAAAGAGGTGATACTCGCAGGGAAGTGGCTTGAGGATAAAAAGGTAAGCCGGTTTGCCCTACTTTCTCTTGAGTAGCAATCTGTTGAGGTCTAACCTCAACAACTAACCTCAACAACCCAACACCGTCACGGCCTTTCCATTGACTTTTTACCCCTCTTTCGCTAGTATTTCCAAACGCTCTTCGGGGCTTTTCATTTTATATGGCTAAGACGTCAACCAACGCCCGCTCGCTTAAGAAGCCCAAGTTCTCCACCCGTATCGTACGGAGATGCTTTCGTTGTGGCCGTAAACGAGCCTTTATGCGCGACTTCGGACTGTGCCGTATTTGCTTCCGCGAGTACGCGAACGAAGGGATGATACCGGGAGTGAAGAAATCAAGTTGGTAAGGAATTTGACACGAATGCAACGAATTACCATGCGAATGCTACCAATCCACGAATCACGGCTTTTTTTCCTTATTCGCATATTTGAAGCATTCGAGCGTTGATTTGTAGCATTCGTATTACGACTATGGACCCTATTTCAGATTTTCTCAACAAGCTCAAAATGGCCAGCCGAACGCATAAGGAGTCGTTCGTTTTTCCCGCATCCAGCATCATTATGGATATTGCCGGCGTCCTCCAAAAGAAGGGCTACATCGCTTCCGCGAGAAAAAACAAAAAGGGACATGAGATTGAAATTACGCTCCCCGTTTCCGATGCCAAAGGAGCACCACTCATCACCGCTACGAAGCGCGTGTCAAAACTTTCAAAACGCATGTACCGTAAATCACGCGAGATTCGTCCGGTACGCAACGGTTCTGGTACCGCGGTACTCTCCACTCCGAAGGGTGTCCTCGCCGATACCGACGCAAGGGCAGGGAAGGTGGGAGGTGAGGTATTGTTTGAAATATGGTAAGAGATTTAACACGAATGCAACGAATTACCATGCGAATGCTACCAATATACAAATCAGAAATTCTTATTCGTATATTTGAAGCATTCGTGCGTTAATTCGCAACATTCGTATCACGCACATGAGTAGATTAGCCAAAAAACCAATACTAATTCCCGAGAAAGTTGAGGTCAGCCTCAACAGTGGTGTACTTACCGTAAAGGGACCACTCGGCACACTCGTAAGAAAGATTGCCCCCTCCATTTCGGTCGTCGTTAAAGACGGCACCATTACGGTGTCTCCGAAAGACGACGTGCTTACGACCAAACAGCTTCTCGGTACCACGGTCGCGCACATCAAGAATATGCTTGCCGGAAGCAGGGAGGCGTTCGTGAAGAAACTCATTGTTGAAGGTATCGGTTTCAAAGCGGAAGTGAAGGGCGCGGAAATCGTCCTCTCGCTCGGTTTTTCACATCAAATCAAACTTGCTATCCCGAAAGACCTCAAGGTTGTTTCCGAAAAGGGTATCGTGTCCATCAGTGGCTCCGATATTGAAGCTGTCGGCGCGCTTGCCGCGAAGATTCGTTCTTTGAAGAAACCCGAGCCGTATAAAGGGAAGGGTATCCGTTATGACGGAGAGGTTATTCGCAGGAAGCAGGGGAAGAAGACAACGTAAAGATAGGAACTAGGCTTTAGGAGCGAGGCACTAGGTAAGAAGAAAACCTAAGTTGCCGACAGTTCCTAGAGCCTACATAAGTATGTCAACCGTCAACAAAAAAACCGAAAAGAGAATGCGACGACATCGCCGAATTCGCGCGAAGGTGATTGGTACTGCCACTCGTCCTCGTCTTTCGGTGTTCCGTTCAAACCGCGCTATTTCCGCCCAGCTCATTGATGACGATAAAGCGGTTACGCTCGCCTCGGCATCTTCGGCCAAGCTTAAGGGAACAAGTGCGGAAAAGGCCAAGACGGTGGGGAAGAGCATTGCCGAGAAGGCGCTTGCGAAGGGCGTTAAGACGGCGGTGTTTGACCGCGGAGGATATCTCTACACGGGAGCGATTAAAGCTCTTGCGGAGGGTGCCCGCGAAGGAGGACTCAAGTTCTAAGAAGAACAATTTCTAATTCACCTAATTCACCTAATTTCTAATAAAAGACCATGGTAGACGAGATCAAAACCGAAAATACCGTAGTGCCTGCCCTGACACCAGTCGCGCCTTCAGCGGTACCTGCACGGGGAGGGTTTGACCCGCGTCGCTCTTCTTCGGGCGGACGCGGTGGCGCGGGGGGACGAGGAGGAAGCATGGGTGGGCGAGGTGGCAGTGGTGGACCTCGCCGTGGCGGAGGCGGACGCGAAGAACGCGCCAAGCCCGAGTTTGACCAAAAGACGCTTGAGGTCAGGCGCGTTGCGCGTGTCGTTGCCGGCGGACGCAGGTTTAGCTTTAGCGTAACGATGGTAATTGGAAACCGTAAAGGCTCCGTGGGGGTGGGTACCGGAAAGGCAGGGGACACCGCGCTTGCGATTGAGAAGGCAACCAAGAGCGCCAAGAAGCATATGATTAAAGTTGCCCGTACGGGAAGCAACTCCATTCCGCATATCATTGAAGCGAAATACTCAAGCGCAACGGTGGTGATTTTGCCGGCAAAGAATAAAGGACTTATCGCCGGAAGCGCCGTGCGCTCCGTGCTTGAACTCGCGGGCGTGACCGATGTAAACGCAAAGATTCGTTCCGGAAGCAAGAACAAGCTCAACATTGCGCAGGCAACGATCAAAGCTCTTTCGTCGCTCAAAGCTCCGAAAGAGAAATCCGAAGTACGAAATCCGAAATCCGAGACAAATCCAAACGTTTAAATATTTGAAACTTATAATTTAGATATTGTTTCGGATTTCGATATTCGAATTTAGGATTTACACCATTTATGCAATTTCATACGCTAAAAAGAACGCATAAAAATAAAACCTCGGCGGAGGTGGGTCGCGGTGGTAAGCGTGGTAAGACCTCCGGCCGAGGAGGCAAGGGTCAGACGGCGCGCGCCGGTCACAAAAAGTATCCGGAAATCCGCGATATGATCAAGCGCATCCCGAAACTTCGCGGACGCGGAAAGCAATCGTTCAAGAGTTTCCAGATTCCGTTTATTCCCATTAACCTTGAGGTGATTGAGAAGGTGTACGCCTCCGGAAGCACGGTAAGCCCCGAGACGCTCCTTGTGGCGAAGGTTATCTCGCTCGCCAGCGGAAACGTTCCCAAGGTCAAGATTTTGGGCCGGGGGGCGCTTACAAAAAAGCTTACGATTTCCGGCTGTGCCATCTCGGCATCCGCCAAAACCGCGGTTGAAAAAGCCGGCGGGGTAGTAATGGCTTCGCCCGTATCTTCGCAAGCGAAGCGAGGCGAAGTACGGTAGCGAAACATTACCCCCCTCACTCAAATCACAAAGCGAAGTGATGCGATGGTCGGGAACTGAGCAGTATAAATAACCACACCGTAGAAATATCACATTTTAGAATTTGAGTGAGGGGGTGGCGATTTTTATAGTCGTCGCAGACTCCTCCTTAAAAATCAGCCATGGACTTCATACAAAAACTCAAACTGGTATGGCACGACGGTAGTCTTCGCAAACGACTGCTTTTTATCGGGGTGATGCTCGTGGTGTTTCGTTTGCTCTCCGCTATTCCCATTCCGGGCATTGACACCGCGAAGCTCGCGAGTTTTCTCGCGGACAACCAGTTCTTCGGACTCCTCAACATTTTCTCGGGTGGAGGACTGTCCAACCTGTCTATTGTGATGCTTGGTGTCGGTCCCTACATCACCGCGTCCATCATTATGCAACTTCTCACGATGATGTCGCCGAAGCTGAAACAGATGTATCAGGAGGAAGGGGAAGCGGGTCGCGCGAAATTTGCGCAGTACTCCCGCGTGATTTCGGTGCCACTTTCACTTATTCAGGCGTTTAGTTTTCTTATCATTCTCTCTCGGCAGGGTATCTTTACCGGTGCGGGACTCTTTTCCACTATCACCAACGTCCTCATTATCACGGCAGGTTCGCTTCTCGTGATGTGGATTGGTGAGCTTATGACCGAGTACGGTATTGGTAACGGCACCTCGCTTATCATCTTCGCCGGTATCGTCTCTCGTCTTCCCGAAGCCATCGGCCAGCTTGCCTTTACCTTTGACCCCGGCCAGTTGCCGATGTACCTCGGCTTTCTCGTGCTCGCCATTCTCGTGGTATGGGGAGTCGTTATCGTGACCGAGGCGGAGCGTCCTATTCCCGTTACGTATGCAAAACGTGTGCGTGGCGCCAAGGTCTACGGTGGGGTGTCCACCTATCTTCCGATGCGCGTGAACCAGGCGGGCGTCATTCCGATTATTTTCGCGCTCTCCATTATGCTGTTCCCGCAGATGATCGCGACGGTGCTTGGTGCCTTTGATAACGCGATGCTTCACACCATTTCCACGTTCCTGACGACCGTCTTTGCCAATCAGTGGGTGTACTCCATTCTCTACTTTATTCTCGTCTTTCTCTTTACGTACTTCTACACCGCCGTTACCTTTGACCCGATTACTATCTCCACCAACTTGCAGAAGAACGGCGCGTTCATTCCTGGCGTTCGCCCCGGTGAATCTACCTCAAGCTATATCGCGTCGGTGGTAACGCGCATTACGCTCGTCGGTGCCACCTTCCTCGCCATTGTTGCCGTGCTTCCACTCGTGATGCGCGGTATTACGGGAGACCAGTCACTCGCCATCGGCGGAACCGCGCTCCTCATCGTCGTGTCCGTCGTCCTTGATTTCATCAAAAAGATTGACGCGCAGGTGTCAATGAGAGAATATTGAGCAAAATAAGGAGCGTCTTTCGCGACTATATTTTGCTACAACCCAGCACCAATTTCTCAGAATGTAATTTAAGGCTGTACGAGAATGCTAGTAACAGGTATCCTATAGTCGTCACTTGTACCTTCCCTGAAATTGGTGCTGGGTGATGATTTTTATAGTCATTATCATTCCTTAAAAATCAATCATGACCCCCCTCACTTTTATCTTTGCCGGGCCGTCGGGAAGCGGAAAGGGTACGCAGGTCGCGCTCCTCAAAGAGTACCTCGCGGAAAAGACCCCCGAGATTCCGCAGTTTAGCTCCTACACCGGGGATGGGTTTAGAGCGCTTATGAACGGCACCACGCTCGCCTCGCGCCTCGCGAAGGAGATACAGGACGCCGGACTGCTTCAGCCCGAGTTTCTCGCCATTTCAATCTGGGCGGACAATCTCATCAAAAACATTACCGGAAAGGAGCATCTCATTATTGACGGCTCTCCACGAAAGCCTGCCGAAGCGATTGTACTTGATTCGGCGATGCACTTTTTCAAACGCGAACTGGTGCATATCGTTGAAGTGAATGTGTCGGATGCCGAAACAAAGCGACGACTCCTTCTTCGCGCGAGGCACGATGACACCGAAGAGGGGATCGCACGAAGGCTTGGCTGGTACAAAACCGAGGTGCTTCCCGCGGTGGAGTATCTGAAGAGCCAGCCGAGCTATCGCTTCCACAGCATTAACGGCGAGCAGACACCGGAGCAAGTACACAGTGATATTTTGAAGGCACTTGCTCTGTAATTTTCAATTATCAATTTCCAATTTTCAAACAAAGTCTGAATTACCTAATTTTCAAATTGAGTATTGATTGAAAGTTGATAATTGAGTCTTGGTAATTTTCTCTATGACTTCCCCCACCATCATTTCCCTCGGCGGTTCAATCGTTATTCCCGATGCGATTGACACGGCGTTTGTCAAAAGCTTTCGCGAGCTTATCCTGACACACGTCTCTGCAGGAGAGCGCTTCATCATCACCGTTGGCGGGGGAAAGATCTGCCGGAGGTATCAAGAAGCGTCAAAAGAGCTGGGTACGCCGTCTCAAGAGGAGCTGGATTGGATTGGTATCCGCGCGCTTATGCTGAATGCGCAATTGATACGCTCCGTATTCGGTAACGTAGCGCACGACACCGTTATTATTGAGCCGAGCGAACTCCACAGTGCAACCACTCCTGTAGTCATCTTTGGCGCGAAGGCTCCCGGGCACAGCACCGATTTTGACGCCGTAGAGGCGGCACACGAAACAGGCGCAAAACGGGTCATCAACCTTTCCAATATTGATTATGCGTACGACAAAGACCCGCGCGAGTTTCCCGACGCGAAGAAAATAGAGCGAGCAAGCTGGAAGGAGTTTCGGAAAATTTTGCCTGCCGAGTGGAGTCCGGGCGTGAACGCGCCGTTTGACCCCATCGCGGCAAAACGAGCCGAAGAGCTCGGTCTTGAAGTTGCGATTATGAACGGAAGATCACTTCAAAATCTCCAGAACTATTTGGAACACCAGCCGTTCAAGGGAACAATCATTCAGTAGGGTGTCTATCGGGTGAGGCTCTATCCCCCCAGACACACGTTAAACACACGTTTCGCTCTCCCTCTCCCTCTCCCTCTTACTCTTAGCAATAGTATGCTATAGCATACTATTGCTAAGAGAGGGAGAGGTGTTATACTTGCCTGGTGGGAGTCTCACCAGAAACTAAAAAGGCTGTGCAAGGTCGGATTGCTCGGCACAAAGAAAAGCGAATAGGTACAGCGAAAAAGAAGGCATTACTTCTCCTCCTTGGAGGTTTTGCCCTTAGTTTGTCAGGGTCTCCACGAACTTCATGGAAGATACTCGGTGCAATGACTAACGAGTGGAAGGAACTGAGCAAGCAGGCTGCGGAACGAGCAGTGAATTCTTTGTATCTATCCAGATTGGTGGAAGCAAAAGAAAATAGCGATGGGACGTTCACTCTTATCCTTAGTAAAGAGGGAAGCAAGAAAGCTCTCACCTATGACCTTTCTCGTATGAAGATTGAAAGACCTACCGCGTGGGACAAGTTTTGGAGGATAATTTCTTCGGACATACCCGAAGACAAAAAGGTGGTACGCGATGCTCTTCGTGAACGTTTTATCAAACTTGGTTGTTATGAATTGCATGATTCCGTTTTCATTTATCCGTTTGACTGCTTTAAGGAGATTGAGTATCTCGCCGAGCTTTACGATGTACGGAAATATATGAGGTTTGTACTTGCAACCTATATTGATATTGAACCGCAACTCAAGAAATTCTTTCAGATAGCATCTTAGACCGCGTGTCTTTTTAGCAATAGTATGCTATAGCATACTATTGCTAAATGGAGACTTCCTAAAGTGAGGGAAAACTAGTAAGCTCTATGGTTAATGGGAATCACGATTAAAAAGAGGGAGGAAATCCCACTACTTCGCGAGGGCGGGAAACATCTGGCAAGTGTACTCGCACATGTTTCGGCTATCGTGCGTCCGGGTGTTTCAAGTAGAGAACTCAATGACCTTGCCGAAAGGCTGATACGAGAAGGTGGTGACACTCCTTCGTTTCTGGGCTATGCCCCGAGTGGCGCGAAGCGTGGCTTTCCCGCCTCTATCTGTGTGTCGGTGAATGACGAAGTGGTGCACGGTATTCCAAACGAAGAAGAGAAAATACTCAAAGAAGGAGACATCGTGGCGCTGGACGGGGGGCTTATTCACGAAGGGCTCTTTACCGACCATGCCGTCACTGTCGGAGTGGGCAAGATTGATGAGGGGGCGCAAAGGCTCCTTGAAACGACCCAAAAGGCACTCGCCGTGGGGATAAAAGCCGTCCGCGCCGGAGCAACCACTGGTGATGTCGGCTTTGCGATAGAGACCTTTGTAAAGCCTTTTGGCTACGGTATTGTCCGCGAGCTTGCGGGGCACGGTGTCGGCTACGCCGTCCACGAGGAGCCGTTTATTCCCAATTTTGGTAAGAAAGGTGAAGGAGTGGTGCTCAAAGCCGGTATGGTAATTGCGATTGAGCCAATGCTAAACGAAGGTGGTGCCGGCGTAAAACTTGCGAAAGATGGGTATACCTATATCACCAAAGACGGCTTGCGAAGCGCCCATTTTGAGCACACGGTCGTCGTCACCGAAAAAGGTGCTGATATTTTGACACGGGTGTGATATATTGAAATGGTTATGGAAAAGATACGCGTACCAAAAGTCAAAATTGCCACCAAAAAAGGGGATATAAGTGGGGCCGAGCGCCTTGCTATTTGGCGTCGCGCACAAGCCGTTTTTAGTAAGAGAAAAATAGACTTGCTAAAGGAGTACCAGAAACTGCGTCGTAGAGGATAAGGGTAGCCACAAAGGCATGATTACTCTTGATACCAATAGCATTATCTACTATCTGGAAGGAGACTCAACGCTTATTCCCGTTATGGAAGAGTTTTTGGCTGTCCCAGAGCGACCGTTTGTCGCAACGGTTACCGAGCTTGAGCTGTTCAGCTTCCCCTCTCTCACTCCAGCAGAAGCTTCTCGAATTGAGGAGTTTCTTTCAACCTGTATTCTTGTCCTACTTGATTCACCTATTGCGCGTATCGGTGCTAAATTAAGGCGAGCATATAGGCTCAAGACGGCAGACAGCATCATTGCGGCCACCGCGCTCTTTACCCATTCCACGCTTTTGACGAGAAACGTAAAGGATTTCAAGAAGATTGAAGGTCTCTCCGTTCAGGCAGTTTGAAGCTCTTTTGCGCCCATTTTGAACACACCATCATTGTCACCGAAAAAGGTGCTGATATTTTGACGGACTTGTGATACCATTTAAGTATGTCAACTCCTGAAGTTCCCTTCAATCCGCCTAAGGTTACAGAAAAACCGTTTACCAACGGTATTAAGGGATTGGAAAACCTTGACCTCGTCAAAGGTTCTAGCGAAAAAACTCCGGAGGGAAACCTCTCTCCCAAGGTTCGGCGCAGTATTGAACGAAAGATACTCAATCGGCAAACAAAAATAGAGACGATAGTGAGGGAGATTGCAGGTGCAAGCACCCCCCTTATTTTGAGCAGTCTCATTACGGACGAAAAGGGGCTTGAGCTTTTGAGGAAGCTTCTTGGCGAGCAAAGAGATATAGCCCAAAAGGAATCATTGGGGAACATTGACTATACACCATTTCAAAGAAAAATTGAAGAGTTGGAACGCATCAGCAAGGAACTTCTGCCGAAACTGCTCAAGAAGGAACCGATTGATGCGAGACAACTTGCGGGCGAACTTAAAAGGGTACTTATTCCGTCTGTAGCGGAGGTGATTCCCGAAACCGAAACGGCAAAGACTGAACGTATGGCGGTTGAGATACTCGGAGCTTTGGAAAGGGGACAGGTAGTGGTGGATCCAGCAGCGGTTGGGGCGACACCTCGCACGGCAGTGGAAAAAGTACCAGAAGCGGACGTTTCTTCTCGCGAGAAACAGACTGAATCTAAAGAGGCACGGGTTCTTGGATGGGACGAGATAGTCCGTGACTTGGAAGGGGTTGAAAAGGTGGAAGGTGCGGACGGGAAAGATGTAGCGGGTACACACATTGCCATGAACATCAGAAAGCTTGTTGGAAGCCGTTTCCAAATGGAGGGATTCCAACAGTTACCTGCAACCACAAGAAAGAGCGAAATTGAGAGGGAAGTTAAAGAACTGACCTCAAACAAAAAGTTGCAAGGCGCCCTGTTCAAAGCATTTGAGGCGAAAGGATGGATGCCGAAAGAATCTGTGCGACCCGAGAAAAAAGAGCCTGTGGTAGGGGGGAACAAGGAGCAGGGATCAGCCACACTTTCCAATCAAGAGAAGAAGAGGCGCGCGTTTCGTGCGGCAGACCAGCTCGGCAAAGCCGTAGACGACATTCCCGTGGGCATCCTTTCGTCCAAACATCTCCCACCCGAAAATGAACTCGCTCCGTTTATGAAGGGTTTTCGAAGCCCCGCTTCTCCTAGAGTACAGGCCTCTGCGGAAGAGAGACGTGCTGCCCCATCCGAATCGAGTCCCACTCCCGAGGCCGTAGGTTCTTTTGAGGAAAAGTTAGAGGCTATTTTAGATAAAGTGAAGAATACGCCTGAGTTTGAGCGAGGCCATGGCGATAAGAAAGAGCAGATAGACGGCAAGACTATTGCGAAGGGTGTTCGTAGGCTCGTTCGGGACTTTCAGAGCGAAGAGTTCCGAAGGTTATCTAAAGTAAGACAGATTCAGGAGATTAACGACTCCATCAATCTTATTTCTACGAATGAGAACTTGCGACAAGACCTCAAAGACCTTTTCGGCGTGCTGGAGCCTGCAAAGGAACGGAAAAGTCCGCCCATAGCAGAGGGAGAACGCATGCGAGAAGGAAAAGAGCCTGCGGAACGTCTCCCCACAACGACTCCCGAACAAAGAAAAGGAAATGAGGAAAGACTGGATGAAGCGTTCACCGATTATCTTGGAGGGGTGAAAGACTGCACAGAGCTTTTGGATAAGATCATGGCGATGCCGACGAGCGCGGAGTTGCGCCGAGTTATGAGTGTCTCAAAACTGCATACACTTTCGGACGAGCTCTACGCAAAGGCTCTGGTGTTTTCTGTAGAGTTTGAGGGAGGAAAGGAGGGGAAGACTGCGAAGGAACTCACGGAGTTAGGTAAGACACTCATTTCTTCGCAGGAGATACCACTGGTTTTTCAAAGGCCCATGAAGGCCATTGTGCATGAGAGTGTTCTCAAGGCACTACGACAGAGTTTGGCAACACCAGTAGCAAAAGGCGTACCTGATGCAACACAACCAGTGGTTCCTCCAGAGCAGAAACCTATGAGTCGCGCTGAAGCATATCTCGCCGATCTTGCGAGAATGAAAGCCGAAAAGGCAGAAAAGGAGACGGAAAATTCAAAAGAAGCGAAAGACGAAGATGCTTGGGAGAGGACGAAGCGGATGTTTGGCTCGTTTTTTATGGCAAAGGAAGCCCAGACTCCAGCGCCTGAAACTCGTCCATCGTCTACCGTGGGGGACACTGCAGACGCACCGCACAAACCCGAAGCCGGTTCAGAAGAGGGAAAACCTACTGATGAGGAGAGTGCAAGTCTCAATAAACCGAAGGTCCGAAAATTGGCAACCTTAGGCCAAGACCGCACGTTCTCTGTCGGTGAAGATGGGTCTGCTGAGATTGTGGGAACCAACAAACCTACCATTAAATTCGTTGACATTCCTAACGAGGGTAAGATGACCACTGCAACGGAAGAGGCATCTTTGAGCGCAGAAACCTCTCCCCTCCGTCCCCACACTCCTGAAAGCGCTATGCCTACAGAAAAAGTTGGTGAGTTTAAGGTGGGAGATAGAGCAGTGTGGGTGGTAGCGGGGGTAGATGCATGGGCAGAACCTCGCGAAATCACATCCATTACCCATCGCGGCATTGGTAGCTCTCGTCGTTCCACTGCTATATTCGGGTCGTATTTGCACAAAGTTCCCTTTGAAGAGTTGCGGAAAGTAGTGTCGCCCACACCGGAAGGAGGCACAAAGGGGGGAACATCGGCAGAGCCCAGAGAAGCGGTAAGTACGGAAGTGGCCACAGAGAGTGGAAAAGAAAGAGTAGCCGCAGAACCCAAAGAATTGGCAGTGGAAACGCCATGGACTCCGGAGCGGATAGACGCGCTTACGTTTAAGGAACTCCAAGATTTGGGCGAAGAGGATTTAGATTTTCCAACTGTGTTTGCAAAATTCACTTCCGCATATAAATCTGGCCACGAACTTGGAGAGCTAATGCAAAACGCCCCGCGGGATCTTATTGAAAGTGTTCGCTTGATGGTTCCTGAAATGTATAAAAGGAGTTTCGATAGCGGCCTCACCGCTCTCAGCTCTGAAGAGCGACTACCGGGACTGAAGGAGTCACTCCTTGAAAGTGCGAAGCAGGTACTCAAGGAAAGGCTTTTTCCGAAAGAGGAAGAAGCAGAAGGGATTACACCTGCGGCAGGAGTTGGGGTGGGAGAGCGGAGCGAGAACTCTGCTGAAGGAGTTCGATCTCGTGTTGCTGATGCGTTTCTTACCTTTTGCAATGAAGCAAAGCCAGCATATGGTCTAGATGCTTTAAGGGTGCAACTCCAGCGCACTGTTCCGGGTGCGGAGGTTTCCGTGGTCTTTCATCCGACAAGTGCGGAGGAGACATACTGGCTAGACGAGAGGAAAGGAAGTTGTTTGAAATGTTTTTTTGTTACCATTGGTACAGAGCATTACTTGCTACCGTTTCCTAACAGCCCAACGGAGTTTGATATGATCAACGACGTATTTCCAGGCCTTAGAGGGGGGCCCGATTCACTTACCACAGGGTTTCAACCTGTAGAAGCAGTGAGAAATGGCAAGCGGTGGGAGATTAAGGGGGAGCAAGTTTCTACCCGGACTGAACATATTATGAAGAGTGCCGAATCGCTTCCTCTTTCAGAACGTATTGGTAACTCCTTTACGACATTTTGTCGAAAAGGCGGAGAGTTTTCAGTCCTGGCATTTAAAGATCAACTGAAGGCAGACCTCGGTGATGTTCAATTTAATGTGAGGGACATATTTAGATTTGGTGGGGATGCTGAGGGTAACCTTTACTGGACCGATGAGAGAGCAGCTAGCCCACAATGTTACTGGGCTGTAACGATAGCAGGAACGAACTATCTTTTTCCTAAGCCTTTGAATTCTGCACGTTTTGACGATGGGAACATACCGAGAGGGTTTGATAGTGCGGGTTCTGTAACACCAGGGTCATTGACTAAACTTACTCCCGCAATCCTAAAAGGAAGCCCCACCCGTTGGGAAATTGAGGTTCGTGGGTCACTTTCTTAAAGAAATAGTACTGCTAGCATGGCTAGATGTTGAGGATAGAGCTGTTATAGATTACACTTTTGAGTATGGACACACAAGCACACACCCCACAACCCGAAGCAGAGCGTCCGCCGGCCGCGATAGAACAGGTGTTCTCCGTGGAAGAAGCACTTGATGCTCGGGGTTTTCAAGCGTTCTATGACAAAGCCCGTCCTGACGGTAATGTGTTTGACAACCCTCGGGATACGCAGAAAGTGTTTGAACTTTTTGAGGCGAAAAGTAAAGCCGCGAGAAGGCTTGAGGTGTCTATGAACGCGATGCTCTCCGGCCGAAATAAGGGAAGGCTAAGCGCGGAAGAACGCAGGGCGTGCCAGACCCACGTAGAGAATCTCGCAACGGACGACCCACAAGCGCTTCTTGAGCTTCAGAACGATTTGAATGCGCTTGAGTCGCACCCCGCGGAAATTGCGCGCAAGGAGGCTGAATTTCTAGCTCTACGCGAAGAGCATAAACCCGAGAAACTTTTGTCGGCAAAGGCCAAACTGGAGGCGAAGAGGGCGGAGCTTGAGCGGATAAATGAGGAGATACTCGCTACGGAATACGGGCTTATAGACAGAGCCTTGGCCTTCATTGGCGGGGGCAAGAAGGAGGAAGATAAAGAAAAGCAAAAGGCTACAAAAGCGCAGTGGGTGCAGATAACCGCTGACATTAATGCGCTTGAACAGCGAATGACCGAAGCTCCGCAGGTGGTCGCCACGGCGGAAGCGGAACTTCGAAAGATAAAAGGCGAACTCGCTTCGGCGCAAGAAAAAGTATTTCAAGACCATGACGTGGCAAAGAAGGTACACGAGCGTCTGCTCAAGGATAACCTTGTTGAGCTTACCGGCGCGCTTACTTCAACCGACCTTGCAAAAAGGCAAAAGGCGACCAAGAAACTTCGGGAAGAGTCCGAAGGGGGATACCTCTCGGGTGAGATAGAAGGAATAGAGACATCGCTTGATGAGGGCGCGTATGAGAAGATTATGTGGGAAGGAGGGACCACCGCGGAAGGCAAGCGCATCGTCGGTATGAAGCAACTTTTTGAGGAGGGTATTAAAAAGGTGGTTGAGTCCTTACCCGAAGACGCGGGGCAGTCGCGTGTGCTTCGCGCCTACCGCACGTTTATGCGGATGTCCGGCGCGGAACACGGAAGCGTGGGCTTTATGGATGAGGCCGAAAGCAAGGCGTTTATACTGGAAACACTCGAGCAGGCCGAGGAAGAGGCAAAAACGAAACACGCGGGGACCGGACGACGAATCTATTACCAGAGTCTCATTAGGCACCTCAAACATCCGGGGCCTATAACGGTATAACCCTATGACCGACATACTCACCCAATTTGAAGGTCTCCTCAAGGCAGGGAAGATTGAGGAAGCGAAGGCAATGCTTGGGAAACTTGCGGAGCGAAAGCTCACACCCGAAGAAGAGGCCGAAGCAAAGGTGCTTCAAACTCGGCTTTCCATCAAACTCACGAACGCCATCAACAAGGCCTATCTTGAAACACTGGATGCATCCATAGAGAAGCTGAAAACACTCAACACCATTGGGCGCGCTTTTGACGAAAAGGTGAAGCTCGCGGAAGCTCGCTCCGCACTCGCGCAGTAGCGGTTCCTCCTTAATAAGGGAGGTGGCTCATTCTTATGAGCCGGAGGGTGTATCCTCCTTAATAAGGGAGGTGGCTCATTCTTATGAGCCGGAGGGTGTTTCTCCCCTAGGAAGGGGAGCACTGCCGTCTTCGGCAGGAGGGGTGTCTTCTCCTTACCCAGGGAGGTGGTTTCGTCCTCGCAACCGGAGAGTGTTATGAAGATCCACTATCAACCCAGACTTAAATCTTTCTCCCGTGAGCTTCGGAAATTAGGGACTCTTTCGGAGGTCTTACTCTGGAAAGAGCTAAAAGGCAAACAGTTGCATGGAAACCGTTTTCTTCGTCAGAAACCCATTGCGGAGTATATCGTTGATTTCTATTGCCCTGCTCTCAAGCTTGCTATTGAAATTGATGGAGGAAGTCATGACGCAAAGATGGACCAGGATGCTCAAAGGCAAAAAGTATTGGAGAGTCTCGGTATTACCTTTTTAAGGTTTACGGAAATGGAAGTACGTACCAATCTTGATGGGGTGGTGCGGGTGATAGAAGAGTACACCCCTCCCCGATGAAGACATCGGTACTCCCCTTGTTAGGGGAGATACACCCCTCCCCGCCGAAGACGGCGGTACTCCCCTTGTTAGGGGAGAGACACCCCTCCCCGCCGAAGACGGCGGTACTCCCCTTGTTAGGGGAGATACACCCTCCGCCTTCGGAGTGCTATACTATCCCCCATGGAACAGACCGGTTTTGCAGGTGAAAAGCCACGATTTTCTTCCCCTGAAGAAGAGCTGAAATTTTTGCGCGAGGAAGTGCTCAAAAAAGAGCAAGCTCTTGCCGAAAAAGGAGTCTCGTCCGAACGCGAGAAGCTGGTAGAGGAGACGGTCGCGACCTACGCCAAGACACCCATTACGGAGGCACTATCGCCTGCGATGGCGATACCTCCCGCGGAGAAGCAGGCAATCGTCTTTGACCTCGCTCCCGAGGCACACGACAAGAAAATGGAAGAGCTCGCGGTGATTGTGCAAGAGAAGGGGGTGCGAAGCGCCCTTGATATTGCGGAGAAGCTGGGGAGCGCGCATCTCTTTGACGACTTTCACCGATTTCTCATTCAATACATCCAAAGCGGTCTGCCCGTGAAGGACCTTCCGGAGCGAAGCGCGCTGTGGAAACCGCTCCATATGACGCTCTTTGAAATCTCTCTTCCCGAGACCACCAAAGAAGAAGGGGAGAAAGAGCTCAAAAATCTCATCGCGGGGATGGAGCAGTTTTACGCGGGGATGCTCTCCGTAGCGGAAAAGAAAAAGGAGGACACGTTCTTTACCGTGGAAATCGCGAACGCCAACGGCAGTGATGAAATCATTTTTTACGTGTCGGTTCCCACACTGAAGAAAGCTCTCTTTGAAAAGCAGGCAAAGTCACTTTTTCATAATTCCAAAATCCGCGAAGTGAAGGATGACTATAATATCTTTAACGAGAGTGGTATCTCGCTCGGCTCGGTGGCGACGCTCACGAAAAATCCCATTTATCCGCTGAAACTCTATGAAGAGTTTCAGGTAGACCCACTAAGCGTCCTTTTGCATAGCTTTTCCAAAATTGACCGAGACGGGGAAGGGGCGGCGATACAGCTCCTGCTTCGTCCCGCGCAACATTCCTACAATGAGCGCTACGAGTACTCGCTTCACCAGATTCAGAAGGGTATTCCGGTTCGTAAGGCTATAGATATTCCGTTTACCTTCACCGGGCATTTCTTTAAGGGGCTTAAGGATATTATTTCGGGCGAGGAGGAGAGACTTCACAAGAAGCATAAAGAAGATAAGCAAGGCCCCAAGGTGGATGAGCTTGCGGTTGAGGAAATCAAGAAGAAAGTCTCGGCGCCGGTTCTTGAGTGCGTCATCCGAATTGTAAGTTCTTCGCAAACGCGCGAATCGGCGACCGAAATCATCTCCGACCTTGAGGCGTCCTTTAATCAGTTCAAGAGTGGGACAGGGAACGCACTCCACTTTACGCGTCTGGAGAAATCCGCGCTGGGGAAGCTCCTGCGCGCCTTTAGCTTGCGTGAGTTTGACGAGAGCGCGGTGCTTCCTCTGAATGTAAAAGAGCTCACCACAATGGTGCATTTCCCCTCCACGAAGCTGAAGTCCGCTCCGGCCCTCAAGCAAGCGAAGGCAGGGACCGCGCCTGCCCCCGTGGGCCTTCCCGCCTCGGGGCTTCTCCTTGGTGTGAACAGGGTACGTGGAGAGGACACCAAGATTTTCGTAACACCCGACGACCGCCTCCGCCACTTCTACACCATCGGTCAAACCGGTACCGGAAAGACCACCTTCCTCAAAAATATGATTGCGCAGGATATCGCGAACGGGGAAGGGCTCTGTTTCATTGACCCGCACGGCGTGGATATTTTGGATGTACTCGCGATGATTCCGAAGGAGCGCTACGAAGACCTCATCTACTTTGACCCGAGCAATACGGCGCGCCCCATGGGACTCAATATGCTTGAGTACGATACGCGGTTTCCCGAGCAGAAGACCTTCGTCGTGAACGAGATGCTCTCCATTTTTGACAAACTCTTTGATATGAAGACTTCGGGCGGTCCGATGTTTGAACAGTACTTCCGAAACGCGGTACTCCTCACGATAGAGGACCCCACGAGCGGCTCCACGCTTCTTGATGTGTCGCGCGTGCTCGCGAGTAAGGAGTTTCGCGAACTCAAGCTCTCACGCTGTCAAAATCCCGTCGTCAATCAGTTTTGGCGCGAGGTGGCGGACAAGGCGGGAGGTGAAGCATCGCTTCAAAATATCGTGCCGTACATCGTATCCAAATTTGACAACTTCCTGTCCAACGAAATTATGCGCCCGATTATCGCGCAGGAGCATTCCACCTTCAATTTCCGTGAGATTATGGACACGAAGAAAATCCTGCTCGTCAATCTCGCCAAAGGGCGTTTGGGTGAGCTGAATGCCAACCTTATCGGTCTTATCCTTGTCGGGAAGATGCTGATGGCCGCACTCTCGCGCGTAGACTCGTTTGGAAAAGACCTCCCCCCATTTTATCTCTACATTGATGAGTTCCAGAACGTCACCACGCCCTCCATCTCCTCCATTCTTTCGGAGGCGCGCAAGTATAAGCTCGCGCTCATTATCGCGCACCAATTCATCAAGCAACTTGATGAGAAAATCAAAGACAGTGTGTTCGGTAACGTCGGCTCGATGGCAATGTTTCGCGTGGGAGCGGAAGATGCCGAATTTCTCGCAAAACAACTTGAGCCGGTCTTTACCGAGCAAGATTTAATAAACCTTGATAACCGCAACGCCTATATGAAGCTCCTCGTAAACGGGAGGCCTGTCAAGACCTTCTCGCTCGAAACCCTGCCGCCCGGGGAAGGGAGACGCGAGAACATTGAGAAGCTCAAGGAGCTTTCCTACCTCAAATTCGGCCGCCCAAAGGAGGAGGTGGAAGCGGAAATTATGGCGAAGTACAAAAAATGAATTATGAATCCTGAATTATGGAAGAAAAAGAGAGAAAATCCTTAATCCTTTATCCTTAACAAAATTCCTCTGTCATTCCCTTGCCTGTCCGTCCGTAGCTTCTGAGCGAAGGCGGGAAAAAAGGAATCCAGATTACACAAGATGTCAGAAAGATTTCCCGAGCCAAATTCGCTTGATTCCATGGAGGGGGTACCGCGGCAGGATATTCCCGTTTCTTTTTCAGACGAACAAGAGACGGAAGTGTCGATAACAGAAGGGGAAATAGATACTCAAGCAACAGTTGAAAGAGAAACGGTGAAGCCTATCTCCAAGGAAGAAGCTACCGCTGTTATTGCTCGCGATTACCCAGAGTTCCAACATGCGGAAGTGAGTGTTGTGGGGCAAGGGCAAAACGCGGTGACCTTTAAGGTCAACAAAGAGTACATTTTCAGATTTCCTTTTCGCTTAGTCGCTTCGGTTGAAAGCAAAGCCGAGACCCAGACGAGCATATTAAAAAGCCTTGAAGGGAAGGTCGACGTAGAGATACCGCGCATAGAGTTTCAGGGAGATAACCCAGTGTACAGTGGCTACCGAAAGATTGAGGGCGCTGTCTTAAATAAAGAGCTTCTGGCTACTCTCACCGATACAGAAAAAATAGAGATCGGGAAAGATATGGCGGATTTTTTACACCAGATGCATACCATTCCGCTCGGTGACGCTGAAAAGGCTGGCTATACTCGTAAACCCTTCATGGCGGAAGCAAAACGAAGGGAAACAGAAGAGTTTGTGAGGAGGGAATTTGCGGAAGACGAGCAAGACTATCTCCTTCGTATGTTGAAGCACTCTGAAGAGCTCGAGGCGAATCCGGAAAAAGAAGTGGTACTCCATGGAGATCTCGACCTTGGAAACATGTTCCTTAGACCAGATACCAAAAAACTCAAAGGCGTCATCGACTTTGGAGAAGCTGTGGGAAATGTCTATCGAGACTTCTTTTACGCGCCTATTCGTGACAAGACTATGGGTGATGCGATGATAGTTGAATACGAGCGATTAAGTGGAGAGCCACTTTCGCGTGAGGCGATAGAGGCATATACGGTGTCTCGGGAGATACGTTTTCTGATGCGATACCACGGAAAGAAGGACGCTCCACTTGCGAACGAATGGCGTGAAAAGCTTTTGCGACGGGCAAAAGAAGGATTGGCTTTTTAGGCTTTATTTGTTAGGATATTTGTATGAAGACGACAAGTTCAAGCGTACGGGTTTCAAAGCACGAATATCTCCGGCTCAAACGGATTGACAAACAATTTGGGGCGTTTTTGTCATATGCAACCAACCGTATGGACATTAAAAAGGCTCGCGAGGAAGTCCAGTCTGGACGATTGATTTCTCAAACCGCATTGTTTCGTCGGCTTAAAGTTTAATAAGCCCAATTCAAATCCCCCGACTCTGTCGGGGGATGTAGGGGCGTCCAGACGATACTCCGTATGCTAAACTACTCCCCATGCGATTTCGGAAAAGTTCCCACGCAGTGT